>WNFI01178209.1_pt1 | contig 42152 bp, 41 predicted proteins | sample 5400471 | NCBI WGS metagenome assembly WNFI01 (sample SAMN13153348, study PRJNA577476) | soil metagenome | isolation source: 100 cm saprolite on Douglas fir-dominated hillslope | place: USA:California | collected 2013-09-17 | reverse complement strand
CGGCCTCAACAAGCCGATCTACGCCCGCACCTCGGCCTACGGGCATTTCGGGCGCACCCCCGGCAAGGACGGCGGCTTCTCCTGGGAGAAGACCGACCTCGTGAAGGATCTCAAAGCCGCGTTTGCCTGAACGCCGGCTGCGGGAACACGAAAGGGCGCCGGGATCCCGGCGCCCTTTTTGTTTTTGGCGCCAAAGCGCGGTGTGGCGTGCCCTAGGCTAGAGTATCGCCATGAACAGCGACAGCCGTCTCATCCAGAGCTACGGGCGGCGGCGTGGGCGGCCGCTGCGCAGCGGCCGCGCGTCGCTCATCGCCGAGCTCCTTCCGAAGCTGGCCATACCGACGCCACAGCTTGGTGCCGTCATCGATCCGAAAACGCTGTTCGCCACTCGGCCCGATGCGGTGTGGCTGGAAATCGGGTTCGGCGGCGGCGAGCACCTCGCCGCCCAGGCGGAAGCCCACCGTCGGATCGGCTTCATAGGCGCCGAGCCCTATGTCAACGGCATCGGGGGGCTGCTCGCACGGGCGCGCGACGCCGGGCTCGACAACCTCCGGCTCTGGCCGGACGATATCCGGATCCTGTTGCCAGCACTGCGATCGGCCTCGCTCGAGCGGGTCTTCATCCTGTTCTCCGACCCGTGGCCGAAGGCGCGCCACCACAAGCGGCGGCTGATCGCCCCGCCGCTCCTCGCCGAATTGGCGCGGGTGATGTCTTCCGGGGCCGAGCTTAGGATCGCCACCGACGATCCGGACTACCAGGTATGGATCGGCGAGCATCTCGCCGCTGCGGCGGCGTTCGAAGGGGCGGCGGCCCGGCCCGACCGCCCGGCGGATTGGCTCCCCACGCGGTATGAAGCGAAGGCTCTGAGTGCCGGAAGACTGCCCCTTTACTGGCGGTATCGGAGGCGGCCTTAGCGTGCTTTAGACCTTGAATTTCCGCGCAACTTGGCTATATTTCGCTCGAAATAAAGGCTCGGCTTGATACCGGGCCGGTAAACAAAAAAGTGGGCCGAAACGGCCCACTTTTTTTTGCTCGTGAGGGCTGCTGACCCTCGGGGATTTCGAACTCGCGTTGTAGTGGAGCGCACGCCGTCGCTATGGACCAGGCCGGACTCGAGGCCCTGATTGAACCGACCATCGCCGCCATGGGCTATGGGCTGGTGCGCGTGCGCATCGCCGGCAGTCCGCGCGCGACGCTGCAAGTCATGGCCGAGCGGACCGACGGTCAGGCGATGACGGTCGACGATTGCGAGACGATCAGCCGCGCCTTGTCGGCAAAGCTCGACGTCGAAGATCCGATCACATCCGCCTATATGCTGGAGGTGAGCTCGCCCGGCATCGACCGGCCGCTGGTCCGCCCCGCCGATTACCGCCGCTTTGCCGGCCACGTGGCGAAGGTCGAGACCCGCGTCCCGGTGGCCGGCCGCCGGCGCTTCTCCGGGCGCATCGCCGCCGCGACCGACAGCCACGTCCGCATCGCGCTCGAAGAGGGCGGGGCGGATGGCGGAACGCCCGAAGTCGAGATCCCGATCGCCGACATCGCGAAGGCGAAGCTCAAGCTTACCGACGAGCTGATCGCCTCGCATTCCCGCAACTAAGGTTGAAATCATGGCAAAGCCGAGCCGCAAGGCAGCAGCAACAGAAACCGAACCGAAGGTCGAACGCGCGACCGCCTACAACAAGATCGAGATGCTGCAGGTGGCCGATGCGGTCGCGCGTGAGAAAAGCATCGAGCGCGAAGAAGTGCTCGAAGCCATGGAGCAGGCGATCCAGAAGGCCGGCCGCGCCAAGTACGGCCACGAGCACGACATCCGGGCCCAGATCGACCGGAACACCGGCGAGATTCAGCTGCTGCGCTACCGTCAGGCCGCCGATCCGGTCGAGAACGAAGCCACCCAGATCACGCTCGCCGAGGCCCAGGGGAAGAATCCCGACGCCCAGCTCGGCGACTTCATCATCGATCCGCTGCCGCCGATCGATTTCGGCCGCATCGCCGCCCAGACCGCGAAGCAGGTGATCGTGCAGCGCGTTCGCGAAGCCGAGCGCAAGCGCCAGTACAACGAGTACAAGGACCGCGTCGGCGAGATCGTGAACGGCCTCGTCAAGCGCGTCGAGTTCGGCAACGTGACGGTCGATCTCGGCCGGGCGGAGGCCATCCTGCGCCGCGACGAATGCATTCCGCGCGAGGTGTTCAAGCCGTCGGAGCGCGCGCGCGCCTACATCTACGACGTCCGCGAGGAGACGCGCGGCCCGCAGATCTTCCTCTCGCGCACCCATCCCCAGTTCATGGCCAAGCTGTTCGCCCAGGAAGTGCCGGAGATCTACGACGGCATCATCGAGATCAAGGCGGTGGCGCGCGACCCGGGCAGCCGCGCCAAGATCGCGGTGATCTCCAACGATTCGTCGATCGACCCGGTGGGTGCGTGCGTCGGCATGCGCGGCAGCCGCGTTCAGGCGGTCGTCGCCGAGCTGCAGGGCGAGAAGATCGACATCATCCCGTGGTCGCCCGATCCGGCGACCTTCGTCGTGAACGCGCTGGCACCGGCCGAGGTGACGAAGGTCGTGCTCGACGAAGAGGCGCGGCGCATCGAGGTCGTGGTCCCCGACGATCAGCTGTCGCTGGCCATCGGCCGGCGTGGCCAGAACGTCCGCCTGGCATCGCTCCTCACCGGCTGGGCCATCGACATCCTGACCGAGGCCGAGGAATCGGAGCGCCGGCAGGAAGAGTTCAAGAGCCGCTCGGCGCTGTTCGTCGAGGCACTCGACGTCGACGACGTGATCGCCGGACTCCTGGTGACCGAAGGCTTCACCAAGGTCGAGGACGTGGCATTGGTGCCGGTCGAGGAGCTGGCTGGCATCGAAGGCTTCGATGAGACCGTGGCCGGCGAGCTCAAGAGCCGCGCCGAGACCTGGCTTGAGGCGCAGAACAAGAAGCTCACCGAGCGCTACCACGAGCTCGGGGTCGCCGACGATGTCGCCTCGCTGGACGGCCTGACGCCGGCCATGCTGGTCAAGCTCGGCGAAAAGGGTGTCAAAACGCGCGACGACCTCGGCGACCTCGCCAGCGACGAGCTGATGGACGTGGTCGGCAAGGATGCGCTCGACGAGACGCAGGCGAACGCCATCATCATGGCGGCGCGTGCCCATTGGTTCACCGACGCCGCCGAGGGTGAGGCCAAGACGGCATGACGGCGGCCCTCGCCCTCGATCCCCAGGTGAACGCCGGACCGGCCCCGGAGGTGCCCGCCCAGGGCCCGTTGCGCCGTTGCCTCGTCACCGGCGAGGAGCGGGCCAAGGCGGCGCTGGTGCGTTTTGTCATCGGACCGGACGGTGCCGTGGTGCCGGACGTCGAGGGCAGGCTGCCGGGCCGCGGTTTGTGGACTCTGGCGCGGCGCGATATAGTCGCCGCGGCCGTCGCCCGGCGGCTGTTTTCGCGGGCGGCGAAACGGCCGGTCACCGCGGAGGCGGACCTGCCGGATCGCGTGGCGGCCCTGCTCCAGCGGCGGTGCATCGAGGGGCTCGGCCTTGCCCGGCGGGCGGGACAGGCGGTCGCCGGCTTCGAGCAAGTCCGCGTCTGGCGGGACCGTGGCCGCTGCGCCGCCCTGGTCATGGCGGCCGATGCATCGCCGGACGGGCGGCGCAAGCTGGCCGGCGACCTGCCGGTCGCCGCGGCGCTGAGCGCCGAGGAGCTCGGATCGGCCTTCGGCCGGGACGCGCTGACGTATGTGGGGCTGGCACCGGGGGAGATCGCGAAGCGGATCATGACCGATACGGCGAGGCTTGCCGGCTTTCGGCCCTTAGCTCCTGATCGAACCGGGGCTCCTGATCGAAGCGGGGCTTCTGATGCGAACAGATCGAATTGAAACCGAACACGGACGACCGGATAGGCGAATGACGGATACGAAAGAACAAGAGGCAAAGCGCAAGCTGGGCCTGACGAAGTCGGGGCGGCTGGAGCTGAAGGTGGAGACCGGCCAGGTCCGGCAAAGCTTCCCGCATGGCCGCACCAAGACCGTGCAGGTCGAAGTGCGCAAGAAGCGGACTTTTGCGCCCGGAACCGGGCCTGGCGAATCGCCGGCCGTGACGACGGGCGCGTCCGCGTCTCCGAGTGCCGCCGAACGGCAGCCCGCGCTCATGACCAGCACGTCGTCGGCCAAGCCCGCCGTGCTCAAGGCGTTGACGGAGGAAGAGCGCGCCGCGCGCACCCGTGCGCTGCAAGGCGCCATCCGCGCCGACGTCGAGGCCAAGCGCCGCGACAACGACGACGCGCGCCGTTTCGAAGACGACCTGCGCCGTCAGCAGGAGGAAGAGAGCCGCCGCAAAGTTGAAGAAAGCGTGCGCGCCAAGGCCGATGCCGAAGCCAAGGCGAAGGCCGACGAAGAGGGGAAGAAGCGCGCCGAGCAGGAGACGCAACGTCTCTCCGAAGAAGAATCGAAGCGCCGCCAGGCGGCCGAAGCCAAGAAAGCGACGACACCGGCCGCGGCCGCGGCGGCCAAGCTCGCCGTCCCCGAAGAGGAAGAGGAGGCCCGTCCGCGCCGTCCGGGACATCATCCGGCACCGCGCCGTCCGGCGGTCGGCAAGCGCGAGGAGCCGCGCCGCCACACCGGCAAGATCAGCGTCACCCAGGCGCTGACCGAGGAGGACACGATCCGCGTCCGCTCGCTGGCGGCCGTGAAGCGCGCCCGCGAGAAGGAGCGGCTCCGCCTCTTGGCGCAGGGGCCCGCGCCCAAGATCGTCCGCGACGTCGTGATCCCAGAGGCGATCACCGTCCAGGACCTGGCGGTCCGCATGGCCGAGCGCGGCTCGGACGTCATCAAGGCGCTGATGAAAATGGGCGTCATGGCGACGATCAACCAGACGATCGACGCCGACACCGCCGAGCTGGTGGTGACCGAGTTCGGCCACCGCATCAAGCGCGTGACCGAAGCCGACGTCGAGATCGGCCTCGGCGGCGAAGCGGATGTCGAGGAAGATCTCGTCCCGCGGGCACCGGTGGTGACGATCATGGGTCACGTCGACCACGGCAAGACCTCGCTCCTGGATGCGTTGCGCGAAACCGACGTTGCCAAGCACGAAGCCGGTGGCATCACGCAGCATATCGGTGCCTATCAGGTCGCGCTGAAATCCGGTCAGCGGATCACCTTCCTCGACACGCCCGGCCACGAGGCGTTCACCGCCATGCGCGCCCGCGGCGCCTCGGTGACCGACATCGTCGTGCTGGTGGTGGCCGCCGACGACGGCATTCAGCCGCAAACGGTCGAGGCAATCAGCCATGCCAAGGCGGCGAACGCGCCGATGATCGTGGCGATCAACAAGGTCGACAAGCCGGACGCCAACGTGGAAAAGGTCCGCCGCGACCTGCTGCAGCACGATGTGGCCGTCGAAGGCATGGGCGGCGACGTGCTCGCCGTCGAAGTGTCGGCGATCAAGAAGACCAACCTCGATCGCCTCGAAGACGCGATCCTGCTCCAGGCGGAGGTGCTCGACCTCAAGGCCAATCCGAACCGCGCCGCTACCGGCGTGATCGTAGAGGCCAAGCTAGAGCGGGGCCGCGGCCCCGTCGCGACCGTGCTGGTGCAGAAAGGCACGCTCCATGTCGGCGACATCTTCGTCGCCGGCGGCGAATGGGGCAAAGTGCGCGCCCTTCTCGACGACAAGGCGCGCCAGGTGGATAACGCGGGGCCGTCGTCGCCGGTCGAGGTGCTGGGGCTGAACGGCACGCCGCTCGCGGGCGACGACTTCCTGGTCGTCGACTCCGAAGCGCGCGCCCGCGAAGTCACGGCGTTCCGGCAGCGGCGCTCGCGCGATGCGCGCGCCGCCGCGGGGGCCCGCGGCACGCTGGAGCAGATGTTCTCGAAGATCACCGAGGGTGCGGCGAAAGAGCTCGGGATCGTGGTCAAGACCGACGTTCAGGGCTCGCTCGAAGCGATCGTCGGTGCCGTCGGCAAGATTGGCACCAGCGAAGTGACGGTGCGGGTCCTGCACGGGGCCGTGGGCGGCATCACCGAAGGCGACGTCGTGCTGGCCAAGGCGTCGGGCGGCATCATCGTCGGCTTCAACGTGCGCGCCAACCCGCAAGCCCGCGAAGCCGCGCGCCGCGACGGCGTGGAGATCCGCTACTACTCGATCATCTACGACCTGATCGACGAGATCAAAGCGGCGCTCTCCGGCATGTTGGCGCCGACGCTCAAGGAGCGGTTCCTCGGCAACGCCGAGATCCGCGAGGTGTTCGAGGTCTCGAAGGCCGGCAAGGTCGCCGGCTGCATGGTCACCGAGGGCGAGGTTCGCCGCGGTGCGAAGGTGCGGCTCCTGCGCGACAACGTCGTCATCCACACCGGGACGCTCAAGACGCTGCGCCGCTTCAAGGACGAGGTCCGCGAGGTTCAGCAGGGCTACGAGTGCGGCATGGCGTTCGAGAACTACCAGGACATCCGCAAGGGCGACATCATCGAGTGCTTCGACGTCGAGCAGGTCGCGCGGGCCCTGTAAGCCTGCGGCGCGGGTCCAGCGCGGACGCGTTCCGACCGGCGGGATGAGAAACGATGCCCCGACGCAAACCGTCCCCCAGCGCATCCACCATCCCCGGCACGCGGCCCTTGCGCGTCGGCGAGGAGATTCGCCATGCCTTGGCGGCGGTGCTGGCGCGGGGTGAGTTGCGCGATCCGGCCCTCGCGGGTCAGTCCATCACCGTCAGTGAAGTGCGCGTATCTCCCGATCTGACGCGGGCGACGGTCTTCGTGACGCCGCTTGGCGGCGGCGCCATCGAGGGCGTGGTGGCGGCGCTCAATCGCGCGGCACCATTCCTGCGCGGCCAGGTGGTGAAGGCGGTCAAGCTGCGGCGCGCCCCTGAGCTCGGCTTCGTTCCCGACACCTCGTTCGATTATGCGAGCCGCATCGACGAGGCGTTGCGCGATCCCGCGGTCCGGCGCGACATCGTTCCCGATGGCGAGGAGTCGTAAGGGCGATAAGGTCGACGGGTGGCTGGTGCTCGACAAGCCGGCCGGCCTGTCCTCGGCTGCCGCGGTCGGCGCCGTGCGCCGCGTTTTCAATGCGGCCAAGATCGGCCACGGCGGTACCCTCGACCCGCTGGCGACCGGCGTTCTGCCGCTGGCACTGGGTGAAGCGACCAAGACCGTGGCCTTCGCCATGGACGGCCAGAAGACCTACCGCTTCATCGCGCGCTGGGGGGAAAGCCGGACCACGGACGACGCCGAGGGCGATGTGCTGGCGACCTGTCCCCATCGGCCGGAGGAAGCGGACATCCGCGCCGTCCTGCCGCGCTTTCACGGCGACATCGACCAGGTGCCGCCGGTCTACTCGGCGCTGAAGCTGGCCGGTCGCCCGGCCTACGCGCGGGCGCGCGCCGGCGAGACGGTCACGATGGTGCCGCGGCGGGTGCGGATCGACCGCTTCGAACTGGACCAGATAATCGATCGCGACCACGCGAGCTTTGTCGTCGTGTGCGGCAAGGGTACCTATATTCGAAGTCTCGCCAGGGACTTAGCGAGGGCCCTGGGGACCGAGGCGCATCTCGGCGCGCTACGCCGGCTGGCCGTCGGGCCGTTCAGGGAGGGCGACGCAATTCCGCTGGAAAAGCTGACCTCCCTCGGGCATAGTCCCGCCCGTTTTACGTATCTGCGACCGGTCGAGACCGTGCTGGACGACATCCCGGCACTGGCCGTGACCGAGGCCGATAGCCTCCGCCTCCGGCAGGGGCAGGCCGTGCAGATACGGCGCGCAGCTCATGAACATTCTCTCGACCATGAGCTTGGTCCCGACCGGGTCGTGCTTGCGACCGCGGCGGGCCTGCCGGTGGCCCTGGCCCGGATAGAGCCGGACACCGCCGGTACCGCTCCGGGGACCGCTCTGTTGCGGCCGTTGCGCGTCCTGAACCTCTAGGTCTTGAAAGGAGTTTGTCGATGTCGATCTCGGCCGAGCGCAAATCCGCGCTCATCAAGGAATACGCCAACAAGGACGGCGACACGGGGTCACCCGAAGTTCAGGTCGCTGTTCTATCGGAGCGGATCAAGAACCTCACCGATCACCTCTCGTCGCACGTTAAGGACTTCCATTCGCGCCGGGGTCTCTTGATGATGGTCGGGCAGCGGCGCCGCCTGCTGGAGTACCTCAAGACCACCAGTGTCGGTCGCTACGAAAAGCTGATCGATCGCCTCGATCTGCGGCGCTGAGTGCCGCGGCTCTCGACCGGCCAGCTCGTGACCGTGACTAACGCCGACGATCCCGCCGTTCGTTGTCCGGTGTCACGCGCCCGCGTGGCCCGGTGCGGAACTGCGGCTCCGGCGTCGTTGTTGACGTTGCGCGGATCGGAGATGACAACCGCGCACGCCTGTTTAAACCGGTTGCGGGGCCTTGCGTACGCCCCGCGATCCCAGCGCTCCGATCGAGCATCCCTTGTCGCTGGCAGTCTCGCGACTGACAAGGCGCTCCGCCTCTTCTTCACCAAGATTCCGAAGAAAAAGGTGCAGCGCCGACGCCGTCTTCCCATCCGGGGCAAACGGTGACGTACGTGGAAGGAAGGAAAACGCATGTTTAAGATCACTCGTAAGGAAATCATGTGGGGCGGGCGCAAGCTCACCCTCGAGACCGGGCGCATCGCCCGCCAGGCCGACGGGGCCGTGCTGGCCACCTACGGCGAGACGGTCGTGCTGTGCACGGTCGTCGGCGCCAAGGCCGCCAAGCCGGGGCAGGATTTCTTCCCGCTCACGGTCAACTACCAGGAGAAGACCTTCGCCGCGGGCAAGATCCCCGGCGGCTTCTTCAAGCGCGAAGGCCGGCCGAGCGAGAAGGAAACGCTCACCTCCCGCCTCATCGATCGGCCGATCCGGCCGCTGTTCGTCGAGGGCTTCAAGAACGAAGTGCAGGTGGTCTGCACCGTCCTGTCGCACGATCTCGAGAACGATCCCGACATCGTGGCACTGGTCGGCACGTCCGCGGCCCTGACCATCTCCGGTCTGCCGTTCATGGGACCGATCGGCGGTGCGCGCGTCGGCTACATCAACGGCGAGTACAAGCTCAATCCGCAAGTCGACGAGATGAACCTCTCGGATCTCGACCTCATAGTCGCCGGCACGGCCGACGGCGTGCTCATGGTCGAATCGGAGGCCAAGGAACTGCCCGAGGACGTCATGCTCGGGGCCGTGATGTTTGGCCATCGCGAGTTCCAGCCGGTGATCCAGGCGATCATCGAAATGGCGGAACAGTGCGCCAAGGAGCCGTGGCCGATGCCGGAAGCGTCGCCCCTGGTCAACGATGTCAAGGCGAAGATCCGTGACACGCTTGGTCAGGAGTTGCGCCAGGCCTACTCCGAGACGGTGAAGCAGGTCCGCTACGCCAAGATCGACGAGATCCGCAAGAAGGCCCTGGCGCTGTTCGCCGACAATCCGGAGGCCCAGGCGCTGGTTCCGGACGCGTTCTCGGCGGTCGAAGCCGACATCGTCCGCAACGCCATCCTGGATACCGGCAAGCGGATCGACGGCCGCGACACCAAGACCATCCGGCCGATCGTCTGTCAGGTCGGCATCCTGCCGCGCGCCCACGGTTCGGCGCTGTTCACGCGCGGCGAGACGCAGGCCCTCGCCGTCGCAACCCTGGGGACCGGCGAGGACGAGCAGATCATCGACGCGCTCGAGGGCGAATATCGCGAGCATTTCATGCTGCATTACAACTTCCCGCCCTATTCGGTCGGCGAAGCCAAGCGCATGGGCTCGCCGGGCCGCCGCGAGATCGGGCACGGGAAGCTCGCCTGGCGCTCGATCCGTCCGCTGATGCCCACCAAGGAGCAGTTCCCCTACACCATCCGGGTTGTGTCCGAGGTCACGGAGTCCAATGGTTCGTCGTCGATGGCGACGGTGTGCGGTTCGTCCCTGGCGCTGATGGACGCCGGCGTGCCGCTGCAGCGTTCGGTCGCCGGCATTGCCATGGGGCTGATCAAGGAGGACCGCGGCTTCGCCGTGCTCTCCGACATCCTGGGCGATGAGGATCATCTGGGCGACATGGACTTCAAGGTCGCCGGCACCGACAAAGGCGTCACAGCACTTCAGATGGACCTCAAGATCACCTCGATCAACGAGGCGATCATGAAGCAGGCCCTCGGACAGGCGAAGGACGGCCGGCTGCATATCCTGGGCGAGATGGCCAAGGGGCTGATGGGTGCGCGCTCGGAAGTAAGCAAGAACGCGCCGCGCATCACCACCATGACGATCCCCAAGGACAAGATCCGCGAAGTCATCGGGACCGGCGGCAAGGTGATCCGCGAGATCTGCGAGACCACCGGCGCCAAGATCGACATCGAGGACGACGGTACGATCAAGGTGGCCGCCGTCGATGCCGAAGCGGCCCAGAAGGCCATCGATTGGATCAAGGGCATCGTGGCCGAGCCGGAGGTCGGCGTGGTCTACACCGGCAAGGTGGTGAAGATCATGGACTTCGGCGCCTTCGTGAACTTCATGGGCAGCCGCGACGGCCTGGTTCATATCTCGGAGCTGGCGCCGCACCGGGTCAACCAGACCTCCGACGTCGTCAAGGTCGGCGACACGGTGAAGGTAAAGCTGCTCGGCTTCGACGACCGCGGCAAGGTCAAGCTGTCGCTGAAGCGGGTCGACCAGAAGACCGGCCAGGACATCTCGGATCAATTCGAGAACCGGCCGCGCGAGCAGCGTCAGGCGCCGGCGGCGTCCTGATCACGTTAAAGTCCGCAGGGGAGAGAGTGCGGAGATCGCCTGAACGGCGATCTCCGCTTTTTTCTTAAGAGCGCGGTCATGCCCGGGCTGAGCATCCCGCGGATCATCGGCCATCGCGGGGCCAAGGCCACCGCGCCGGAAAACACACTGGCCGGCATCCGCCAAGCCAAGCGCGAAGGCGCGGCTTGGGTCGAGATCGATGTCAGGCTGACGGCCGATGGGCATCCCGTCCTAATGCACGACGAGACGCTGGACCGGACCACCAGCGGCCGCGGCCCGGTGCGCGTCGCCACGCTCGACGAGATCAAGCGCCTCGACGGTGGCGTGCGGTTTGGCCCGGCTTGGGAGGGCGAGCCCGTGCCGACCCTGGTCGAAGCGCTTGCCGTCTTCGCCGAGCTCGACCTGGGGTTCAACCTTGAGATCAAACCCTGTCCGGGCCGCGAGACCGAGACCGCGCGAATCGCGGTCGACGTGGTCCGCCAGCTGTGGTCGGCGGATCGGCCAGTGCCGGTCATCTCGAGCTTTAGCGAGGCTGCGCTGATGGCCGCCCGGACGGCCGCACCGGCTCTGCCCCGGGGCTATCTCGTCAAGGCGTTGCCGGCCGCCTGGAAGCAGGAGGTCGAGCAGCTCGATTGCGCGACCGTGCACGTCAGCTGGCGGAAGCTCACCCCTACCCAGGTCCGAGCGGTCAAGGCGGCGGGTCTGCCTCTGCTCGTGTGGACGGTGAACGAGGTGCCGCGGGCGCGCGCGCTCCTGAGCTGGGGGGTCGACGGCGTCATCACCGACTGCCCGGCCCGCCTGGCTGGTTTGTAACCGCCTGCGGCGGCTCAGCCTTTTTTAACCCTTCCGAGGCACCCCCGGCGAAATAGTCTTTTCGCGTCGGGGTGCCGTCCGTCTATAATGATTATATGATGACTCAGGCCGCGGTTCTGGGCGGACGGAATCGCCCGGCGGCCTGAACGCGCGGGCGCCGGCGGCGGCCCGCGCCCATCTCAACCAATACGACGGAACGCTGGTGAAGTCTCTCAACGCGATTGTCATGTCTGGCCGCGAAGTCCTGCCGCTCGTCGAAGGCGGCAAGGGAATCTCCGTGTCCAACGGCGAGAGCTCCGGGGCGTGGGCCATGGCCGGCGGCGTCGGCACGTTCTCGGGCGTCAACGCCGACGCCAAGGACATCTTCGGCAACCTGATTCCGATGGTGTATCGGGGCCGCACGCGGCGCGAGCGCCACGAGGAGCTCGTCGCGTTTGCGATCAAGGGCGCGATTACGCAAGCCCGCGTGGCCTGGGAAACCGCGAGCGGTCAGGGCCGCATCCACATGAACATTCTGTGGGAGATGGCGGCGGCCGAGCGCATTCTTTACGCCGTGCTCGAAGGTGCCAAGGGCCTCATTCACGGCGTCACCTGCGGCGCCGGCATGCCCTACCGTATCGCCGAGATCAGCGCGCGCTACGGCATCCATTATTATCCGATCGTCTCCTCGACCCGCGCCTTCCGCGCTTTGTGGAAGCGCGCCTATCACAGATTCCGCGACTGGCTGGGCGCCGTGGTCTACGAGGATCCGTGGCTGGCCGGCGGCCATAATGGAATCACGAACGCCGAGGATCCGCTGAAGCCCGAGCCGCCACTGCCACGGATACTCGATCTGCGCCGCCAGATGAACGAGTTCGGCCTCAAGGACACGCCGATCATCATGGCCGGCGGCGTGTGGTTCCTTCGTGAATGGCAGGACTTCATCGACAACCCGGATGTCGGTCCCGTGGCGTTTCAATTCGGCACGCGGCCGCTCCTGACCCAGGAAAGTCCGATCTCGGAGTCCTGGAAGAAGCGGCTGCTGACGTTGAAGAGTGGTGACGTGCTGCTGCACCGGTTTTCGCCGACCGGCTTCTACTCCTCGGCCGTGCGCAACCCGTTCCTGAATGAGCTCGAGGAGCGCTCCAAGCACCAGGTCGCCTTCACCGCGGCACCGGTGGGCGAGCATACCGAGGCGTTCCCGGTCGGCGCCCGCAAGCGCCTTGTCTATCTGACCGCCACCGACAAAGCGCACGCCGAGAGATGGGTGGCCGAAGGCCATACCGAAGCGCTGCGCACGCCCGATTCCACGCTGATCTTCGTCTCAGCCGACCAGGCGGCGCAGATCCACCGGGATCAGGTCGAGTGCATGGGCTGTCTGTCGGCCTGCATGTTCTCGAACTGGGCGCAGAACGAAGAAGGCACCACCGGCAAAAAGGCCGACCCGCGGTCGTTCTGCATTCAAAAGACGCTGCAGGACATTGCGCATGCCGGCGACGTCGACACCCAGCTCATGTTCGCCGGGCATAACGCGTACCGCTTTGGCGAGGATCCGTTCTATTCGAACGGCTTTATCCCGACGGTCCGGCAACTGGTCGGCCGCATCAAGACCGGCGACTGAGCGCCAAGCGCCACACTCTCAGGTTTCGATCTGCAGGGCGGTGAACATGGCATCGACCGTGGCGGAACGGTCGAGCGCCCAGATGCTCTCTGCCGCCCGGGCTAGGCTGTCGGCCCCCAGCGTTCCCCCGGCGAGGGCGAGAAACTTTTCGACCACCGCGTCGTCGCCGAGCGGGCAATCGTGGTGACCCGGCGGATTGTCCAGAGCCGCGATCCGCGTTGATCCGCCGCGCTCAGCGATTTCGATCCGGCACGGAAATCCGCGCGGGAAGCGGGCGGTCAGGCTCTGGTCCTCGCGGACCACGATCTTGTCGGCCATCGCCAGGACTTTTGGATCGCTGAGGCGATGCGGGGCGAATATGTCGTCGCTGAACCGCCCGTCGGCGAGCACCGCCGCCACCATATAGGGCAGGCTGTGATCGGCGGTCTCGCGCGTCTTGGGGCGCCAGCGCTCCGCCCCGCGGCCGATTCCGTTCGCGGCATGGGCGTAGGTATGAATGGTCACCGACTCGATCGCCGTGGGATCGATCTGGCGCCGGAGCTCGAGGGCCGCGAAGATCGGTCCCTGCGCGTGATACTCGGCAGCCAGCGACTTCATGTCCGCTTCCAGGATGCGGAAGGCGCCGCCGGCCGGCGCGAGCGGCGGCAGCTCGAACGCGCCGATCAGGTCGGCAAGCCCATGCCGGCCGGTGAACGCGTGCGTCGGGCCGGTCATGCCGGCCTCTGCCAGGGCGGCGGCGGCGATACCGGCGCGCGCGGCCTCGCCGGCCGAGGCGCCTTTCCACATCGAGAGCTCGCCGTGGCGGACCACCTCGAGCGGCAGAAACGACGCCACCGAGATGGCGATCGCGTTGGCGATCCGGGTGCGGTCGAGCCGCAGCAGCTTGGCGCCGGCGGCGGCCGTGCCGACCGCGACGTAAAACACGTGGTCGAGGCCTTTGTCGATCAGCCGCAGGCCGTGAAATAGCGCATGATGGATCTCGTAGGCTAGAACGGTCGCGGTGATCGCGGCCCGGCCGTCGACCTTGGCGGCGCTGGCGAGCGCCAGCAGCGGCAGGATGGCGTCGCTCGGATGGCCGCCGCCGCCCGGATAGCAATCATTGGCGTCGAGATAACGGGTCATGGTCCCGTTCGCGAGCGCTGCGAGCTCGGGCAGGGTGCGGACGGCGGTACCGAGGATCGGCGCACCGCCGGCCAGGCGGGCACGCGATGCGATGGCGCGGGCGATCCGGCTGGGCTCGGCGTCAAAGGCCCCGAGACCGCACCCCAACGTATCGATGATCCGCCGCTTGGCCTCGTGGACGGCGGCCCCGGGAAGGGCCTCGAAGGCGAGCCGGTCGGCGTAATCAGCGAGGCGGCCGACGATCGAATCGGTCATTGGCGTGAACGGGCGGCTTTGAAGGGCCGGGTCATAAATTTTAACCGTTCCAGAATACCGCGCATCGATCTGCCAGACAGGCTTTTATTTTCGGCCATACTGGCCTATATCAAGCTTCATGACGACGATTCGTCCTTATACCAAGGCGCTGGACGGGCTGAAGGCGGCGGGCCTCCGCCCGACCCGGCAGCGGCTCGGCCTGGGTCGCCTACTGTTCGAGGGCGGCGATCGTCACGTCACGGCTGAACAGCTTCATGCCCAAGCGGCGGCGGCCGGGCTCCGTGTCTCGCTCGCCACCGTCTACAACACGCTCAATCAGTTCAGCACAGCCGGCCTTCTGCGCGAGGTCGTGGTCGAATCGGGCCGCTCCTATTTCGACACCAATACCTCCGATCACCACCACTTCTTCTTCGAAGGCTCGGGCGACCTCCAGGACATTCCCGGCGAGCAGGTCAAGGTCTCGGACATTCCTGAAGCCCCCGCCGGCACCCAGGTTGCGCGCGTCGACGTCATCGTCCGCGTCCGCTCGGGCCGCTGATTTCCTCAACACACCCGGTCGAGTAGCGTCTGGTAGTCTAGAACCGTTCTAGACTATTGACGTAGGCATTGAGTTGGTGGATATTCTCCGTGGAGGAGAGAGCCCTCAAACGGGCTCCCCCGGCCTTGTGCACCACACGGGGTGTAACAGCAGGCCCGAGACCCAGTCCCGGCTCTGCGGATTTGAGGAGATGACAATGGCAAAGCTCAAGGGAACGAAGACCGAGGAGAATCTCAAGGCTGCATTCGCCGGCGAGAGTCAGGCGAACCGCCGCTATCTTTATTTCGCCCAAAAGGCGGACGTGGAGGGCTACAACGATGTCGCCGCCGTGTTCCGTTCGACCGCCGAAGGCGAGACCGGCCACGCGCATGGCCATCTCGAATTCCTCGAAGAAGTCGGCGACCCCGCCACCGGTGAGCCGATCGGCAGCACCTCGCAGAACCTGAAGGCGGCGATCGCCGGCGAGACGCACGAGTACACAGACATGTACCCGGGCATGGCGAAGACCGCCCGCGGCGAAGGCTTCAGCGAGATCGCCGACTGGTTTGAGACCTTGGCGAAGGCCGAGAAGTCGCACGCCGGCAAGTTCACCAAGACGCTGAACGAGCTGCCGAAGTAAGCAGCGCTTCGGCCGACCGCAGAGCACGCGGAAGCGCGCCGCAATCCGGCGCTCCCTCCGCGTGCCTTGCGGATCAGTCCGGATCACATCATGCGCGAAGGCAGCCTGGACGCGCCGGTCCGCCATCCGATCGAGTGGCGGAGCCCGGATTTTTGGGACGAGGCGAGGCTCGACGCCGAGCTGCGGCGGGTGTTCGACATCTGCCACGGCTGCCGTCGCTGCTTCAATCTCTGCGAGTCCTTTCCGCGCCTGTTCGATCTCGTCGACGCAACACCGTCGGGCATGGTCGAGGAGGTGAAGAGCGAATCTTTCGGGCCGGTGGTCGATGCCTGCACGCTCTGCGACATGTGCTTCATGACCAAATGCCCGTACGTTCCGCCGCATCAGTTCAATGTCGATTTCCCGCACCTGATGCTGCGCGCCCGCGCCGTCGGCGCGAAGAAGAACGGAATTCCTTTTGCCGAGCGGGAGCTCACCAAGACCGATCGCAACGGCAAGCTCGCAAGCACCGTAGCGCCGCTCGCGAACTGGGCCAGCGATGAGAAGAACAAGCTCACCCGCCCGCCGCTGGCGGCGCTGACCGGTATCGATCGCGAGGCGCGGCTTCCGAAGTTCCACGGCAAGACCTTCGCGCTGCGCGCCAAGCACAACCCGCCGCCGGTCAACGCCAGCGGGCCCGCCAAGGGCCGCAAGGCGGCGCTCTATGCCACCTGCTTCGTCAACTACAATAATCCGAGCGTGGGCGAAGCGATCCAGGCGGTTCTCGCCCATAACGGCGTCGAGACCCAGGTCGTCTACCCGCGCTGCTGCGGCATGCCGCAGCTGGAGCACGCCGAATTCGAAAAGGTGGCGGAGAGCGCCAAGGCGGTCGCCGCCGAGTTTTCGCCGCTGATCGACCAGGGCTACGACGTGGTGGCTCTGGTGCCCTCTTGCGCCCTTATGCTGAAATTCGAATGGCCGCTGATCGTGCCGGACGACCCGCTGGTCAAGAAGCTGGCGGCGGCGACATTCGATGCCAGCGAATACGTCGTCGATATCGCCAAGCGCCACGGGCTGGCGCCGGGGCTGAAGGGGCTCGACGGCGGCGTGTCGATGCACCTCGCCTGTCATGCCCGGGCCCAGAACATGGGCCCCAAGGCGGCCGAGATGCTGCGGCTGATCCCCGACATCGACATCGCCGTGATCGAGCGCTGCTCGGGTCACGGCGGGTCGTGGGGAATCATGGAGCAGAACTTCGCGGCTGCGCTGAAGGTGGGCAAGCCGGTCGCGCGCACGGCCGCCAAGAACGGCAAGGCCTATATCGCGTCCGAATGCCCGCTGGCCGGCGAGCATATCGTTCAGGGCATCGAGCGGCTCGACGATGAGGAGCGGGCGGAGCTGCCGCGCCGGATCGAGCACTCGATCCACCCGATCGAGCTTTTCGCCAAGGCCTACGGGCTGATCTGACGGACCTGGATCGGCCGTTCCGCGCGCTTAAATCCCGGGAAGCCCACCCTGTCGAACCCGAAGGCCGCCATGCCGCAAAAACATCAGATCACCCGCGCCGACATCCTGCCGCCCGACACATACGCCGCCGAACGCAGGAGCCTGCGCCAGGCCGTCATGGAGGTGAAGCAGCGCCGGCGCATGGAGGTGGGGCCCTTCGCCACGTTCTTCTTCGAGAACTATCAGACGATGTGGCATCAAGTGCATGAGATGCTCTACATCGAAAAGGGCGGCGAGGCGCAGATCGCCGACGAGCTGTCGGCCTACAACCCGCTGATCCCGAAGGGACGCGAGCTGGTTGCGACGGTCATGCTCGAGATCGAGGATCCGGTTCAGCGCGCCGCGACCCTGAAGCGGCTGGGCGGCATCGAGAACAATATGTTCGTGTCCGTCGGCGGCGAGCAGATTCGCGGCCGCCCTGAGGGCGACCTCGAGCGCACCAAGGCCGACGGCAAGACGTCGTCCGTGCATTTCGTGCATTTCACGTTCAGTGACGCCGACGTCGCCGCCTTCCGGAACCCCGGGACCCAGGTGATCGTCGGGTTCGACCACCCCGAATACGCGCATATGGCCGTGATGCCGGCCGCCACGCGTCAGGCGCTGGCCGAGGATTTCGATTAACGCGGGGCCTTAGGGGTGCCGGTGGATCGGGTCGACCCACGGCACCGATTCAGGCTTCTCGGCCGGTGTGATGTCGAGATTGACCACGACAGGCTCCTGGTCGCTGCGAATCACCACGCATTCCAGGCTGTCGCTGGAGCTGGCGTTGATCTCCTGGTGCGGCACGTAGGGCGGCACATAGATGAAGTCGCCCGGTCCGGCCTCGGCGACGAATTGCAGGCGGTCGCCCCAGCGCATGCGGGCGCGGCCGCGCAGGACGTAGATCACGCTTTCCAGGGCCCCGTGGTGATGGGCGCCGGTCTTGGCATTGGCATTGATTTTAACGGTTCCGGCCCAGATCTTCTGGGCGCCGACCCGGGCGAAATTGATCGCCGCCGCGCGCGACATGCCGGGCGTCTGCGGCGTGTTGGTGTCGAGACTGTCCGCGGGAATCACCCGCACCCCGTCGTGCTTCCAGTCGGTAGGTCTGGGATCGTCCGCCATAAGCGGGATTATAAGGCGGGCCTCGGCTCTGTCATCGTGTCATTTGACCGCTTCGCTGGGATAGACGCCCCAGAATTCGGACCGTGTCAGCCAGCCTTTGAAGCCGTTCGCGTCGACCCGGCACCACTGGTCCTTGCATTCCATGATCTGGGCGACGACACCGGGCTCGAGCCGCGCCACCGCCGGCGCCGCCGGATCGGCCTGGCGGTGCAGGGCGCGGATCTCGCCGGTCACGATCGCATAGCGTCGCCCCGACAGCATGCTTTGATGCACCCAGCCTTCGGTGCCCTGCCAGTCGCGGATCTTGCGCCAGTTCTCGAATTCGGCCAGCACTTCGACCGGCATGTGGCGACGCTGCAGGACCCAGTCGACCGGATAGCGCACCCCGGGGCCGGTCCGCAGATTGACCTCGTCGGACCTGAGGCTCACATAGCGCGGCAGGCTGCTGCCCGGGGCGGGCGGCCCTTCCGTCCCGGCCCCGGGCCGCTCGATGAGGGTCTGGGTCTGCGCGCCGGCCGTCGCCGGCCCGCCTAGGACAGCGGCGGCGGCAACGACCAAAACGATCACACGACGGCTTCTCGCGACTCGGGCGAACATGGCGCGATTATAGAAAAGGGCCGACGAGGTATAGTTAAATACTTTATCCAATGAGGCTCTTGGCATGGCCTTAAAGCGCCCGCTGGTCATCGTCACCCGCAAGCTCCCGGACGTCATCGAGACGCGGCTCATGGAGCTTTTCGATGCCCGGCTCAACCTGGACGACCGGCCGATGACGGCGGCCGATCTCAAGGCGGCCTTGGCCGAGGCCCATATCCTCGTGCCCACGGTGACCGACCGTCTCGACAAGGCGCTCCTCGACGGGGCCGGCCCGGACCTGAAGCTCATCGCCTCGTTCGGCACCGGCGTCGACCACATCGACCTCGACGCCGCGAAGGCCCGCGGCATCATCGTCACCAACACGCCCGGCGTGCTGACCGAGGACACGGCCGACATGACCATGGCGCTGATCCTCGCCGTCGCGCGCCGGCTTGGCGAGGGCGAGCGCTTCGTGCGCTCGGGCCGCTGGACCGGCTGGAGCCCGACCTCGATGCTGGGTGCGCGCCTGTCCGGCAAGCGGCTCGGGATCATCGGCATGGGGCGGATCGGGACGGCCCTGGCGCGCCGCGCCCGCGCCTTCGGCCTGTCGATCCACTATCACAACCGGCGCCGCGTCGACCCGGCGCTCGAGAGCGAGCTCGAGGCAAGCTACTGGGAAAGCCTCGACCAGATGCTCGGGCACATGGACGTGGTGTCGATCAACTGCCCGCATACGCCGGCGACCTTTCACCTCATGTCGGCGCGGCGTCTGCGCCGGCTGAAACCGCACGCGATCGTCGTCAACACCTCGCGGGGAGAGGTGATCGACGAGCCGGCGCTGATCCGCGCTCTCTATGCGCGCGAGATCGCCGGTGCGGGGCTCGATGTGTATGCGCGCGAGCCGCAGATCGATCCAAAGCTGCTCGAGCTCGACAACGTCGTGCTGCTGCCGCATATCGGCTCGGCGACCATCGACGGCCGCATCGCGATGGGCGAGAAGGTCATCGTCAACATCAAGACGTTCGTCGATGGCCACCGGCCGCCCGACCGCGTGATCTCGACGATCTATTGACGGCCTATCCGCGGCCGGTAGCGTCGCGGATCGTGGGCGCCGTGCCGCATAGCGGGCAGTCGGGGTCGCGCGGCACCGCGATCATCCGCGGCGTCGCATCGAGCGCATCGTAGATGAGAAGCCGTCCGGCCATCGAGCGGCCGAGCCCGAGCAGCTCCTTCAGGGCTTCGGTTGCCTGCAAGGTGCCGAGCACGCCGGCGACGGAGCCCAGAATGCCCGCCTCCTCGCAACGCGGGATGAGGTCGGGCGGCGGCGGCTCGCGGAACAGGCAGCGGTAGCACGGCGTCTTGCCGTCATAGGCCTTGAACGTCGACATCTGGCCCTCGAAGCGCAGCAGCGATGCCGCGACCAGCGGCTTCTTCTCGAAATAACAGGCGTCGTTCAGCACATAGCGCGTGGCGAAATTGTCGCTGCCGTCGCAGACCAGGTCGTATTCGGCGATCAGGCCGCGCGCGTTCTCGGCGGTCAGGCGCAGATGGTGCGGCGTCACCCGGACCTCGGGATTGATCGCCGCCAGGCTCTCGATGGCGCTTTTCACCTTGGCGGTGCCGACATTGGCGGTCGAATGGATGATCTGCCGCTGCAGGTTCGTGAGGTCGACGGCGTCGTCGTCGACAATGCCGAGCGTGCCGACCCCGGCGGCGGCGAGGTACATCAGAATCGGCGCGCCGAGCCCGCCGGCGCCGACAACGAGCACCCGCGACCCGATCAGCTTCTCCTGGCCCTCCTCGCCGACCTCGTCGAGGATCAGGTGGCGCGCGTAGCGGTGGAACTGCAGGTTGGTGAGCGTCATGCGGCAACTCCGATGAACCCCCCGAGGTTGTTGCGGATGCGGTCGAGAGCCGGGACCTGGAGATCAGGATAGTCGAGGGCGAGACCGGTGATCCGCTCGTACACGTCGATATAGACCTTCGCCGCCGCCAGCACCACGTCGGGCGGGATGGGCGGGATCGGGTCCTTGTACGGATCGCAGCGCGCGGTCACCCAGGTGCGGACGAAATCCTTATCGAAGCTTTCCGGCCGCTGCCCGGCCGCAAACCGCCGGTCGTAGCTGTCCAGGAACCAATAGCGGCTGCTGTCGGGGGTATGAATCTCGTCCGCCAGCACGATGGCGCCCCGGTCGTCGAAGCCGAATTCGTACTTGGTATCGACCAGGATCAAGCCGTGTTTGTGCGCGATCTCGCGGCCGCGCGCGAACAGCGCCAGCGCCAGCGCGCTCACCTCTTGCCACTGTGCCGCGGTCAGCAGTCCCCGCCCTGTGATCTCGTCGGCGGTCAGCGGAAGGTCATGCGCGCCGTCGGCCGCCTTGCTCGTCGGCGTGATGATGGTGTGCGGAAGCTTCTGGTTCTCCTTCAGGACGTCGGGGAAGCGGATCCCGTACATTTCGCGTTTGCCGGCCTTGTACATGGGCCAGATGGAGGTTCCGGTGGTGCCAGCCAGATAGTCGCGCACCACGACCTCGACCGGCATGATGTTCAGGCGCCGGCAGACCACGACGTTCGGGTCGGGATAGTCGAGAACGTGGTTGCGGCACACATCGCGCGTTGCCTCGAACCAGAACCGCGCCGTCTGGGTGAGCACCTGCCCCTTGAGCGGGATCGCGGTCAAAATCTGGTCGAAGGCGCTCAGCCGGTCGGTCGCGATGAGAATCCGCCGCCCGTCCGGCAGGTCGTAGTTGTCGCGCACCTTGCCCCGATAATGGTTCGGGAGCTGCGGGATGGTGGCATCGCGCAAGACGTAATCGGCATACGCCGCCAGAGACATAGTTGCCATCGCATTACCTTCCGGTGGATCCGAACCCGCCGCCGCCGCGCCCACTGTTGGGCAGGGACGCGGCTTCGGTCCAGGTGATTCTGACGATCGGTCCGACCACCAGCTGGGCCACCCGGAGGCCGCGGGTGACGGTGAACGGATCCGAGCCCAGGTTGACGAGAATGACCCCGATCTCGCCCCGGTAATCGGCATCGATGGTTCCGGGGCTGTTGAGGACTGTGACGCCGTGCTTCAGGGCCAGCCCGGAGCGCGGCCGCACCTGCGCTTCATAGCCCTCCGGCAGCGCGATCGCGATTCCCGTTGGGATCAGGGCGCGCTCCCCGGGCGATATGACGCTGTCGCCTGCGATCGCGGCCAGCAGGTCGAGACCGGCCGCGGCCGCGGTGGCGTAGGCGGGCAGGGCGAGACCGGCACCGTGCGGCAGCCGCGTGATCGGGACCTGAAGCAAGACGATGTCCATGCGTCGCGGGGTCGAGGATCAGACCCATGCTAAGGCCACAGCCGGCGGCGTCAACTCGTTAGGCTTGGCCGATATGGGCGGCGATGCGCTCGGCCAGCCGGTGCGCGACTTCGTCCTTGGTGAGTCGCGGCCAGGATTCGGCTCCGCCGGCGTCGATCACATGCACGCTGTTGGCGTCGCCGCCGAACGTCCCGGCGGCCGCCGACACATCGTTGGCAACGATCCAGTCGCATCCCTTCTTCAGGCGCTTGGCGGTGGCGTTTTGCACGACGTTCTCGGTTTCGGCGGCGAAGCCGATGACCAGGCGCGGCCGTGTTGATCCGGGGGCGGCGATCGTGGCCAGAATATCCGGGTTCTCCACCAGCTCCAGGACCGGCAGCTTGCCGTTCTTCTTGAGCTTCTGATTGCGCCGTTCGGCGGTACGCCAATCGGCCACCGCCGCCGCGAACACTGCCACATCGACCGGAAGGGTCGCCTTGCAGGCCGCGAGCATCTCGGCGGCGGTTTCGATTCGCGACACTTTCACCCCTGGCGGGTTCGGCTGCTGCGTCGGGCCGGTCACCAGGGTCGTGTCGGCTCCCAGGCCCGCGAGTGCGGCTGCGATGGCGTGGCCCTGCTTTCCGGACGACCGGTTGGCGATGAAGCGTACGGGGTCGATCGGCTCGTGCGTCGGTCCGCTGGTGATCAGGGCCCGCCGCCCTTTGAGCGGCCCGGCCGCGCCGAAGAACTCTTCGATCGCGGCGACGATCGCCAACGGCTCGCTCATGCGGCCCATGCCGACTTCGCCTTCCGCGAGCTCGCCCGCTTCCGGTCCAATCGTGCGCACGCCGCGGCTGCGTAGCCGCTCCAGATTGGCTCGCGTGGCGGCACTCTCCCACATGACGAAGTTCATCGCCGGCGCCACCAGGATCGGCTGGTTGGTGGCAAGGAGGACCGTGGACGCAAGATCGTCGGCCAGTCCGTTTGCGGTCTTGGCGAGAAGATCCGCGGTTGCTGGAGCCACAACCACCAGGTCGCATTCGCGCGCGAGGCGGATATGGCCGATTTCGCTTTCGTCGGTCAGCGAGAAGAGGTCGCGGTAGACCTTGTCGCGCGACAGCGTCGCGATTGACAGCGGGGTCACGAACTGGGCGCCGCCGGCGGTGAGCACGCAACGCACGCGGCAGCCGCGCTCGCGCAGCCGGCGGATGAGATCGAGGCTCTTATAGGCTGCGATCCCGCCGGAGATGATGAGAAGTATCCGCCGCCCATTCAGCATTCGGGGCCCTCGTTAACGACAGGCTAAAGGTCCGGGCTGACCGGCGCAACTGACCGCATTTTGTGCAACCGGAGGCATCGGCGGGGGAGTTATCCACCAAAATCCGAAGCCGGGCATTTGCTTCGAATGCGACATTAACTCCCGCTTAAAAGACTTTTAGGAAATTGGGGCCATAGTTCTACAGGCGAAATTAACCATTTGCCGGCAATTCGTGATTGCCGAGCAAAAATCGAGCTGTCGGCCGAGGGAGATAGAGATGAGTGTGCAGCCAGCAGGCACGTCGTCGCACGTCCGCGATTCGGGCGCGCGCTCGATGACGAAGATGGCCGCATCGCGGCTGCAGCGGATGAGTCTCACCGGACGCCTGTTCTTTCTCGTCTCCATCGCGGTTCTGCCGGCGATCGGCATCCAGACCTACAACGAGTACGATCTGCGCGAGGCCCGCGAGGCGGACATTCGCCAGCGCGTCGTGCAGATTACCAAACAGTTCGGCGAAGAGATGGGCGAGCTGCGCGAAGGCGCGCGCCAGCTGCTCCTCGCCTTGGCGCAGCTGCCGGCCGTGAAGATGCGGAGTGCGGATAGCTGCACCACGCTGTTTGCGGCGCTTGAGCCCACGTTCGCCAACTACAATCTGCTGGGTGCTGCCGATGCGCAGGGCAATGTCTTTTGCGCCAGCCGCACGGGCTTCCTGAAATCGGTCGCAGACCAGGAATTTTTCAAGCGCGCGATGGCCCAGGACGGGCTGGCGGTCGGCAATTACTGGGCGGATCCGGCGAGAGGCGAGAAGGCCATTCACTTTGCCCACCGCTTCTACGACAGCGAAGGCCATATCGCCGGTCTGGTCTTCGCCGCCCTGGACCTGGCGTGGTTGTCCGAGCACCTCAAGGAGCGCGGCCTGTCGCCGACGCAGTCGATCCTGATCGCCGACCGTGAGGGCAACATCATCGCCCGGCTTCCCAATCCGGAGGCGCTGGTCGGCAAGAACATGCGCAAGAGCCATGAAGGGATCATGGACGGCGACATCGCGGGCTGGGAAGAAGCGGGTGGCGTCGACGGGCTGACCCGGATCTTCGGCTACGTGCCGGCACAGCTGCCGCCCTACGACCTGTTCCTCAGCGCCGGCCAGACGAAGACCGAGGCTCTGGCACCGATCGAGGACGCGACGCGGCGCGGCATCGTCCTGATCCTCGTCGGCTTCCTCCTGGCGCTCTACGCGGCCTGGCTCGGCGGCCGCCTGTTCATCCGCCGTCCGATCGCGGACCTCCTGCAGGTGACCAAGGAATGGCGCGACGGCAACGACGCGGCACGGGTCCACCTGAAAGACACCGGGTCCGAGATCGGCCGCCTCGGCATGGCGTTCAACAGCATGGCCGACGCGCTGGCCGCCCGCAACGCGGCGCAGAAGAAGGCCGAGGATCTGTTGCGCCAGCTCAACGCCACCCTCGAGGAGCGGGTCGAGCAGCGCACGGCCGAGCTGGCCAAGGCCAACCGCCTGGCGACGCTCGGCAAGCTCACCGCGACCGTCAGCCACGAGCTGCGCAATCCGCTCGCGGTCATCCGCAACACCGTCTTCGCGGTCGGCGAGACGGCGAAGAACAGCGGGATCAACCTCGAGCGGCCGCTGAAGCGCATCGAGCGCAACTTGCTCCGGTGCAATGAAATCATCACCGAGCTCCTCGATTACACGCGGACCCGCAAGCTCGATGCGGCGCCGCGGGTGTTCGACGAGTGGCTGCAGGAGATCCTGAACGACTATGACATGCCGACCGGCATCGCCCTGCGCACCGAGCTTCAGGCGCCCGGCACCGAGGTCTCCTTCGACGCCGGCCGGCTGCAGCGCGTCTTCATCAATCTGCTCGACAATGCGCGCGACGCCATCAATGACGGCCGCACCTCGGGAGCGGCATCGTCGCGGGATGCGACGGTGACTGTCCGCAGCCGCGTCGGCGGCGGCCGCCTCGAGGTCGTCGTCTCCGACACCGGCGTGGGCATCCCGCCGGAAGTCTTCCCGAAGATCTTCGAGCCCCTGTTCAGCACCAAGGGTTTCGGCATCGGGCTCGGCCTGCCCACGGTCAAGCAGATCATGGAGCAGCATGGCGGCGACATCGAGATCGCGAGCCAGATCGGCGAGGGCACGACGGTCACGCTGCGGCTCCCGCTGTTCCGGGTCCAGGACATGGCCGCATGAAACGGCCCGCTCGCGTCCTCATCATCGACGACGACCGCGACGTCGCGGAAAGCCTCGCCGATGTCGTCGAGTCCCGCGGTCACGCCGTCGGGCTCGCCTTTAGCGGCGAAGAGGGCCTGGCGAAGTTTCGCGCCCAGGATTTCGACGTGGTTTTCGTCGACGTGAAGATGCCCGGCATGAACGGCGTTGAAACCTATCTCAAGGTCCGCAAGCTCCGGCCGACCACCAGCGTCGTGATGATGACCGGCTTCAGCGTCGAGCAGGTGCTGCGCGATGCAACCCAGCGCGGCGCGCTGCGTGTGGTCGACAAATCGTCCGCGGAGAGCGAAATCGTTCCGATCGTCCATGGCTTCGGAGTGCGACGGGTCGTGCTCGGCGCGGGCAAGTCGAGCTTCGCGAGCGGTCTCCTTGCGACCCTGCAGAGCGCGGGCTACGAGGTCGATGTCCTCGACAGCGGGCAGGAGACGCTCGATCGGGTCATGGACGGCAATGTTGAATGCCTGATCCTCGACCAGCAGATGGCGGTGCTGAGCGGCTTCGACATCTATCTCAGCCTCAGCTGGATCGGACGCGCCGTGCCCACGATCATCGCGACGCATCGCGCGCGCGAGCACATCGAGGCGATGGACCTCCTGCAGCCGATGGCCGATGCGATCCTGAGCAAGCCGTTTGACCCCGGAATGGTCCTGGACGAAATCGACAAGCTGCGCGAAGCCACGGCGTAGCAATGGACGCGATCGGCGCCAAACCTGCCACGGACGTTCGCCTCGTCCGCCGCGTGCTCATCATCGACGACGATGCCGACTTCGCGGAGTCGCTGTGCGACATCCTCGAGCCGCAGGGCTATATCGTCGCGACCGCGCGGACACCGGCCGAGGCGCGCGAGCGTCTCAAGAGCTTCGATGCGAAGGTGGTCCTGGTCGACGTCCATCTGCGCGGCGCCAGCGGCACGCGGCTGATCGCGCAGCTGAAGGACGAGCACCCGTCGCTGACCTTCATCATGATGACCGCGTACGCGGAGGTGAGCTCCGCCATCGAGGCCTTGCGGTCCGGCGCGCATGACTACCTTCTGAAGCAGATGGATCCGCGCGGCCCGTTGCTGGCCCTCGAGCGCTGCTTCGAGAAGCTGCAGCTGCAATACGACTACAAGGCCGCGTACGAGGAGCTGCTGATCGCCAAGACCGCCGCCGAAGCCGCGAGCAAGGCGAAGTCGCAGTTTCTGGCCACGATGAGCCACGAGCTGCGCACGCCGCTCAACGCCATCATCGGGTTCTCCGAATTTCTCATGCACGAGGGCATCCGGCCGACCGATCCGAGCCGTGTCGAGGGATACCTCAAGGCCATTCACGAGAGCGGCCACCACCTTCTGGCGGTGATCAATGACATCCTCGACCTGTCGAAGGCCGAGGCGGGTCGGCTCGAGCTGACCGAGGAAGAAGTGAACCTCGAGGAGACGATCGCGGCGGCGCTGCGCGTCGTGGCGCCGCGCGCCCGTGCCGGCGGCCTCGAGCTGTCGACGAATATCCAGGCCGATCTGCCGCTGCTGTCCGGCGACGGGCGCATTCTTCGGCAGATCCTGCTCAACCTGCTCTCCAATGCGATCAAGTTCACGCCGTCGGGCGGCACCGTCGAAGTGGGTGCGGCTTGGCACGAGAAGAGCGATGGGATTGCCATCCATGTCCGCGACAACGGGATCGGCATGAAGACCGAGGACATCCCGAAGGCGTTCGAGCCGTTCCGGCAGATCGACAACCGCTTCATCCGGAAATATCAGGGAACCGGACTGGGGCTGCCCCTGGTGCAGGCCATGGTCGGCGCGCATGGCGGCACGATCGACGTGCAGAGCGCGCCGGGGAACGGCACCGTCGTGACCATCATGTTCCCGGCCGATCGCGTGGTCCGTCCGCCCGAGCCCAAGCAATACGCCGTGCTCTAGGCGCGCGGGTCCGCCCCGTCCACGACCGGTCGCCGCGACGCCGCCGCCCATGTGACGACGAAGCCGGCCAGGGCGATCGCGGCGCCAATGACCAGGATGGCGGCCAACCCGCCGCGCACCATCGCTTCTCCGCCGACCAGCGAGCCGAGGAAGATGCCGAGGAACAGGCCGCTGTTGTTCCAGGCCAGAACCGTTGCGCGCTCGGCCGGGAAATCGTTGGCGAGGCCGGCCTGCTGGGCGGGAAAGAACAGCTGCGCCGACATCGAGGCTGCGGCGAGAACAAGGTCTATGGCGAGCCCGGCGGTCAGCATCGACTGCAGGACCGTAAAACAGGCGGCGAGGCCGATCAGGCTGACCCCCATCGTGAACCGGGCGCCGCGCCGGTCGGCCAGGCGTCCGCCCAGCAAAGTCCCGGCGATCGCGCCGCAGCCGTAGAACACCAGAACCCGCGCAATCTGCTCGGGCGAATAGCCGAGCTCGGTCAGGCCGGCGCCGAGATACGTGTACATGCTGTAGAGCGCCGTGGCCCACACCACGGTCGGGGCCAGGCGGCGCAGCAGAACGGCCTTGGTGAGGCCGGGACGATGTGGTGCGGCGACGGGCGCGGCGGGCGGGCCGCCCGGCCAGGCGAGCTGGTTCGCGAGCGCCAGCAGCATGCTCGCCGCGGCAAGCCCGGCGAACACGACGGCCCATCCGAAGACGGCACCGGCCAGGCCACCCAGCGGCGTGCCGAGGGAGAGTGCGAGCAGCAGACCAGACACGGCGATGCCCATCCAGGTGGCGCGCCGCGCGGGCGGTGCGGCCTCGCCGACCAGCGCGTAGACCGCGGGCGAGACGCCCGCCGCCATCGCGCCGGCGAATATCCTGGCCGCGAGCAAAGCGGCGAACGTGCCCGCCGCGGCCGTTAACACATTGGCGGCCGCGAAGGCGAGGAGACACCAGATCAGCAGCCGCTTTCGTCCGAAGTGGTCGGCGAGGCGTCCGAAGAGCGGAGCGCTCGCCATGTAGGTGATCGAAAAAACCGTGACGCTGAGCCCGGCGCGAGCCGGTGAGATCGCGAAATCGCCGGCGACACCCGGCAGGAGCGGCGAGATCACGAAGAGATCAGTCCCCATCACGAACAGCGTTAACCAACCAATGGCGAGTTTGAGCACTGAAATTCCGCCTTTGCTGTGAGAGAGAACAGATTGTGATTCGCGGGCTCGCGTGTCGACCGAGATTAACCAGTTAACGTTCTGGCGCGGCCTTAACTTTTATGAATCCGAAAGGTCAAAATTAACAGCACACGTTTAACCGAATCTTAGAACCGATTACCTACGGTCACGCGTATCTGGCCGGGGCGCTCGTGGATACACTCACCGGCGTCAAATCGGCCCGAGGCGAGAATAATGGAGGACCCGATAATGACTGCATTGAGGAGCGTTGCAGAACGTGACGCCGAATGGACACAACTGGACGATGTCACCGTCGATGAATTTCCGCGCGCCATCGAGGGGATCGCCGAAGAGCATCGTCCGTCACGGATGCCGTTCTTCCGCCACCTTGCGGCGATGCCGACCGAAGCGGCGAGCGACCCGACCTTCCTCGGCCAGCTGCATCTGGTTTATCAATCGGCGATGCATGCCACGCGCGCGGCGGTTTACTATCTGCCGCATCTCGACAGCCCCGCGCTGCGCAAGCGCAAGCTCCAGATCTTCGTCGACGACGACGGCCTGCCGGGCGGCGACACCCATCACTATCAGCTGACCCGGGCATTCCGGAACATCGGCGCCAAGTGCCTGATCGACGATGAGGCGTTCGCCGGTGCTGGGGATCTGTGCCGCTACCTCGATCCAGAAACTTCGCACTTCGTGCGCCTGGTGCAAAAACTCTACGCCCGCTCGCTCGGGCCGTGGTGCGCCGTCGAAGTGATGTCGGACGACTGGATGCGCGCCATCGCTGACGCGCTGTCGGTTCACTTCCCGGGCATCACCAAAGAGCCGTATTTCGCCGAATGCTTCTCTCAAGGAGTCGAGGAGCGTCACGCCGAGGAATCGCTCTCGGTGACGCAGCTCGTGCTGAAGGCTCGGCCCGAGCTGATCGGCGAGACTGTCCGCGATGCGAAAATGATGGCCCAGGCGCTTGACGGCATCTGGACCCGCATGGATCGCATCGTCCTTCGCGCCGGCTGACCGGACCCGCAGGCGGCCAGGCCTCAGGCGCCGTCGCCCGAGGCCTGGCCCTGCACCCCCGCCGCCCGTGCGGCGTCTCCATCTCAACGAAGCGTCAGTCCCGCCGGCGCCGGCCGCAATCTCGGCGATGCAGGCGGCCGCTGCCGGCGTTCATCGCTATCCCGATCACGAGCCGACCGAGCTCGCCCGCGCCCTGGCGGCCCGGCTCGACGTGCCCGAGCAACGGATCGTCTTCGGCAACGGCAGCAGCGAGCTTCTCGTCGCGGCCGTCCAGGTGGCCCTCCGCGACGGCGACGAAGCGGTGATCCCGCTGCCGTGCTTTCCGCTCTACGAGAAGGCCATCGTCTGGCAGCGCTGCCGCGCTGTCGGTGTCCTGACAGGCACCGACGGCACCCTCGACGTCCCGGCGATGCTCCGGGCCATCGGGCCGCGTTGTAAGATCGTGTTCGCGGCGACGCCGAACAATCCGACCGGCGGTCTGATGACCGGGGCCGATGTCGAGGCACTGGCCTCCGGCGTCCCCGACGATGTCCTGCTGGTCCTGGATGAGGCGTATTACGAATTCGGCCGGCATGCCGGGGGCCTCGAGAATCTGCCGGTGCTGTCGCGCCGCGCCGGTCCCTGGCTGATCACGCGCACCTTCTCCAAGGCGCAGGGTCTGGCGGGCATCCGCATCGGCTACGGGGTCTGCGGGACGCCGCAGCTGGCCGATCGGTTCCGCGGCTGGCGGGCCAATTTCAGCATCAACCATGTGGCGCAGGCGGGCGCCTTGGCGGCGCTGGCCGATGACGCGCATACCCGTGCCGTCCTCGACGTGAACGCGAACGAACGCTCTCGCCTCGTCGCCGGATTGCGGCAGCTGGGCCTGAAGCCGCTGCCGAGTGCGACGAACTTCGTCACCGCGGCGGTCCATTGCCCGGCGCCCGCACTGGTCGAGGAGTTGCGCCGGCAGGGGATCCTGATCATGGGCCTGACATGGCCCGGGATGCCGAACGCGCTCCGGATCAGCGTCGGGACCGCGGCCGACACCGCGGCGGTTCTGGTGGCGCTGAAGAACGGCCTGGCCGGCCGCGGTGCTGTGAGCGAGGCGTGTCCTGCGCCCGCCGAGGTCTATGGCCGTGCGTCGGCCGCCAGCTTGGCGGCGTCGGCGGCGAAATAACGGCTCGGCGTCACGCCGAGCTGCCGGCGGAACATGGCGATGAACGCGCTCGGGCTTTCGTAGCCGAGATCCAACGCGACGCTGGTGACCTTCTGGCCGCCGGCCAGACGCGACAGCGCCGCCAGGAGCCGTGCCTGGGCGCGCCACGCGGCGAACGTCATCCCGGTCTCGTCGATGAACAGCCGCGCCAGGGTGCGGGCACTGGCACCAACCTCGGCACCCCATTCATCGAGCGTCCGCCGGTCGCCGGGGTCGCGCTGGACGGCCGTGCAGACCCGCCTCAGCCGCGGATCGGTCGGGCTCGGCAGGTGAAGAGGCAGGGTCGGCAGAAGATGCAGCTCGTCAAAGACCAGAGCCGCGAGCCGTCCGTCGGCGCCGTGCTCGTCGTAGAGCAGCGGCATCTCGACCGCGCGCAGGATGAGCTCGCGCAGCAGGCCGGAGACGGCCGCGACGCGACACGCCGCCGGCAGACCGGGGCTGGCGGAAGGCTCGACGTAGAGCGTGCGCATGGTGACGCGGCCCGCCATCACGATCTGATGGTCCACCCCCGCCGGAATCCACAGCGCGCGATTGGGCGGCACGACCCAGCTTCCTTCCGGCGTCGTGATCGTCATCACGCCCGAGGACGCATAGACCAGCTGGGCGCGGCGATGGCGATGCCAGGGCTGGACCCAGCCGTCCGGGTAGTCCTTGGCCATGGCTGCGAGCGGGCGCGGCACCGCCTGGAAGTCGGCGGAATCGATGCTCCGGCCCGGGATCGGCGCGGTTGGGGCCGGCAGCACCGTCATCTGTCCGTGGCGCGGCATGTGCCTATTATAGGGTGTCGGCCGGCGGCGGCGATTGTCTGTTTCTCGGCATCGGCTGGCGTTCCGGCGCGAGCCGGCGGCGGCGCCAGGGGCTAGAGTTCCGAAAGTTGGATCTTCGCGGGTGCGACCTATGCGGACATTCGAAAAGCCCCTCAGCCTGATCGTGCTGCTCAATATCGGGCACACGCTCGACCACCTGTTCATGCTGATCTACCCGACCGTGGTGCTGGTCCTGGCCCCGGCGTTCGGGCTTCCCTATTCCAAGATGCTGCCGCTGTCGCTCGGCGGCTTCATCGCCTTCGGCGCCGGCTCCCTGCCGGCGGGCTGGCTCGGCGACCGCTGGAGCCGCCGCGGCATGATGATCGTGTTCTTCGTCGGCGTCGGGGTGGCATCGATTGTGACCGCTTTTGCCCGTAGCGAGTGGGAGATCGCCGCCGGGCTCACCGGCATCGGCCTGTTCGCCGCGATCTATCATCCGGTCGGCATCGCCATGCTGGTGAAGGATGAGCCGCGCCTGGGCCTGACGCTCGGCATCAACGGCGTCGCCGGGAATCTCGGCCTCGCGTTCGCCGCGCTGATCTCCGGTGCGCTCGCGGACCTGTTCAGCTGGCGGGCGGCCTTCGTGGTACCGGGCGTGATCTCGATCCTGTGCGGGGTGTGGTTCTGGGCCGCCATTCCGCGGGCGATGACCGATGCGCGCAGTGCCAGACGCCCCGGCAAGGCCGTCGTGTCGGTCGATTTCGCGCGGGTCTTCGCCGTTGTCGTCGTCGCCACGGTGTGCGGCGGCATCATCTTCAACGCGACCACGGTCGCCATGCCGAAGGTCTTCGACGAGCGTCTGGCGGCGCTGACCCAGACGACGTTCGGAATCGGAGCACTCGTCTGCGCGGTGTATGTCCTCGCCGCGATCGCCCAGCTTTGTGTCGGCCAGCTCATCGACCGCGGGCCGTTGCGCGGCGTGTTCGTCCTGGTCGCGGTGATGCAGGCGCCGCTGCTGCTCCTGGCCGGCTCGGTCAGCGACTGGGCGATGCTCGTGGTCGCGACCGCGATGATGTTTTTCGTCTTCGGCCAGATCCCGGTCAACGATGCCATGGTCGCCAAATACATCGACGATCGCTGGCGGGCACGGGCTTAGGGTCTGGCGCTCCTGGTTTTTGCCGCCGCCCTGTTCTTTCCGCGGCCCCGCGACGCGGTCGCTCAAGCCCCCGCGGAATGATCCCCGCCGCTACTCGAGCTTGATTCCGGCCCGGGTGATGACCTGGTGCCAGCGCAGGCGCTCCGCCGCGGCGTACGCGCCGAGGTCCTCGGGCGTGCCGCCGGGCAGCTGGACGCTCTGCGCCGCGAAACGCTGGCGCACGTCGGCCGACGCATAAATCTCGTTCGCCTCGCGGTTCAGCCACAGGATGATGGGGCGCGGCGTCTTGGCCGGCGCGAACAGCGCGAACCAGTTGGTCGCCTGCACGTCGGGAAGCCCGACCTCCGCCATGGTCGGCACGTCGGGGAGTGCGCTCACGCGCTGCGGCACCGTCACCGCCAGCGGCCGGACCCGGCCGGCCCGGATATGCTCGGTCACGTTCGGCACCAGGTCGAAGGTCATGCTGACGTGCCCGGCGAGAAGGTCCTGAAGCGCCGGGGCGACACCCTTATAGGGCACGTGGACCAGGTCGACGCCCGCGAACAGCTTGAACTGCTCGCCGGCCAGCATTCCCATGCTGGCCGGACCCGCCGAGGAGAAGGTCAGGGCCCCCGGTTTGGCCTTGGCCAGGGCCACCAGCTCCGCGACCGAGGTCGCCGGCACCGAGGGATGGACGACCAGAACCAGCGGGGCGATCACCATGTGGGCCACCGGCTCGAAGTCGGTGGCGGCATCATAAGGGAGCTGGGCGTCCCGGTTCGGCATGATCGCCAGCGGCTGCTGTGCGCCGATCAGAAGCGTGTAGCCGTCGGGCGCCGCCCGGGCCGCGACCTCGGCGCCGATGATGCCGCCGGCCCCGGGACGGTTGTCGGCGATGACGGGCTGCTTCGTCCGCTCCGTGAGCTTCTGGGCGAAGATCCGGGCCGACAGGTCCGCAAGCCCGCCGGGTGCGGTCGGGACGATGATTCGGATCGGCCGCGACGGGTAATCCTCGCCCGCGGCCGGGCTCACGACAGCGAGCCACGCGGCCAGCGCCGCACCCACCGACAGAGCGATCGCGCGCCGCATCATTCGGGTGTGTAGCGCTTGACGCCTTCGAGCGTGGAAGCGTCCTCGGCGCGGCCGCGCAACTCGATGACGTTGCGGTCGGCGTCGCGGACGAACACCGACACATGACCGTCGGCGCCGAACGACACCGGCCCCTGGGTGATCGCGATCCCGTGCGCTTTGAGGGCGGCCATGGTCTTCGCGATCGAACTCACGCGCAGCGCTACATGGGTATATCCGGCGTATTTCTCCGGCACGTCCATGAGGATGTTCCGCGCCGGATCCCCGGCATTGGCGTTGATGATCAGGTTGATTTCGACGTTGGCGTCGTTGCGGATGATCGCCACGTCGTCATAAGGCACCTTGACGTGCAGCTTGAAGCCCAGGGCATCGTAGAAGGCGAGCGCGCGCTCGAGGTCGCGGACGCGGATGCCGATATGGTCCACCTGCTGGATTGCGATCGTCGGCCGGTCGGTCGTTGCGGCTTGGGTCATCGCTCCCTCCAAACTGGTCGATAGTCTAGGCCGGATCGTCCGGCCGCGGGAGTCCGCGGCTTCGCCGGCGCGCTTACGCGAGCCACGCGATGACAGCGGCCAGCGCCACCACGGCGATCGCCCACGGCCACCACGCGAGTCGCCGCCCGCCGCTCAGCGCCGCGATCGACTCGGGATGGAGCCGCACGCCACCCGAGGCCAGCATCGCCGCCGCCTTCTCGATATTGCCGACGAAGGCGGGCAGCGCTTCGATGCGCGCCAGGGCCTCTTGCGTCGCGACGCGGGCCCGCGCCGCGGGGCCGCGGTTCTGGAGCATCCACTCCTCGATCAAAGGCCGCGCCAGCTCCCACATGTTGAGCTCGGGCGCCAGCGTCCGTCCCACGCCTTCGCAGACCAGCATGCTCTTTTGCAGAAGCAGGAGCTGCGGCTGGGTCTCCATCTGGAACTGCTCGGTCACTTCGAAGAGCTGGGCCAGCAGCCGGGCCAATGAGATTTCGTGGAGCGGCTTGCCGAGGATCGGCTCGGCGATGGCCCGGCAGGCCTGGGAGAAGGCGCCCAGCGACTGGGTGGCCGGCACGAAGCCGGCGCGGAAATGCACCTCCGCGACCGTGGCGTAGTCGCCGGCGAGAAAGCCCATGAGCATGTCGGCCAGCGCGTGGCGCGTCGGCTCGTCGATGTGACCCATGATGCCGAAATCGACCGCGACCAGCGCCCCGTCCGGGGCCACGAACAGGTTCCCGGGGTGCATGTCGGCGTGGAAGAACCCGTCGCGGAAGACCTGGTTGAAGAAGGCGCGGGCGGCGCGGGCGACGATCGCCTGCGGCTCGAAACCGGCCGCCGCGATGGCCGCGCGCTCGTCGATCGAGATGCCGGCGATCCGCGCGGTGGTGAGGACCCGCCGGCTGGTGCGCGCCCAATCGACCTTGGGGACGCGGAAGTCGGGATCGTCGGCGAAGTTCTGGCCGAGCTCGGCGGCCGCGGCGGCTTCGAGCCGCAGGTCCATCTCGATCTTCACCGTGTCTTCGAACGACCGCACCACCGCCACCGGCTTCAGCCGCCGGATCCGCGGCACGTGCCGCTCGAGCAACTGGGCCAGCCACAGGAACAGGTCGATGTCGCGGGCGAACAGCCCCTCCACGCCCGGCCGCAGGATCTTGACCGCCACCTCGGCCCCGTCCGCGGTCCGGGCGAAATGCACTTGCGCGATCGAGGCCGCGGCGACCGGGACGTCGTCGAATTCGGCGAACAGCGCCGCGACGGGCTGGCCAAACTCGGCGGCGACCGTGGTGAGGGCGTCGTCGGCCGGGAACGGCGCCAGCTTATCCTGCAGCGCCGACAGGTCGGTCGCGACGGCTTCGCCGACAAGATCGGCCCGCGTCGACAGCGCCTGGCCGAGCTTGATGAAGCTCGGACCCAGCGCCGTCAGGGCCGCGGCCAAGCGCTGGCCGGGTCGGGGCGGCAGGTCATGGCGCCGCAGGAGCCGGGCCGCGAGCGCCAGGGCCGCCCGCGTCCCCAGCGGATCCAGCCCGCCCACGGCATCATAGCGGGCGAGCGTGATCCCGATCCGGGCCAGCCGCCTGAGGTTACGCAACGCGCGGAACATGGGTTAGAGCGCCATCAGGAACGTGCGTCCGCCGGCGAGCGTTTGGGGTTGGTGTGGCGGCTAAACGCGAGCCGGTCAGAAAAAGTGCTCACTACAGTCTCCACGCGGCGTGGATGGCGGCGATCCCACCCGACAGGTTGCGCACCCGCACGCGCTCGAGGCCGGCGTTGCCGATGCGGCGGGCGAGCTCGGCCTGCGGCGGAAAGCGGCGGATGCTCTCCACGAGATACTGGTAGGCCTCGCGGTCACCGGTCACCATCTCGCCGATCCGCGGCAGGACCCGGAACGAATACACGTCGTACAGCTTGGCGAGCACCGGCAGCACCACAGTGCTGAATTCGAGACAGAAGAACCGGCCGCCCGGTCTCAGCACGCGGCGCGCCTCGGCGAGGGCGGCGTCGATATGCGTGACGTTCCGAAGGCCGAACGCGATCGTGTAGACATCGACGCTGCAGCTGGCGACCGGCAGCCGTTCGGCGTCGCCGACCACCCACGCGAGCCCGTGGAGATCGCGCCGGTCCCGCCGGCGACATCGAGCAGCACCTCGCGGGCGCTGGGCGCGATCTCGGCGATGAGATCCGCCTTCCATAGCCGGTGGACCCCGCCCGACATCAGATCGTTCATCAGGTCGTAGCGCCTGGCGACGCTGTCGAACACGCCGCGCACCAGCGACGCCTTGTCGGCCTCCGGCACGTCGCGGAAGCCAAAATGCGTGGTGCCGCCGGGAGTTGCGGGCGATTTCTCAGTGGCCGGGGCCATCGGGGCAAGATAGCGCGGCACCTCGCTTTTCGCTAGGTTAGCGCCCATCCATGCCCGAGCTTCCCGAAGTCGAAACCGTGGTTCGCGGCTTGCGGCCGCATCTCACGGGACGCAAGTTTGTCCACGTCGAGCAGCGGCGGCCGGATCTGCGCGAGAAGCTGCCGGCGGGCTTGGCCCGCCGGCTCCTGGGGCGGCAGATCGCCGCGGTCGACCGTCGCGCCAAATATATTCTGATCCTGCTCGATGACGGCAACGTGCTGGTCGTCCATCTCGGCATGTCGGGGCAGTTCGTGCTTGGCGAGAAGCCGAACGCGGTCGGGCTGCACGAGCACCTTGCCTTCACCCTCGACGACGGACGGGTGCTGCGGTTTACCGACCCGCGGCGGTTTGGCCTGATGGACCTGGTGCCGCTGGCCCGGCTTGCGGGCCATCGGCGTTTTGCGGAGATCGGTCCCGAGCCGCTGTCGCCCGACTTCACGGCGGGTGCGCTGGCTGAGCTGCTCGACGGACGCCGGGGACCGATCAAGGCAGCCCTGATCGACCAGCGGGTGGTGGCCGGGGTCGGCAACATTTACGCGTGCGAGGCGCTCTACGCGGCGGGCATCTCCCCGAAGCGGAAATCGCACACCGTCGTGCGCGACCGTGCAAGCCGGCTGGTCGCGGCCCTGAAGGACGTGCTCGAAAAGGCGATCGCCGCCGGCGGCTCATCGGCGCGCGATTACGTCAACGCAAGCGGCGACCAAGGCTGGTTCCAGGCCCAGTGGGCGGTATACGACCGCGAGGGCCAGCCCTGCCCGGCCTGCGATTGCGGCGGCGGTGTCAGGCGGATCGTCCAAAGCGGCCGCTCGACCTTCTATTGTGCCCGCCGCCAGCGTTAGACTGGCGGGGTGATGATCCCGTCGATCCGGAGCATTCTCTGGCTGCTTGCCCTGGTCTGGCTGCTGGGCGTCGGTCCGGCGCGCGCCGCCGAAAATTTCGTGCCCGGCGTCGACGATCTGCCGCTCATGCCGGGCTTGTCGGCCCTGACCGGACAAGGCGTGGTCTTCGAGGCCCCCAGCGGCCGCGTGATCGAGGCGTGGGCCGAGGGGGCGGTCAGCCGGGATGCCGTCCTGTCGTTTTACGGCTCGACCTTGCCCCAGCTTGGCTGGACGGCCGCCGCTCCCGATTTGTTCCGCCGCGAAGGCGAGACGTTGCGGCTGGAGTTTCCAGCCGCCGGCAACCGCACGGCGCAACCCGCCGCGGCCGGGCTGCTGCTCATCCGTTTCTATCTGTCGCCCGGTTGAAGTGGAGATACGCCAATGGCTTATGAGAACATCCTTGTCGAGATGAGCGGCCGCGTCGGGATCATCCGGCTCAACCGCCCCAAGGCGCTGAACGCGCTCTGCGACGCGCTCGTCCGCGAGCTCGGCCGCGCCCTGGACGGCTTCGAGGCGGACGCGAACATTGGCGCCGTCGTGGTGACCGGCAGCGAAAAGGCGTTCGCGGCGGGCGCCGACATCAAGGAGATGAAGGACCGCACCTACATCGATGTCTACGTGCAGGACTTCATCACCAATGGCTGGGAGCGCATCACCACGTGCCGCAAGCCGATCATCGCCGCGGTCGCCGGATTTGCGCTCGGCGGCGGCAACGAGGTCGCCATGATGTGCGACACCATCATCGCGGCCGATACGGCGAAGTTCGGACAGCCGGAGGTCAACCTCGGAACGATGCCGGGCTCGGGCGGCACCCAGCGGCTCACGCGTGCGGTCGGCAAAGCGAAAGCCATGGATATCTGCCTCACCGGACGGATGATGGACGCTGCGGAGGCGGAGCGCAGCGGCCTGGTCAGCCGGGTCGTGCCTGCGGCACAGCTCATGGACGAAGCATTGAAGATGGCCGAGACGATCGCGGCGAAATCGCTGCCGATCACATTGATGATTAAGGAAAGCATTAACCGGGCTTACGAGACGACTCTCGCCGAAGGCATCCGTTTCGAGCGCCGCCTTTTTCACTCCACCTTTGCGACAGACGACCAAAAAGAGGGCATGGCGGCGTTCGTCGAGAAGCGTCCGGCGAACTTCAAGCACCGCTGATTCGAACATTACAGCCTGTCATCTCCGGGGGCGCGGCGGCCGCCGGGTCCGCCCAGGGCGTGCGCGGCCCGGGCTGGCCGCGCCAAGTTGACGCATATGGGACAGGGGTTTATAACCGCGCCTTCCCGAAATTCGGCTCACGGCAAAGCGGATAACTCCAATGGCGGCAAAGAAAATCAAGCGCAACCCCTCGGCGCGGAAAGCGGCTCGTCAGGCGGTCCGTCGTCATGACGTGAATCAGTCGCGGCTCTCGATGCTTCGCTCGTCGCTGCGGAAGGTCGAGGCGGCGATCGCCGCCGGCAATAAAGGCGAGGCTCAGGCGGCTTTCAAAGACGCACAGCCGTTGCTGATGCGCGGCGTGCATGGCGGCTTGGTTCACAAGAATCTCGTCGCTCGGAAATTATCTCGCCTGTCCTCGCGGATCAAAGCGCTCGGCTGATTTCGCCGGCGACGCTCCCGCATCCGCCCATACCTCAGCACGGGCTGGTCTCGCACTAGGATTTGCGTGCGTCTCTCCGCCACGCCACTTCAAATATGAGATGGCGTTGCCTCATGTGTGATCGTTCTCACTGCAAGACGTTCGCACATCGCACGTGAGCAGTTTTGTTGCGCGGACCTGGAACGCCCATTTCAAGCCACGCAAGTAAATTTTTTTGCAGAATCACGACACATCATGTTGCACGTTCCAAAAACGCCGACTAGATTTGCGGGACGCTGATCGTGGGGAGGCCAGATCAAAACGTTCCAAGCAAGAGCGGCGCTCTCATCCAGAGTGCGACGCTCGCCGCGAAGGAGCAGCAGAGACGGTCAGTGTCACAAGCGGTTTTTTTTCGATGAGGTCAGCAGCCGGTTCGGCGAAAGTCGATCCGAGCGAAGTCGAAGGTGTTGGTCGGCAGCAGGCGGAGACTGCGGACGTATATAAGAAGACGACGTTATAAGAAGACGAGGCACTAGGGCTCGTTTGTGCCGGGCCTTGGAAGAAGTCGGATCAGAGGCGGCACCCACCGGTCACATAGAAAATCACGCACCGAAATGTCGCAGTCCTTTTCAACGTACTTCTCTGTCTTGCCGCTGCCGTCGGGCGGCCCGGCTCATCAATACCCGGCTCATCAATACCCGGCTCATCAATATAGGAACCGCGCTCGACCGAGCAGAGGGTCGGCGCGCAGCCCGTCGGGGGACGGCGTTGCGCCCCACCCAGCCGCCCGACGAAGGGGCGGCGTGCCGCCCGGAAGTTGAAGCTGAACCGGGACTAAAGGGTAGAACGAATTCTTTAGATTTTTAGCAGCACACTGAGGCCGGACGAGCCGGCCGAAGACGGTCGGAAATTCCGGCCGGAACGTCAGGGCGGGCAGGGGACATGTCAAACGGGTCAGCGGAGATGACGCGACCGAAGAGCGGCAATGAAAGCCGCGCGACGGCAGGTTACGCGGGCGACCTCACGCCGAAGGACGCCTGGGACCTGCTGCAGCGCCAGCCGAATTCCGTGCTCGTGGATTGCCGCTCGCAGGCGGAGTGGTCTTTCGTGGGCGTGCCCGATCTCTCGTCGCTGGACAAGCGCGCCGTGCTCGTCGAATGGCAGTCCTTTGTTCCGGGCACGGCGGGCGCCAAGCCGCGGATGTCCGCCAATCAGAGTTTCGTGCCGGACGTTGAGCGCGCGGGCGTCTCCAAGGACGCGACCGTCATCTTCATCTGCCGCTCGGGCGGGCGCTCGCGCTCGGCCGCCATCGCCATGACCGCCGCCGGCTGGCAGCAGTGCTACAATCTGGCCGGCGGGTTCGAGGGGCTGCATGACGGGGGCCAGCATCGCGGCGCTGCTTCCGGCTGGAAGGCGGACGGTTTGCCATGGACCCAGGAATGACGGTGATGCGCGACGAGTCAGGCCCCACCGTCGAGACGCAATGGGCGCGAGTCCGCGGAAAGCTGCGCGCCGAATTCGGCGAGGTCGCCTATCGCAGCTGGCTGAAGCCGCTGACCCTCGCCGGGGTCGACGACGGCGAGGTCAAGATCGCGGTGCCCACGCGGTTCATGCAGGACTGGGTCCGCACCCATTATGCGGAGCGTCTGCGGGCGTTATGGAAAGCCGAGAACAAGAACGTCCGGGCGGTCGAAATCGTCGTGGCGTCGCCGGCGGCGGCGGTGCGGACGATCGTCGCGGCGGAGCGTAGCCAGGCCGTGCGTCCGGAGATGATCAAGGCGCGCCCGGCGATGCCCACCCGGCTGGGCTACTCGGACGGCGACGGTCAGGCGTCGGCCCCCGGCTTCGATCGGCGTCCGATCGCCGCAGCCGCCGCCTCCGGCGGCACCTCGCCGGACGGCGATGATTTCGGCGCGCCGCTCGATCCCCGTTTCACGTTCGACAATTTCGTCATCGGCAAGCCCAACGAGTTCGCCACCGCGGCGGCCCGGCGCGTCTCCGAGGAGGCGAAGGTGCCGTTCAACCCGCTGTTCCTCTACGGCGGCGTCGGCCTCGGCAAGACGCATCTGATGCATGCCATGGCGTGGGAGATCCGCAAGCGGCACCCGCAACGCCGCGTCGCCTATCTCTCCGCCGAGATGTTCATGTACCGCTTCATCCGGGCGCTGCGCTTCAAGGACATGATGTCGTTCAAGGAGCAGTTCCGGTCGGTCGACGTGCTGATGATCGACGACGTGCAGTTCATCAGCGGCAAGGATTCGACGCAGGAAGAGTTCTTTCACACCTTCAACGCCCTGGTGGACCAGAACCGGCAGATCGTGCTCTCCGCCGACAAGAGCCCGGCCGACCTCGAAGGCATCGAGGATCGCGTCCGCTCGCGGCTCGGCTGGGGGCTTGTCGCCGATATCCATCCGACGACCTACGAGCTTCGCCTCGGCATCCTGCAGACCAAGGCCGAGAAGATGAACCTCGCGGTGCCGCCGAAGGTGCTCGAGTTCCTGGCCCACAAGATCACGTCGAACGTGCGCGAGCTCGAAGGCGCGCTGAACCGCATCGCGGCGCACGCGACCCTGGTTGGCCGGGCGATCACCTTCGAGACGGCGCAGGACGTGCTGCACGATCTTCTTCGTGCCAACGATCGCCGCGTGACCATCGAAGAAATCCAGAAGCGCGTGGCCGAGCATTATTCCATCCGGCTCGCCGATATGCACAGCCCGCGCCGTGCCCGCCTGGTCGCCCGGCCGCGCCAGGTCGCGATGTATCTGGCCAAGCAGCTCACCTCGCGCTCGCTGCCGGAGATCGGCCGCAAGTTCGGCGGCCGCGACCACACGACCGTGATGCACGCGGTGAAGAAGATCGAGGAGCTCCGCTCCACCGATTCGAGCTTCGCCGAGGACATCGAGCTGCTGCGGCGCATGCTCGAGGCGTAAGCTCCGCCCTTCCGAACGTCATTGCGAGCCCCCATTCCTGTAGGGGGCGAAGCCCCC
>WNFI01098309.1_pt1 | contig 42225 bp, 32 predicted proteins | sample 5400471 | NCBI WGS metagenome assembly WNFI01 (sample SAMN13153348, study PRJNA577476) | soil metagenome | isolation source: 100 cm saprolite on Douglas fir-dominated hillslope | place: USA:California | collected 2013-09-17 | reverse complement strand
GCTCATCCGGCCCTGCAGGACGTTGATGAACTGCGGCAGCTCGTCGAGCGAGTAGCGGCGCAGGAAGGCGCCGAACGGGGTTACGCGCGGGTCGCCGCGGGTCGCCTGCCGGATCACGCCGCCGTCCTCGGTGACAGTCATGGAACGGAACTTGTAGACGATGATCTCCCTGCCGTCCAGGCCGTAGCGGCGCTGCCGGAACAGCACTGGCCCGGGAGAGCTTAGCTTCACGCCGGCCGCGACCGCGAGCATCACCGGCAGGACGAGCACCAGGATCGCGGACGCGAGCGCGATGTCGCTCAGCCGCTTGATCAGGCCGTTGAGCCCGGAAAAGGGCGTCTCGCACACCGATACCACGGGCATGCCGCCGATCGTGTCCATGCGCGCCTGGATCAGGTCGAACAGGAAGATGTCCGGCGTGAAATAAATCGAGGCGGTGGTGTCGTGCAGCTCCTCGAGCAGCTTGAGGATGCGCGGCTGCGAGGCCATCGGCAGCGTGATGTAGATCAGCTCGACGCGGCGCGACTTCACGTATGCCGCCAGGTCGTCGAGCGAGCCGAGGATTTCCCCCGGCCGGACATCGCCGATGCGACCGGGACCGCGATCGTCGAAGAAGCCCGCGACGCGCACCCCGAGCAGCGGGTTGTCCCGGATCCGCCCTGCGAGCGTACGGCCCAGCTCGCACCCGCCCGCGATCACCGCCACGCGCTGCGCGTGCTCTGCCGCGACGAGGCGCAGCATCACCAGGGGCATCGCCAGGTGCGCGGCGAACCGGACCGCGGGCGTCGCGAGCAGCCAGGCGACCACGACGCGCTCGTCAAAAAAGGCCAGCGTCAGGGTCGCCCAGCCGATGAACAGCAGCAGCGCCGCGGTCAAGAACCAGCTGCTGAGGATTTCTGCCGCCAGCGCGCGGACGCTGGTTGCCTTTGGCTGGGTGCCGGGAAAGGTGAGGGAGAACACGATGAGCGTGAGAATCAGGTACGCGCCCTCGAACGGCACGCCGAATGCTTGCGCCGAGAGCACCAGGCAGCCGATGGTGACAACCGGATCGACCGCCGCCTGCACCAGCGTCGCGGGAGCGAGCTGGTGATCGAGGAAGCGCCGTTGCGATTCGTGAGCCGCGAGCAGCATGCCGCACAGACTAGAGGGCGCGGCCCTCGGCGCGGATGAAATAGCAGCCGGATTTTCGTAGGTCGTTCGGACTAGCGGCGCGGCACGCGTGTCGCGCCATCGGGCGAGGCAGACTCGCCGGAACCGGGATCGGCGACTTATTTCCGGAAAAACAGGGAAATACGGACAGACGGGATCATCGGGGATGTGCGTTTTTCCGCATCATTTTTCCGTAACACGAGGACCACATAGTCTGGGTCGACGATTCCTTCCCCAAAAGACGGGAACCTGCACATGCAGGCAAGCGACTACCAGACGGCGACGCAACCGCTGCCACCACAGCCCGTGCCCGCGCCCCGGATCCAGGCAATGCGCGCCTCGAGCGGCGGCGGTGCGGCGCTGCTCGGCCCACTGGAGCTCGAAGCGCTGATGCTCAACATGGACGCATCGCTTCGCGTCTACACGCGCCACCAGCTCTTCGGCTGGACCCAGGGGATGCTGCAGAACCTGGTGAAACACGAACTGCTCATTTGCGCACTGCGCGGCGCCGAGCCGCCGAGCTATCAGGTCGACAGCTTCGCCGGCCCGAACATCGAACCCGCGGAGATCGGCGAATTGTTCCGCCGCGATACCGTCCTGGTGCCGCACCTCGTCAAGGCCTGGGAACAGAGCCAGTTTCACCCGGTCGAGTGCGACGCCGGATCTGACAGCGCTTTCGCCGGCGGCGCGCTGGCCGACGAGCTGAAGCGGGTAGGCGCGCACCGCCTGATCGCGCACGGCACTTACGACCCCTTCGGCAGGCTGGCGAGCCTGTTCGTCTTTGCCGGCGCGCCCGGCAGCATCGGGCCGAGGCAGGCATTCCCGATCGAGCTGATCGTGCCCTTCCTGCACCTCGCCTGGATTCGCACCCGGATCAACCGCCCGCTGGATGGGTCGGCCGACGCCGCGCAGAGGAGCGCCCACCTGCTAACGGCCCGCGAACTGGAGATCCTGCGCTGGATTCATCTCGGCAAGAGCAACATCGAAATCGGCGCCATCCTGGAAATCAGCCCGCTCACGGTCAAGAACCACGTGCAGAAGATCCTGCGCAAGCTGAACGTGCAGAACCGCACGCAGGCGGTAGGCAAGGCGCTCGCGCTACGCATCCTGAACATTTGACAGAGGCGACGCAGCATGACAACGCGAAATCCCCGTACCCTGGCCGTGGCGTTTGCGGTGGCTGCTGCAACGGCAGCGGCCGCGGCGCCCACGGACGCCGGAAGTGCCCGGGAGATGCGGACGGCCGTAGTCTCCGATGGTGGAACCACGCTGCGCGCGGATCGTTCCGGAAACGCCGCCGTCGATCGCCGCGACGAGGTGCTCCGGGTTTCCTTTATTGCGCATCGCACCGGCGCTGAACCGGGCAGGCGCGAGCCCGAGGCGCGGTTTCCGGAGCGGGGCCTCTGGGCCACGCTGCTCGCGGGACTGCTAGGCGTGATCACCATCGCCCGCCGCCGCATGTCCTAGTGTGCGGGCTTTGCATGGGGCGAGTCTCCATTTGAACGGCCCGGGCGCGGTGGCTCTGGCCGCCTGCGCCTTGCTGCCGCCCGCGGCCGCTTGGGGGCAGGCACCGAGTGCGGTGTCGCCGTTCGTGGAAGAGAAGATCGTCCACGACGACAACGTGTTTCGGCTCTCGGACAGCGTGGATTCGAGCGCGCTCATCGGGTCGTCGTCGAAGGCGGACACCTACCGCGTCACGTCGTTCGGCCTGAACCTCGACCTGCCGGTGAGCCGGCAGCGCCTGGTGGCTTCCCTCGCGGTAAACGATTCGCGCTACCACCGGTTCGGCGCGCTCGATTACACCGGCCACGACCTGCGCGCGGCCTGGCTCTGGCAGGCGGGCAGCAGCGCAAGCGGGCAGCTTGGGTACTCGGATTCGTCGACGCTGGCTTCGTTTGCCAGCATTGCCGGCACGGCGCCCGATCATCTGAGGTTGCGGCAGGGTTTCATCAACGGCGCCCTCCTCGTCACTCCGCGCTGGCGGATCCAGGCGGGCGCGAACCGCCTCGAGCAGAGGAACAGCGACCCGGCACGCCAGGTCAACGACGCCGACATCGTCGACGGCGAGGTCGCACTGGGCTACGTCACGCCGGCAGGATCGTCGCTCGGCCTGAGCACGCGTGCCGAGAGCGGTAGTTTCGCCGAGCAGCAGCCGGTTGCCGGCACGCCAGTGGACAACGCGTATCGCCAGTACCGCATCGGGCTGGTGGCCGAGTGGCCGGTCACTGCGGCGTCCCGCCTCGGCGGGCGCATCGACCGCGTCGGCCGGCGCTACGACCAGCTGCCGCAACGCGACTTCGACGGTACCACCGGGCGCCTTCAGTACGACTGGAAAGCGACGGGCAAGCTCGGCCTGACGGCGATCGCGCAACGCGACATCAGCCCCTTCGAGTATGTGCGCTCGAGTTTCGTGCTGGTGAAAGGGCTGACGCTGCGCCCGACCTACAGTGCGACCTCCAAGGTGGACATTGCGGCGGCGCTCGATTTCGTCACCCGGGACTTCCTGGGCGATCCGTCGGTAGCGCTGGGCGTGGCCCCGGCACGACGCGACCGGGTGCGCTCGACGGGCGTACTGGTGTCCTACCGACCGCTCAAGATCGTGACGCTGCAGGTGAGCGCGCTGCACGAAACCCGCTCGTCGAACGTCGCCTTTGGCGACTACGTGGCGAGCGTCGTATCTCTTTCCGTGCGGCTTGCTTTCTGACCCTGGGGACGCCAGACCTCTTCATAGAGGCCCGGCGCCGCCAAGGGCTAGAGTGCAGGGCAGGAGCCGCCGAACGAGCCGGTGTTGGACGGGTTCGGCTTGTGCAGCTGGATATTGCCGCCGCCGTTCTCGCCCGGCGCGCAGGGCGCGGTCGAGCCCAGGTAATGCGGGAAGCACTGCTGGGTGGTGTCGTAGACGATGACACCGAGCTTGCGCAGCCGGATGTCGAACTGGTCGTTGATCCCCGGTTCGCCGGCATCGCGCGCCTGGATGACGAAATCGACGTCGCCGTACAGGTTGGTGCGCGCCGTGCCGCAGACCTGGCGAGCTCCCATCAGCCGGCCCTTGTCGTCGTTGGACGAGTCGATTTCCCGGTAGGCGGTGATGCTGGTCCAGTGGACGTTCAGCCCGGTGCCGTGATCGATGTACTCGAGATGGCCCCAGGTCGGTGAGCCGTCCTTGCAGCCGCCGCCGACGCCGAAATTGGCTTTGTTGCCGTTATGGAAGATGAATCCGCCGCCGGTGAGGAAGTCGCAGGGCCAGGCGAAGGCCGAGCCGCTGGCGAGCAGCAGCACCAGGGCGAAGATCCCGCGTGCATAGCGGCCGGCGGGCGAAGCCTGCTGCTCGTTGATCACCATCGTGCCGCCCGGAATCGCGAGCGTCTGGTTCGGGTCTCCGGTGACGGCAATCGGCACGCCGTTGAGCGAAAGATTGGTCAGGCTCGCGGATCCGCTTCGCACGCCGTTCAGGGCTGCGCTTGCCTGCGCGATCAGCAAGTCCGCACCGATATTGCTGCCGGCGATGCTGAGCGCGAGGTTGGCGAGAGAGGCCTGCGAGTCGACCTGATCGCCGAGGCCTATGGCTGTCGCCTGCGGAACCTCGGCGGTGAGCGCCCCGAGCAGATTGCCCGTGAGCTGCGATGCCTCGCGGGCATCGGTGGGACCGCTGAGCGTTCCGGTATTTGCCAGACCGAGCACGGTGTTGCCGAGCAGGCCGAAAACCGTTGCCTGGACCGCTGCCGCCTGGCCGTTCACCGTCTGTGCGGCGCCGACCGCGGGCCACAGGAACACGCTGACAATGACGGCCAGGATCCCGGCCGCATTCCACCGTCCGAACTTTGCGTTACTCATGCATGCCTCCGTCGCGTTTAATGGTTGACTTGCTGCGCGACGCAGGCTACGGAGCCGCTATTGCACGTCAATGAAGCGCGGCTGGTCCTACCAGCATTGGGCCATTCGGCCCATCCCGCGATTCCTCAGCGGAGAGCGATCGACCAGCCGGCAACCGGCAATGACGGGATGAAAATGACGGCGGCGACGGTGCCGCCGCTCATGAAGTAGATCCCGTCCTCGCCGGTAGCGCGGTTGCGCCACAGGACATCGGATTTGCCGTCGCCGTCGAAGTCGCCGACCGCGGCGACGCTCCAGCTGAGGTCCGTGATCGGCCTGATGTAGGTAACGTTCAGGACGGTCGCGCCGTTCATGAAGAAGATCGCGTTTTCGCCGGTCGCCTTGTTGCGCCACAGGACATCGGATTTGCCGTCGCCGTCGAAGTCGCCGATCCCGGCAATGCCCCAGTTGAGATCCGACACCTGGTTGATGTACACGATGCTGACCGCGCCGCCGTTCATGAAGTAGATCCCGTCTTCGCCGGTGGCGCCGTTGCGCCACAGGATGTCGGACTTGCCATCGCCGTCGAAGTCGCCGACCCCGGCGACGCTCCAGTTGAGGTCCGTGATCGGCCTGATGTAGGTAACGCTGAGGACGGTCGCGCCATTCATGAAGAAGATCGCGTTTTCGCCGGTCGCCTTGTTGCGCCACAGGACATCGGATTTGCCGTTACCGTCGAAATCGCCGATTCCGGTGATGCCCCAGTTGAGGTCCGACACCTGGTTGATGTACGCGGCGCTCATGACCGTGGAGCCGTTCATAAACAAGATGGCGTTTTCGCCGGTCGCTTTGTTGCGCCACAGCAGGTCGGACTTGCCATCGCCATTGAAGTCCCCGTTGCCCGCGATGCTCCAGTTGAGATCTGCGAACGCGGCAATCGCGGCGCTGCTCGCGACCGTGGCGCCGTTCATGAACCAGATCTGGTCCTCGCCGGTGACGCCGTTGCGCCACAGGATGTCGGACCTGCCGTCGCCATTGAAGTCGCTGCGCACGCGCGCGGCGCGCGTTTTGACGGAAGCGGCGGCCGACTGCGCCGAGGTGTTGCCGGCGGCGTCGTAGGCGGCGACGCTGTAGGTATAGCGCGTGGCCGGCGTGAGGCCGCTGTCGCTGAAGGCGATCGCGCTGGTGGTGGCAATCTGCGCGCCGCCGCGGAACACCTTGTAGCCGGCGACGCCGACGTTGTCGCTCGAGGCGCTCCAGGCGAGGTAGATCTGCGAGGTGGAAATACCGGTCGCGCCGAGGCCGCCCGGGATGCTGGGCGCAGTGGTGTCCGGTGGAGGTACCGGCAGGGGTGTCGTCACGGAGACCGGCGTAGCGGTCCATGCCGAGTGGTTTGGAACCGCGTCAAACGCGCTCACTCGATAGTTATAGGTGGTCCCCGCGGTGAGGCCGGTGTGCTGGAACGACGTTGCGGCCGTCGTGGTGAGGGGCGCGTCATTGAGATAGACGTAGTAGCCCGTGACGCCGACGTCATCGGTCGACGCGTTCCAGGTGAGATTGATCTGCGTGCTCGAGGCCGCGGCCGCGGCCAGCCCCGCCGGGACGCTTGGCGGCGTCGTATCGGCGGCCGGCAGTGCTGACTTGACGGCGATGACCGCGGTGTGAGCGTTAAGCGCGATCGCGCCGACGTCGGGCAGGCCGCTCAGGGCCAGGGTGAGGTTGTCGTGCGTCAGGAGCTTCGCCGCTTGCGGCAGGCTCACCGAGGCGACGTCGGTCGCTGTGGGATTGACGTAGACATAACCTTTCTCGAACTCGCGCCGGTAGACGTTTACGCCGCCGACGACCGAGACCGCGTAAGCCCCGACCGGCTTGCCGAGATCGATCAGCTCGTATTCGGGGTACCACCAGATGCGGTTATAGGCGCCGCCGTTGCCGGTGAAATTGAAATAGGCGTTGTTCTGCGCGCCGTTCTTGGCGAGGAGGAAGGAGCCGAGCGCGTACCACAGCGTCTGCCAGTAAGTCACCGGCCGACCCCAGTTGTCGGTTCCGCTCCCGCCTTCGCCGAGCGTGGTGTGGCTGAAGACGGCGACTTTCGAGTTCGTGGTCGCGCCGATGGTGTCGACTTGCCGCTTCCAGTCGGCTTCGGCGTAGAACTGGGTCGACCACGGTCCCCAGGTGACGGCGAATGCGCCTTCCTCGCCCACCACGTCGGGCGGCGTCGCGGCGGCGTCGAGCGCGCGCCACGCGGCGGTGCCGGCGGCGATGTTGGTCGAGCCGCGATTGCACCAGAGCTTCTGGCCATAGCCGTGCAGTCCGGCGGTGATCGCCTCCGAGAAGCTGTCCATCGTGTTCGACCAGGCCGTGTCGGTGGGATATTTGGCGGGAGTCGCCGAGTAGCCGCCGGCGGCGGCCATCGTCAGGCAGTTATCGGCGTGCACGCCGTCGGCAACCCACGGCTGGTTGGCGATGTCGGCCCGGACGGCTTCGACCCAGTAGGCCTGGTAAGCCGGGCTGCCGAAATCCATCAGGTACCAGTATTGATTGGCGCCGGTATTCGAGAACCAGGTGTTGTAGAGGCGGTTGCCGGCGGCATCGAGCAGGAACAACTCCGGATGGTTGCCGTTCAGGCTACCCATCGAGTGGCCGCGCGAAACGTTGTAGCGTCCCAGGCCGTTGAGCGACACCGGCGCCGCCGCGTCCAGGTAGTTCGGCGCTTCTCCGCCCATTTCGTACAGATAGAACTGGACCGCCGGATTGAGCGCCTTGACCGCCGCCCAGGTGTTCGGGCCGATATCGGCGTAGCGGAAACGGTCGATGTCGATCAGGTCGAATTTCGCCAGGCGCGCGGCATCCGAGGCGACCAGTGACGGCCCGCCGCCGTAGTAGACGAGGAAGGTCGGGATGAACTTGCTCGAGCCGGGCGCAGGCGCCTGGGCCGCGGCGCCGGGCGCCAGCGCGACAAGCAGCGATGCGAGGAAGATGCGCGGGTATTTCGGGAATTTCATGATGCCCTTGGTAGTGAAGCAACGACTCGTTGTAGCGATTGCAACTACTGAATCGGGTCGGCAGCATGGTCCGCGAGTCTCTCCATGACGAGGTCATAGTCCACGTAATAGGTCAAAGGGACTACGCATGCTGCCCGCCGCCTCTCCCCAGGCGTCGCTTGCTCCAGACACTATTGCGCCGTTCACGCTTGCTCGCGCTCGATGGGCCGATCGGACCAGTCGGGGAAGTCAGCGGTAAATCTCGGCGAACTATCCTGCGGCGCAATCGCCGACACGATGCGCACGCTCTATCACTTGCTGTTTTTCGCTGCACTCGCGCTGCCCCTCACGGGGCTCGGCCAGGCGCGCCAGACGCTGGGCCCGGGGGACGCAGTGCGCATCACAGTGTTCCAGAACCCCGATCTCACGACCGAGGCGCGCATCTCGGAGCGCGGCACGATCGGCTTTCCGCTGATCGGCGAGGTCGCGATCGGCGGCCTCGATCCCGCGGACGCGGAGGCGCTGATCGGGCGCAGGCTGATCGAGGGCAAGTTCGTGCTCAAGCCGCAGATCAGCTTGAACGTGCTGCGCGTGCGCAGCCGGCAAGTGTCGGTCCTCGGGCAGGTAGTGCGGCCGGGCCGCTATCCGCTGGACGATACGAGCGCGAAGCTGACGGACATCCTGGCGCTCGCAGGCGGAATCGGCCCGGCCGGCGACGACAACGTCACCGTCATGATCCATCGCGACGGCAAGACGATCAAACAGGACATCGACGTGTCGAGGATGTATCGCACCGGCGACCTGTCGGCGAACGTCGAGCTGCAAAACGGCGACGCGGTCTACGTGCGGCGGGCGCCGGTTTTCTACATCTACGGCGAGGTGCAGCGCGCCGGCGCCTACCGTCTCGAGCCGGAGATGACCGTGCAGCAGGCGCTGTCGGTGGGCGGCGGCATCACGCCGCGCGGTACGCAGCGCGGGCTGAAAATCCATCGCAGAACGCCCGACGGGCAGGTGCTGAAGATCGAGGCGGACCTGACCGACCAGGTCCGGGCCGAGGATGTGATCTACGTCAAGGAAAGCCTGTTCTAGGGCGCCATGAGCCTGCAGCAATTCCTGCTTGCTTTGCGCGCGCGCATCGGCGTATTCGCCGTGGTGCTGGTTGCGACGGTGCTCGCCGCCACCCTGGCGAGCCTGCTGCTGCCGAAGTCCTACAAGGCGATCGTGTCGCTGCTGGTGGATGCAAAGGAAGAGCAGTCGCTAAGCAACGCGCTGCGCCCGCTGATTCTGCCCCAGGAGCGGCTGAGTTATTTGCAGACGCAGATGGACATCATGACCAGCAGAAAAGTCGCGCGCCGGGTGGTGCAAGAGCTCAAGCTCGAGGACGATCCCGCGGCGCGCGCGGCGGTCGCGACCGGATCGGAAAGCCCGGGCTCGCTGGAAGAAAGGCTGGCCGAGAGCCTGCTGCGGAGATTCAAGGTCGAAACCTCGCAGAGCAACGTCATCCACGCCAGCTTCACGGCCGCCGATCCGCGTTTCGCGGCGCGGGTGGCGAACGCGTTCGCCAAGGCCTATGTCGATACGATGCTCGAGTTGCGCGTGGAACCGACCCGGGAGGCGGCCGTCTGGTTCGACGAGCAGCTGAAGAGCCTGCGCGCCAGCCTCGAGGACGCCCAGAAGAAGCTCACCGAGTACTACCAGCGCCAGGGTATCGTCGCCGCGGACGAGCGCTACGACGCCGAAAACACCCGCCTCGGCGCGCTTTCCGAGCAGGCGGCGCGGGGGCAGGAGCAGACCTTCCAGTGGAACGGCCGCGCACGGCAGGCGCGCCGCTCCCTGGGGCCGGGCGGCTCGCTGGAAAAACTGCCGGAAGTGCTCGACAACGCGTTCATCCAGCGCCTGAAGGCGGACCTGGTGCAGGGCGAAGCCAGGCTGCAGCAGCTCGCAACGCAGTACGGCAGCAACCACCCGCAATACCAGCGCCAGGTCACCGAGAACCAGGCTTTGCGCGAGAAGCTCGACGCGGAAATGCGGAAGGTGGTCGAGGGGATCGAGAGTTCCGCGCGGCAGAGCCGCGAGCGCGAGGCGGACCTCGAGCAGGCCATGGCGGCGCAGCGCGCGCGGATCCTCAAGCAGAAGGAAAACCGCAATGAGCTGACGCTGCTCCGGCGCAACGTGGAATCCGCCGAGCGGGCCTATGACACCGCGATGCAGCGCTTCGTCGTGAGCCGCGTCGAGAGCCGCGCCAGCCAGACCAACGTCGCAGTGCTCAACCCGGCGGTCGCGCCGTGGGCGCCCGACCGGCCGAGAGTCGTCCTCAATATCGCCCTGTCGATCGCAGTCGGAACCCTGCTCGGCCTGACCGCCGTGATCCTGATGGAAATCCTCGATCGCCGCGTGCGCTCGGCCGCCGAGCTGCAGGGCGGGTGGAACGTGCCGCTGCTGGGCGTGCTCGGCGAGCGGCGTTCTGCGGAGGGCGCCCGGCTCGGCCGGCAAGACGGCAGCCGGCGCGCATTGCCGAGCCCGGGTTGAGGGCGCCGATGAAGCCCTATGAGAGGGGGCTGCCGATCGAGGGATCGGGCCATATCGTCGCGCGCGACGACGGCAGGCTCGGCAGTATTCTCGTGCAGGAAGGCAAGCTGGCCGCCGGCGCCATCGAGCGCGTGCTGGAGCTGCAGCGTAACGACGGCCTGCGCTTCGGCGAAGCGGCGATCCGCCTCGGGCTGACCGCGGCCGACGACGTGCGGGGCGCAATCGCAAAGCAGTACGGCGCTCCCCACGTCGTGCCGGGCAAGGGCGGCGTCGGCGAGGAGCTCGTGGTCGCCTGCCTGCCCGACCATGTCCATGCCGAGGAGCTGCGGGCATTGCGCACCCAGCTCGTGATCCGCTGGGCAAACGCCCGCCTGCGGCGGCGCATGGTGGCGATCGTCAGCCCGGGCAGCGGCGAAGGGCGCAGCTACCTGACCGCGAACCTCGCCGTGGCATTCGCGCAGCTCGGCGAGCGCACGCTGCTGATCGATGCCGACCTGCGCGCGCCGCGCCAGCACCGGATTTTCGACATCGACGACCGGGTCGGCCTGTCCGCGATCGTGTCCGGCAGGGCCGACCGCGAGGCGATCGTTTCCTTTCCGGAATTCGGCCCGCTCTCAATCCTGCCCGCGGGCGGGTGCCCCCCCAATCCCCAGGAGCTGCTGCTGCGCCCGGCGCTTGCCGCGCTGCTCGAGGAGCTGGGAGCGGATTTCGACGTCATCCTTCTCGACACGCCGCCGGCGAGGGCGTTCGCGGATGCGCAGAGCCTTGCGTTCCGCGCGGGAAGCGCGATCGTGCTCGCTCGCAAGGACCACACGCGCGTCGCCGATACCGCCGGCGTGATGCGGGACCTGGGGGTGACCGGCGCGCGGATCCTCGGCACGGTGCTCAACGCGTTTTGAGCGGAGCCGCTCGGGATGCCTCTGGCTCTAGACAGGCTTGCGGTCTACGCGGGCCTCGCCCTGCTCGGCGTCTTCTGGGGCGCGGTGGTGGCGCTCGCCGGCCTCAACGCGCTGTACCTGTGCGTCTCGCTGATCGCCTGCGCGTTCATCCTGCGCGACTTTCGCGTCGGCGTGGTGCTGCTCATCCTGCTGATGCCGGTTTCGACCAGCGCCCTGTTCCCGCACGCGATGCTCGGCATCACGAGCCTGAACCCGCTCAATCTGCTGCTCGCGGGCACGCTGGCCGCGTACCTCCTGCAGGGACTCGCCGACGGCGGCCTGCGGCGCCTGGTGCCCCGCCCGCTGCTCTGGCTGTACCTCGCGCCGATTCTTCTCGGCGGCGCGATCGGCGCGTCGCACGTCGGCGAGATCCCACCGGTATTCCTGCTCTACGAAATGATCGCGTTCGACGACGCTTCCGGCTACCTGCGCGAGATGGTCTTCAAGCCGCTGCTGATGGTCGCATTCGCGCTTCTGGTGGGGGCGGCGGTATCGAAGTCAGCGCGTCCCGAAAGGTTCCTGATCCCCGCGCTCGCGTCGATCTGCGTGATGGATGCGATGGTGATCGCATACGTGCTGCGCTCCGGGATCGCGCTCGGCCAGCTGGCGAGCAACGAGTCGCGCGAGTTCCTGTCGGAGCTCGGGCTGCACGCCAACGACCTGGGGCGCCTGTTCGCGATGGCCTACGCGCTGCTGCTTTTCACCTGGGCCGCGGCGCGCCACCCGGGGTTGCGGCTGGCCCTGCTGGGCTCGATGGCGATCACGGCGGTGGCGCTGATGCTCACGTTCTCGCGCGGCGCTTTCGTCGGTTTCCTGGTGGTCAATGCGCTTTTCGTTCTCTGGCGGCGCAACGCCAACGCGCTGCTGCTGCTCGGAGTGCTGGTCATCGTCGCGGTGATTGCGCTTCCGAGCGCGGTCTACGACCGGATGGCGACCGGGTCGAGCGAAGGCCTGAACGCGATCAGCGCCGGGCGCATCGAAGGGCTCTGGGTGCCGCTGCTGCCCGAAACCCTGCGCAGCCCGATCTACGGCAACGGCCTGGGCTCTATCCTCTGGTCCGAGCCGATGAGACGCGGGGTCGGTGAGGCGATCCTGCCGGTCACCCACCCGCACAATGCCTACCTGCAGGCGCTGCTCGACACGGGCGTGGTCGGTCTGGCGCTGCTGTGCGCGTATTTCGCGCACGTCTGGAAGGGTTTTCGCGCGTTGAGCGCCGATGCGACGCTCAGCCCTCTGCTGCGCGGGTTCTATCAGGGGGCGGCGGCCGGGCTGTTGAGCATCCTGGTGTCGGATCTGACCGATAGCAGCCTTGTTCCCCGGCCTGAGCAGATCTATCTGTGGCTCGCGGTCGGCATGCTGTACGGGCAACGCGCGAGGCGGGAATGACAGCTTCCGCGGTGCAGACGCTCGGGCGCCGCGCGCTCTCCCTTGGTGCCGCGAACGCCTTCGATTACGCGCTGCAGTTTCTGCTTCCGGTGGTCCTGGTGCGCTGCCTCGAACCCGACGCGTTCGGGCAGTACCGGCTGCTGTGGCTGGCCGCGGGTACGGTGATGGCTATTGTGACGCAGGCGATGGCCGGCAGCCTCTACTACTTCCTGCCGCGTTCGGATGCCGTGGCCAAGCGCTTGTACATCAATCAGACGCTGGTTTTTCTCGCAGCGGCGGGCCTGATCGCAGGCTGGGCGGTCAGCGCATGGAATCCCTGGCTGCCCGAAAAGGTGCGGGAAATTGCCCGCCATGAGGCGATCGTGCCGGCGTTCGTCCTGCTCTGGGTGATCGCCTCGCCGCTCGATCTGCTCGCCGCGGCGGAGGAACGGGTGGCCTGGCAGGCGAAAGCAACGCTTGGACTGTCGGCGCTGCGCACCGTCGCCGTCGCGGCGGCCGCCTTCATGACGCGGCAGCTCGAGCCGGTGTTGCTGGTGCTGCTTGCCTTCGTCGCGTTCAAGCTTGCCGTGCTGCTCGGCTACGTGGCCCGTCATCACGGCTTGCGCGCACCTGTTCTGCAGCCGCGTGTCTTCGCCGACCAGGTGACGTACGCCGCGCCGTTTGGCGCCGCCGGCGCGCTCTACGGCCTGCGCGCGCAGGCCGACCTGTGGGTCGCGGCAGCGCTATTCAGCGTCGGCATGTTCGCTTCGTTCTCGATCGGCACGCTGCTCGGGCCGCTGATGCAGCTGCTCCGCCAGCCGGTGATGCTCGCTTTCCTGCCGAGCATGAGCCGCCTGCAGTCCGCGGGCGACCTGCACGGCATGATCGAGCTCAATCGCCGCGCCAACGTGCTGGTCGCGACGTTCGCCTTCCCGCTGCTTGCCTTCGCCTTCGTGTTCGCGGAGGACATCGTCACGATCATCTACACCGCGGCCTACGTCGACGCAGCGCCGGTAATGCGCGTCTGCATCGTAGGCCTCGCCGCGCTGGTTCTCGAACTCGCAACCACGCTGCAGCTGCTGCGTCAGGGCGCGTTCGTGTTGCGCGTCGGCCTGATCGTGGTGGGGTTCTCCATCGCGCTCAGCTGGTGCGCGGCGCAATTCTTTGGCCTGGCCGGAGCGGCTGCGGGAAGCGTGGCCGCGATCTACGTCGACCTCGCCGTAACGCTGCGACGCGTCGCGCAGTGCACGGGAATTCCGGTTCGGCGGCAGCAGGATTGGCGAGCCCTCGGCCTGCTGATGCTGTTTGCGGTGCTCGCTGCCGTACTTGCCTGGAGCGTGTCCTCCCGGCATCTGGCAGGCGAAGCGCCGTTGTTGCGCGCCCTCGCCGGCGGCCTGATGGTGGCGAGCGCCTACGCTGCCCTCGCGCTCTCGTCCGGCCCGGGCCGCGGCTGGCTCGCCGCGCTGCGCGCTGCCGCACACGGACCCTGAGCCGGATTCATGCCGCGGCTGATTTTCGTTACGGGATCGATGGCGCACGGCGGTGCAGAGCGGCTCTCGGTCGCCGTCATGAACCGGCTCGCCGAGCGCGGCCACGAATGCCACGCCGTCTATGTCAAGAATGAAAGGCCAGGCCTGCTGGATCGCGTGCGGCTGGGCGAGGGGGGGACATTGCACTGCCTGAACGCCGCGCGGTATCTCGATCTTCGCGCGCTCGCCGAATTCGCCGCGCACCTCGCTTCCATGAGGCCATCGGTGATCGTCGCGGCGAACGCCTATGCCTTGATGTACGCCTGGCTGGCGCGGCGTCTTGCGCGGCTGCGCACGCCCCTGATGGTCACCTATCACTCGACGCGGCTCCTGGGCGTGAAGGAGCAGCTGCAGATGCTGGTTTACCGGTTGTTCTTCTGGACCGCGGATTGCGCGGTATTTGTGTGCGAACGCCAGCGGCGCCATTGGTTGCGCCGCGGCCTGTGGTCACGGCGCAGCGAGGTCATCTACAACGGGGTCGACATCGAGGAATTCAGCGCCACGCGGGACCCGGCGGCCAGGGAGGCGATGCGCGGCGCGCTCGGCATCCCCAACAGCGACTACGTGATCGGCATGTCGGCGGTGCTGCGTCGGGAAAAGAACCCGGTGCAGCTGGTCGACGCGGTGGCCGGCCTGCGGCGGCGGGGGATCGCGGGGTACGCGCTGCTGATCGGCGACGGCGAGATGCGCGGCGCAGTCGAAGCGCGCGCGCGCGCGCTGGGAATCGAGCGCCATGTACTGATCGCAGGGCTGCAACGCGATGTGCGCCCTTACATTGCGGCCTGCGACGTGATGGTCCTGTGCAGCGCGACCGAGGCGCTCTCGCTGGCGGCGATCGAAGCCATGGCGCTGGGCAAGCCGGTGGTCCATTCCGACGTCGGGGGCGCCCGGGAGATGATCGTGCCGGCAAGCAACGGCTTCCTGTTCCCGCCCGGCGACACCTCGGCGTTCGTCGACAGGCTCACGCTCCTCGCCGACCCCGCGCTGCGCGCCCGGCTGGGCGGCCGCGCCCGCGAGACCGCCGAAAAGCTGTTTTCCGAGCGCACGATGATCAACCGCTACGAACGGACGCTGCTTGAGCTCTGTGCCCAAGGCGACCGTCCATCCGGACCATGACCGCCGCACATCGGCGAAACAGTGGCGGCCGAGAATCGCCTGCGGTTATGAAGGAGCAAATCATGACGACCATCGGACGCGCATGGGCGGCGGGACTGTGCTTGAGTTCCTTTCTTGCGCTGGCTTCGCAGGAGGCCTTGGCGACGCGGTTCGAGGAATCCGCGGCGAGCTACAGCGCCGGCTGGAGCTCGGATGCGAGCCGCCCCTGGAGCGGCGGCACTGCAGCCATCTCCGCCACCGCAGGGGCGCAGGCGTCGTTCACTTTCAGCGGCAGCACGGTGAGCTGGATCGGCGCCCTGCGGCCCGACACCGGCATCGCGCGCGTATTTGTCGACGGCGTGCTGCTCGCGGAGGTCGACACCTTCTCGAAGACCGAGGAGACGCGTGTTCCCGTGTACACCGCGGCGGGCCTCGCCAGCGGCAGCCACACGCTGGCTATCCAGATCACCGGCCAGAAGAACCCGCAGTCGTCGACCGCCTACGTGGCGATCGACGCCTTCGACGTCCCCGGCGCGGCGGCGGTCACGCGCCTGCAGGAGACCGATTCCGACGTCGCCACTACGACCGGCTGGGTCCAGGACAACGCCGTCAACGCCTTTATCCCGGGGCTCACCAACAACTTCGCGCCCAACGCCGGGATCCGGCCGTGGAGCGCCGGCGGCGCCCTGCTGTCCTCGGTGCCGGGCGCGCGCGCCACGCTCAGCTTTACCGGCACGGCGGTGACCTGGATCGGCGCCCGCGGCACGCAGTCGGGCATCGCACGCGTCTATCTCGACGACGCGTTGGTGGCGGTCGTCGACGCCTTTTCGACCAGCGAGCAGATCCAGGCTGCCCTGTTCACCGCTGACGGACTGGCCGACGGTCCCCATACGCTGGCGATCGAAGCCACCGGCCAGCAGAACCTCCTGGCGCAGGGCGCCTTGGTCGTGGTTGACGCCTTCGAGGTCACGCGGCCCGGAACGCGCGTCCAGGAAACCAATCTGGCGACGATCGTCTACGGCAGCGGCTGGGTGCAGGGCAATCGCGACCGCGCCTATAGCGAGGGCACCTCGGCCGAGTCCAACACCGTCGGCGCGCAAGCCACGTTCACGTTCAACGGCACAGGCGCGCGCTGGATCGGGGTGCGCGGGCCGCAGACCGGCATCGCGCGCATTATTCTCGACGGCGCCGTGGTGGGGGACGTGGACACCTTTGCCATGACCGAAAGCCTGCAGCATGTCGACTACGCGGTGAGCGGGCTCGCGGCCGGCAGCCACACACTCGCCATCCAGGTCCTCGACAAGAACCCGATGTCCACCAATTTCTGGGTCCTGATCGACGCCTTCGACGTCCTTCCGTGAGTAAGCTTCGCGCCGCGCTGCGGCTGCTGATTCTGCCGTCGGCGCTGCTGCCGGCGCTGGCGTTCGCGCAGTTCGGCAGCCTGGTCGTGACCATGACGGAGCCGGATTCCGGCGCTACGGTCAGCGGTTCGATCCCGGTCAGCGCGCGCGTGACCATCATTGGCGCAGCGACGGTGGTCGGCGTGCAGTTCGAGCTCGACGGCGCCAATCTCGGCGCGGAGGACGGCAGCGCGCCCTACTCGGTGACCTGGAATACCGCCGGGGCCGCCAACGGCTCGCACACCCTGACCGCGGTGGCGCGCGATTTTTTCGGCGTTCACTACACCTCGCAGCCGGTGACGGTGACGGTGGCGAACGCGCCGCCGCCACCGCCGCCACCGCCGTCGGCGGCGCGACGCTTCGAGGAATCCGATCAGGCCGTGGCGTTCAGCGCTGGCTGGAGCGCGGCGCCCAGCCGCACCTGGAGCGCCGGCGGCGCCGCCGCGACCGCGGTGCCGGGCGCGCAGGCGACGTTCACGTTTACGGGAACTTCGGTCGCCTGGGTCGGCGGTCGCGCGACCGGCACCGGCATCGCGCGCGTTTCCGTCGACGGCGTGTTCGTCGCCGAGGTGGACACCTATTCCAGGACCGAGGAAATCCGCGTGTCGATGTTCGGCATCAGCGGCCTCGCCAGCGGCAGCCACACCCTGACCATCGAAGCGGCCGGCCGCATGAATCCCGAGGCGGTCGGCACGCTGATCGTGGTGGACGCGTTCGACGTTCCCGCACCGGCCACCTCCCGGCTGCAGGACACCGATCCTTCGATCGTCTATGGCGTCGGCTGGATGGCGGGCGACCCGAGCCGGGCATGGAGCGGCGGCACGGCGACGCTTTCGGCGATCGCGGGCGCACAGGCGACCTTGACCTTCAACGGCACCGCGGTGAGCTGGATCGGTGCGCGCGGGCCGCAAACCGGCATCGCACGCGTCTCGGTGGATGGCGCCGCCGCGGTCGAGGTCGACACCTATGCGACGAGCGAGCAGATCCAGGCCGCGATCTTCACGGCGACCAACCTCGCCGATACCGCTCACACGCTGACCATCCAGGCGACCGGCATGCAGAACGCCGCCGCCGGCAACGTGGTCGTGATCGACGGCTTCGAGGTCACGGCGCCAGGGTCCCGAGTGCAGGAAACGACCCCCGCGATCGTCTATTCGGCCGGCTGGATCCCGGATAACCGCGACAAGGCCTACAGCGAAGGCATCTCCGCGGAGTCGAACACCGTCGGCGCGCAGGCGAGCTTCACCTTCTTCGGCACCGGGGTGCGCTGGATCGGCGCGCGCGGGCCGCAGACCGGCATGGCGCGCGTGTTCCTTGACGGCGCGCCGGTCGCCGACATCGACACCTACGCCCTGACCGAGGGCCCGCAGCACACCGACTTCGCGGTGACGGGCCTGGCCCGGACCACCCACACGCTGACGATCCAGATAACCGGCAAGAATCCGGCCGCATATAACGCCTGGATTCTGATCGATGCTTTCGATGTCCTGCCCTAGCGCTGCGCGCCAGGGCTGAGGCCATGCTCGGCACGATCGGCTACCGTCGCAGCCCGGTGTGGGCGCAGGAGCTGCTCATCGCCGCCAAGTCCACGGTGCGCAGCCTCATGCGCGAGGGCCGCGCATTCCGGGCGCAAGCGGCGCAGGTCGACGAAAGCCAGTGGTGGTCGACCCACGAGTGGAGTGATTTCCAGTCCAGTCGCCTGCGCGCGATCGTGAGCGCCGCGGCGCGGGACGTTCCCTACTATCGGCACAGGTATGCCGGGCTCGGGCTGGATTTCGAGCGAGCGGTCTATCCGGATGCGATGGCGCGTCTGCCGCTGCTCGACAAGGGCGACGTGCGCGAAGGCGGAAGGTCACTCCGCTCGAATCTGGCGCGCGGGCCGCTGTTCGCGGGGAGCACCAGCGGCACCACCGGCGCGCCGCTGCGGCTCGATCAGGACCTGGCCGCGATCAATCGCGAGAACGCGTTCATCCGGCGGCAGCTCGCCTGGGCGGGGTTGCGCCGCGGCGAGCGGCGGGCATGGATGCGGGGCGACATGATCGCCCCCGCGTCGCAGCGCGATCCGCCGTACTGGCGCTTCAACCGGGCGGAAAACATGCTGATGCTCTCCTCGTACCACCTCTCGGAGACGGCGGCGTCCGGTTACATGGCTGCGCTCGCTCGATTCGATCCGGTGGTGATCCAGGCGTATCCGTCCTCCGTCGGCTTTCTCGCCGGCTGGATGCTGAGCACAGGCGTTCGCTACCGGGGGACCTCGCTGCGCGGCATCGTGACCTCCTCCGAAACGCTCTCCGATGCAAGCCGGCGCGACATCGAAGCCGCGTTCGGCTGCAAAGTGTTCGACTGGTACGGCCAGTTCGAGCGCGTCGCTGCGATCGGCACCTGCGAGCACGGGCGCCATCACATCCTGACGGACTATTCGTTCGTCGAGCTGCTGCCCGTGGAGGACGGTCTCTACGAGCTGGTGGGCACAGGCTTCAACAACCTGTTGATGCCCCTGATCCGGTATCGGTGCGGCGACCTGGTGCGTCCCGCGCCCTCCGACGAACGCTGCGCCTGCGGCCGATCCTTCCCGCTGGTGCAGCAGATCGTCGGCCGCGCCGACGACCCGATCAGGCTGAGCAACGGCCGCTCGATCGGGCGCCTGGACCACATCTTCAAGGATGTGGATGGCCTCCTCGAGGCGCAGATCCGCCAGGACCGGCTCGATGCGGTGACGATCCTGCTCGTGCCTGCTGCCACGTTCAACGACCGGACGCGGGCGACGCTGCTTGGCAACGCGCGCCAGCGCCTTGGTGACGACGTGGCGGTGGAGCTTCGCGCGGTGACCGCGATTCCACGAACCGCGAACGGCAAGTTCAAGGGCGTCGTATGCAACCTCTGATCGAAACGGAGTAAGGGCGCATGTGCGGAATCGCCGGATATCTGAGGCTGAAGCCGGAGCGCGCGGCGCCGCTCGCGGCTGACACCGCGCGCAAGATGCTGACGGCAATCCGCCGGCGCGGGCCGGACGGCGAAGGCGAATGGCGCTCCGGCGAAGGCGCATGCTGGCTCGGCCACCGGCGCCTTGCCATCATCGACCTGCAGCGCGGCGACCAGCCGATGTGCAACGAGGACGCCACCGTCTGGACCGTCTTCAACGGCGAGATCTACAACCATCTCGCGCTGCGCGCCGAGCTCGAGGCGCAAGGCCACCGCTTCAGGACGCGCAGCGATACCGAGGTCCTCGTCCACGGCTACGAGCAATGGGGCGCGCGGGGGCTCGCAAAGCGTCTGCAAGGCATCTTTGCCTTTGCGATTTACGACGTAGTCATGCACAGGCTCTCGCTGGTGCGCGACCCCATGGGAGTCAAGCCGCTCTACTGGTGGAGCGACGGCGACGCGCTGCTGTTCGCGAGCGAGATCAAGTCGTTGTTGTGCCATCCGGCATTGCGCGACCGCAAGGTCAACAAGGCTGGGATCGCGCAGGTTCTGGTCACTCGATACGTCTCGCGCCCGGCCACGATGTTCGAGGGCATTTCGCGGCTCCCGGAAGGATGTTGCATCGAGTTCGCCGTGCAGGGTGCGCAGCCGGCCTTGCCGGAGCGATATTGGGACCTGCGCTTCCGGCCCGAACCCATCGGACTCCAAGAGGCGACGGAACAGCTGGACGCGCTGCTGAGAAGTACGGTGGACATGCAATTGATGTCCGACGTGCCGCTCGGCGTCCAGCTATCCGGAGGGGTCGACAGCAGCATCGTGGTCGCGATGATGGAGACGCTGCGGCGGAAAAGGGGCGATCCCGCGCCGGTGAAGACATTCTCCGTCGGTTTCGATGTCCCCGAATTCAGCGAGCTCCCCTACGCGCGTAGCGTCGCCAGGCGGTACGGCACCGAACACCACGAAATCACGATCGGCTTCAGGGAATTCGCGGAGGAGCTGCCGTTCCTCGCCTGGCTCTACGACGAGCCGATGGGCGAGCCGCCGGGCATTCCCACCTACTTCATGTGCCGCGAGGCGAAAAAGCACGTCACGGTGATGCTCTGCGGCGAAGGCGCCGACGAGCAGTTCGGCGGCTACTCGAAATACATGTTCGACCAGTTCTCCGCGGCGCTGGACTGGATGCCGGCGGGAATCCGCAATGCCCTGCTGCGCGGGGTCGCCGGCGGCCTGCCGTTCGAGGGACGGCGCCTGCGCAGCATGGCGGAAATCCTGTCGATCGCCGACCGGCCGCGACGTTTCGCCTCGTGGTACGGCGGCTTTGACACCGATCTGCAGCCCCGCGTGCTGTCCGACTGCATGCGCCGGGAGATCGGCGACGGCGGCTTGGCGCGGGCATTCCACGAAATCGTCGAGCGCTGCGACAGCGACAACGATCTGGACCGGTTTCTGTATTGCGACATCCATTCCCGGCTGGTGGACGACATCCTGGTGAAGGGGGACCGCATGAGCATGGGTGCCAGCATCGAGGCGCGCGTGCCTTTCCTCGACCACAAGCTGGTCGAGTTCGCGGCACGCCTGCCGCGGCAGCTGAAGGTGAGGGGACTGAGCTCGAAAATCCTGCTGAAGAGGCTCGCCGAGCGCTACCTGCCGCGCGACGTCGTCTACCGGCGCAAGGTGGGTTTCACCGTGCCGCTGACGCGCTGGTTCGTCGGCCCGTGGCGCGGCCTGATCAACGACGTGCTGCTCTCGGACCGCTGCCTCGACCGGGGCTATTACGACGCCGATGTGGTGCGCGGCGTCGTGCTCGATCACGTGCAAGGCCGCGTCGACCGGGAGCAGGGGATCTGGCTGCTCCTTGCCCTGGAAATCTGGCACCGGCTGTTCGTGGACGAGGACGGCAGCGAAGCGGCGGTCGGCAGAGTCAAGGCTGACTTCGCGCGCTCGCTGCGCCCGCTCGCGGTGGCGGCATGAAACAAGTCCGCCATTACCTGGGCGACGGCGCCCTGGACATCGGTGAGGTGCCGATTCCGGCAGTCGGATCCGGCGACGTGCTGGTGCGCAATCACTACTCGTTCGTCAGCGTCGGTACGGAGCGAATGAAGGTCTCGCAAGCCCGCATGAGCCTGCTGGAGAAGGCGAAGGAGCGTCCCGACCAGGTAAAGCTGGTGCTCGATACTTTCCGCGAGCAGGGCCTCGTCTCGACGCTGCGCAAAGTGCAGGAGCGCCTCAGGGCGCCGAGCACGCTCGGCTACAGCTGCGCCGGGACCGTGGTGGCGGTGGGCTCGCAGGCGGGAGAGTTCCGCGTCGGCGAGCGTGTCGCCTGCATCGGCGAAGGCGTGGCGACGCATGCCGAATACAACGCGGTGCCGCGCAATCTCCTGGCGCCCGTTCCTGCCAACGTGAGCCTCGACGTCGCCAGCTCGAGCGCCGTCGGCGCGATCGCGCTGCAGACGATTCGCCAGGCAAGGCTCGAGCTTGGCGAAAGCGTGGCCATCCTCGGGCTCGGCTTGCTCGGGCAATTCCTGGTGCAGCTATGCCGCGCCAACGGCTGCCGCGTGATCGGAATCGACCTCGACCCGGGCAAGTGCGCGCTTGCGGTGGAGAGCGGCGCCGAGGCGGCCTGCGCTCCGGAGAAGGACGAGGCTCTGCATCACGCCCTGCGCGCAAGCGGAGGCGCCGGTGTCGATGCCGTGCTGCTCACCGTAGCGACCAGGGACCTCGGTCCGATCGAGCTGTCTGCGGCGCTGGTGCGCGACCGCGGCCGGGTGGTGTGCCTGGGAAATACCGCGATCGAGCTCGACTGGCGGACCTGGTTCGGCAAGGAGATCGAATTTCTATTCAGCCGCGCGATGGGCGCCGGAAGCTACGAGCCCGACTATTTCACGCGCGGCAAGGATTATCCGGTCGGATACGTGCGCTGGACCGCCAATCGCAACATGCGGGCTTTCCTCTATCTGAGCGCCCAGGGCAAGCTGGCGGTGCCGCGGCTGATCACGCATCGCTTCCCGTTCTCGGAAGCGATCTCGGTGTTCGACCGGATCGCCGCCGGCGAGCTGAATCATGCCGTCGGTATCGTGTTCGAGTACCCCGAGCCCGAAGGCGGCGTGTTCGAGCTGCAGCCGCGCACGCTGGTGTTCCGCGGCGACCGCCCGCGCGGCGCGGTGAGGCTCGGGCAGATCGGGGCGGGAAATTACGCCAAATCGATGCTGATGCCGCATTTCCCATCGCTCGAGGGGCTGAGCCTTGAGGGCATATGTACGACCAAAGGCGCCAACGCCGAAGCATTGGCGAAACGCTACAGCTTCCGCAAGGCCACTACCGATGCCGATGAGCTGCTGCGCGATCGCGAAATCAACGCGATCATGGTGGCCACGCGTCACGACAGCCACGCGCGCTACGCCGCAGCGGCGCTCGAAGCCGGCAAACACGTCTACGTCGAGAAACCGTTGGCCCTGTCCGAGGAGCAGCTCGCGCCCATCGCCGCCGCGCTCGGCAGGCGCGGCGCAGATGGCCCCACGCTGTGGATCGGCCATAACCGACGCTTCAGCCCGCTCAGCAGCGCTGCGCTGGTTCACTTCGAGGGCGTCGACGTACGGCAGGTGAATTGCACGGTGCGTTCAGCTGCCGTGCCCGCCGACAGCTGGTACCAGGACAGTATCGAGGGCGGCGGAATGCTCTTTGGCGATGTATGTCACTACATCGACCTTGCGATCCATTTCGCGCAAAGCCTGCCGGTCGAGATCAGCGCGTTCGCGACCGCCGATCCCGCACATCACGAGGAGAGTTGGGCAATCACTCTACGCTTCGCGAACGGCGGCCTCGGCGTTGTGCATTACACCTGCGGCAGCCAGAAAGGCCTTGATGGCGAGAGCATCGAAATTCTCGGCGGCGGCCGCTCGGCGCGGATCACCGGTTTTCGGCGACTTGTCCTTCGAGGCGGCCGCGGCGGCGGCATGCGCCGTCTCTGGCCAGACCGCGGCCAGAAGGCCATGCTCAAGGCGATGGTCGCGCAATTCTCCAGCGCGCCCGGCGCAATCGATCACAGCGAAGGCTTCTTCGCGTCGGCGCAGGCGCTGCTCGCGGCGCAGCAATCGATCGCGGAGCGCCGGGTCGTGACCATGGAGCCGCGGTTTCCGTTCCGGATCGCCTGACGTGCCGCGCCCGCGCATCCTCTTGGTGGGCCCGCTGCCGCCGCCGCTCGGCGGCGTGCAGCTCATCGTGAATATGCAGCTGCACTCGAGTCTCGCGCGCGAGTTCGAGCTGCACATGGTGGACACCTCGAAGCGGAGGCTGCGCTGGGCGGTCGAAAATCCGACCTGGCGGACGCCGTTCTACTTCGTGCGCGACTTCACCCGGTTGATCCGGATGCTCATTCGAGTGCGGCCAGCCGCGGTACTGCTCCACGCCGCAGCAGGCGTCTCGTTCCTGCGCGATTGGGTGCTGATGCTGACCGCCCGCCTGGCGGGCGCCAAGGTCGTCTGCCATTACCACGGCACTCTGCATGCCCGCTTCCCATCGGGCGAAACGCGGCGCGGGCGTGCAATCGGAAGATTCCTGATGTCGGTGGCGCACCGGGTGATCGTGCTCGGGCCCACTTATCGGCGCGAGATGGCCAAGGCGTGGAAACGCGACGACCTGGCCTGGGCTCCCAATATGGCCGATATTGCATTGTTTCGGAGCATGGCTACCGGCACCCCGGCACCGTGGCTGGCGCCGGGCGAACGCGCGGTCCTGTTCGTCGGCAGGCTGTCCGCATCGAAGGGCATTTACGACCTGTTCGACGCGATTCCGCATGTCGTCAAGCGCCACCCCGAGGCACGCTTCGTGCTGGCCGGCGTCGCCGAGAGCGACGCGATGGAGCCCGTGGTCCGCGTCGAAGCCGAGCGGCGCGGCATTGCAGCGCGCGTCACGTTCCTGGGCTCCGTCGAAGGCCGCGACAAGGCGGCAGTGTATGCGGCTTCGCAAATGATCGTGGTGCCGTCGTGGACCGAGGGGTTTCCGCTCGTGATCCCGGAAGCGATGGCCGCAGGGCTTCCCGTTATCGCCACCACCGTGGGCGCGATACCGGATTTTGTGAAGGACGGCGAAGACGGCTTCCTGGTCGCGCCCAAGGCGCCGCTGGAGCTGGCAGACCGGGTGTGCGGGCTACTGGGGAACGACGACTTGCGCCTGCGGATGAGCCAGCGGGTGCGGCAACGGGCGCCGCGCGAATTCGCGATCGAGGTCGGGTGCAGCGAAGTGGCGCAGGCGATAACGGACGCGCTGATTGATGAACCGAGAATTCAAGCTCAATAATTTCGACCTGCTGCGAATTTTCGCCGCATCGCAGGTGCTGGTATGCCACACGGTGCTGCATCTGCATGTTTCCGCGCCGCAGTGGTTGATGCAGCTGGTCAACGCCTTTCCGGGTGTTCCCATCTTTTTTGTGATCAGCGGATTTCTGATCTCGCTTTCGTACGAACGCAGTTCCGGACTGAAAAGCTACTGCCGCAATCGCGTGCTGCGAATTTACCCCGGGCTTTGGTGCTGCATCCTGTCGACAATATTGGTCGCCGCGTTCCTCGGCTACAGCTTTGCGAACGGCCAGGCCGTCGTCTGGGCAGCGAGCCAGCTAGCAGGGGCGATCTACACCCCGGAGTTCCTGAAAAGCTTCGGGGTCGGCTCCTACAACGGCAGCCTCTGGACCATTCCAGTGGAGCTTCAGTTCTACTTCGTTCTCCCGGCCCTCTATTGGCTGACCCGTCAGGGAACAAGAGATCGGACAACCTACTTCTGGCTGGTATGGCTCGCTTTCGTGGCCATCGGCTTCACGGCCAGCGCGATGTTTGCTCCGCTGGACGGGTCGGCAGGCGAGCCGGCGCTGCAAAAGTTGATCCGGTACTCGTTTCTGCCGCATTTTTACCTATTCATGAGCGGCGTGCTCCTGCAGCGGCTGAAAGCCCACGAGTCGAAATGGATCGCGGGCAAGGGAGCCTATTGGCTGGCGGCCTATCTGGCGCTGTACTTCGCTCTGCCGAACTCGCCTCTTGCCTATGTACCGACGACGCTGCTGCTTGGCATCGTCACGGTATCGATGGCTTATACAGCGCCGGGCATTTCGCTGAAGGTGTTGCGGGGCAACGATATTTCCTACGGCGTCTACATTTATCACGGACTGCTGGTCAACCTGATCGTCGAGCTGCGGCTGGCGGACCGTGTCGATTTCTGGATGGTGGTGGTCTGCACTTATCTTGTCGGCTATCTGTCCTGGATCGCGGTCGAGAGGCCGTTCCTGCGGAAGAAGAAGCAGACCATTTCTCCCACGCTGGTCGCCGGCAAGCACGTGAGCCGGCTTGCGTCCGCAACCGGATAGACCGCGGCTGCCTTGCATGAGCGCGACCCTGAGTTGGAAGCTCAATCGCCTCAGGACCATGGGCTTCGCCGAAGTCCTGTGGCGAAGCCGCTGCGCCGTCGCTGCGGCGCTCGAGCGTCTGGGCTTCGGACTGGCGCGCCAAGTCGATCCGGCTGGCGGCGCCGCCGGCCGGGGCTGGACTTCGGTCATGCCGGTGCGGTTTCCGAGCCACAGGTACGTTGAGGCGGCCGAACGCATCCTCGCCGGACGCTGGGAAATATTTTCGCTGCGCGACCACCACTTCGGATTCCCGCCGCGCTGGAACCGCGATCCCAGGACCGGCATCGAGGTCGCCCTCGCTTACGGCAAGGCGATCGATTACCGGGACGAGCGCGTCGTCGGCGATATCAAGTATCTCTGGGAGCTGAACCGTCACCTGGAGCTGGTGACCCTGGCGCAGGCGTGGCACCTGACGCACGAGCGATGCTATGCCGAGGGCGCGTGCGCTCTTCTCGCGTCCTGGTTCGAGCAGTGTCCATACCCTCTGGGCCCGAACTGGACGAGCGCTCTCGAAGCGGGGGTGCGCCTGATCAACTGGGCCTGCGCCTGGCAGCTGCTCGACGCAGAAAGCTCGCCGCTGTTCGCGGGCGCGGAGGGTGACTCGTTCCGGCGCGACTGGCTGGGCGCCATCCGCCAGCATTGCCATTTCATAGCGCACAACCTGTCGCGGCATTCATCTGCCAACAACCATCTGCTGGGCGAACTGACGGGCTTGTTCGTCGCCTCCGTGACCTGGCCGGTGTGGCCCGAGTCGGCCCGCTGGCGCGAGCAGGCGAAGGATGAGCTGGAAGCGCAAGCTCTGAGGCAGAACGGCGCCGACGGCACCAACCGCGAGCAGGCGCTCTGGTATCAGCACGAGGTCGCCGACATGATGCTGCTGTGCCTGCTGTTCGCGCGCTCGGCAGAGATCCGGTTCTCCGGCGCCTTTGAGAAGCAGCTCGAATCCTTGCTCGAATTCATCGCCGCGGTCATGGACGCGGGCGGCCACGTGCCGACGTTCGGCGACGCGGATGACGCGGTGATGGTGCGTTTTTCCCGCGAGCCGGGGTTCTGCCCTTACCGCTCGCTCCTCGCCACCGGCGCAGTGCTGTTCGGGCGGGGCGATTTCAAGTCAGCTGCCGGGGGCTTCGACGACAAGAGCCGCTGGCTCCTGGGCGATCCGGCGGCGCAGAGTTTTCACCTCCTGCCCGCGCGCGCGGGCTCGCCGCCCAGGCTCGCGTTTCCCGAAGGCGGTTACTACATCCTGGGGCGGGATTTCGGCACGCGTCGCGAAGTGAAGGCGGTCGCGGACGCCGGGCCGTTGGGCTTCCTTTCGATCGCCGCCCACGGGCACGCGGACGCGCTCTCGTTCACCCTGTCGATTTGCGGCCATGAAGTCCTGGTCGATCCCGGGACCTACGCCTACCACCGCGACAGGCGGTGGCGCGACTACTTTCGCGGCACGGCGGCGCACAACACGCTTCGCGTCGACGACACCGAGCAGTCCGTGTCCGGCGGCAGTTTCCTCTGGACAGCGCACGCTCAGGCCCGCTGCGAGCGTTTCGAATCGGGCGCCGAACGCGACCTGTTCGAGGGCGTGCACGACGGCTACCTGCGCTTGCCCGACCCGGTGCTGCATCGCCGGCGGATCGAATTCGACAAGCGCGCCACGCGCTTCGAGATCCGGGACACTGTGGAATGCGCAGCGGAGCACGCGGTGGAACTTCATTGGCATCTGGCGGAGCGCTGTAGCGCGGTGGTTTCCGGGCACGCGGTGGAGATCGCCTGCGCGGATGCGCGCCTGCGGCTGGAGTGCCCGCGCGAACTGGCCGCACCGGAAGTGGTGAGCGGCCGGGAGGAGCCGCCGCTCGGCTGGATCTCGAGGCGCCTGGATGAGAAGTCGCCGGCGCCGACGATAGCGTGCCGCGGTCGCATCGCCGGCGCCACCAGTCTGCGCACGGTGCTCGCGATCGACCTGCCTGGCGGCTAGGGCAGGGTGGTCCAATCGGACTAGTCCGCGAGCGAAGCCCGCGTTACGAACGTCAATCGGCCCTTCTACGATTGACGCGTGACCGCGCGCGCCGTGCGCACCTGTAAGGGGTCAAGATGAAGATCAGCGTCCTGGGACTCGGATACGTGGGTGCCGTCTCGGCGGGATGCCTCGCGCGCGAGGGCCACGAAGTCGTCGGCGTCGACGTTGAGCCGGTCAAGGTCGATCTGCTCAATGACGGCAAGGCGCCGATCATCGAGAAGGACATCGGGCAGATCATCGAGGCGCAGGTCGCCGCCGGCCGGTTACGGGCGACGATCGACGTCACCGCCGCAGTGCTGCATACCGACTTGTTCCTGATCTGCGTCGGCACGCCGAGCCGCAGCAACGGCGACATCGATCTGACGCACATGCGCCGCGTCTGCGAGCAGGTCGGCGCGGCTCTGCGCCACCACCCGGCCGCGCCGGTCGTGGTGATCCGCAGCACGGTGCTGCCGGGAACGATGCGCAGCCTCGTCATCCCGGTGCTGGAAGCGCGCTCCGGCCGGCGCGCCGGCGTCGACTTCGGCGTCTGCGTCAATCCGGAATTCCTGCGCGAAGGCAGCGCCGTGCACGACTTCTTCAACCCGCCCAAGACCGTAATCGGCGAGCTCAACCGCGCAAGCGGCGATCTGCCTGCGACCCTGTATGCCGACCTCACCGCGCCGCTGGTGCGGACCGATATCGAAACCGCGGAGATCGTCAAGTACGCCGATAACGCCTGGCACGCGCTCAAGGTTGGCTTCGCCAACGAGATCGGCAATCTCTGCAAGGGGCTCGAGGTCGACAGCCACCGCGTCATGGACATTTTCCGCCGCGATACCAAGCTCAACCTCTCGCCGTACTATCTCAAGCCCGGCTTCGCGTTCGGCGGCTCGTGCCTGCCCAAGGACCTGCGGGCGCTGCTGTACAAGGCGAAGACGCTCGACGTCGCTTTGCCGATCCTTTCGGCGATCCTGCCGAGCAACGAGGCTCAGATCGAGCGCGGCGTGCGGGCGGTGATTGCGCAGGGCCGCCGCAAGGTCGGCGTGCTCGGCTTCAGCTTCAAGGCAGGCACCGACGATCTGCGCGAGAGCCCGGTGGTCGAGCTGATGGAGCGCCTCATCGGCAAAGGCTACGACCTGCGCGTCTACGACGGCAACGTCAGCCTGGCGCGGATCCGTGGCGCCAACCGCGACTATATCCTGAACCACATTCCGCACATCTCGCGGCTGATGGCTTCGAGCATCGACGAGGTCATCGAGCACGCCGAGACCCTCGTCATCGGCAATGCTGCAGCAGAATTCCGCGAGGTGCCCAGGCGCCTGAATGAGCACCAGACCCTGATCGACCTCGTGCGCGTCACCGACTCGCGCAGCGTCGCCGGAATCTACGAAGGGATCTGCTGGTAATGCGCGATGCGGCCGCGGCAGCCGGCGCCGTGCGCTCGCGGCGCGTCCTGATCCTGGTCGAGAACCTGCCCAGCCCGTTCGATCGCCGGGTCTGGCAGGAGGCTCGCACCCTCAGGGACGCGGGCTATGTAGTCTCGATCGTCTGCCCCACCGGCCCCGGCTGCGAGAGCCGTTTCGAAACCCTCGACGGAATCTGGATTTATCGCTACCCGTTGCCGCTCGAGGCCCGCGGCGCGCCCGGCTACGCGGTCGAATACGCGGTTGCGCTCGTATCGACCTTCGTGCTCGCCTGGCGGATCCTGCTGACGCGCGGCTTCGATGTCATACACGCCTGCAATCCGCCGGACCTGCTGTTCCTGATCGGCGGCTTCTTCAAGCTGCTCGGCAAGAAGTTCCTGTTCGACCATCACGACCTGTGCCCGGAGCTCTACGAGGCGAAGTTCGGCCGCCGCGATCTGCTTTACCGCCTGATGCTCAAGCTCGAGTACCTGGCATTTCGCACCGCGGACGTTTCGATCGCGACCAACGAGTCCTACCGGCAGGTAGCGCTGGAGCGCGGACGCATGCCGCCGGAGCGCGTGTTCGTCGTGCGTAGCGGCCCGAGCCTCGAGCGGCTGAGGATCATGCCGGCCGACGAGCGGCTCAAGCGCGGGCGCCGGTACCTAGTCGGCTACGTGGGCGTGATGGGCCGGCAGGAAGGCATCGACTTGCTGCTGCGGGCCGCGGCCGCGATCGTTTTCGGCCTGGGGCGGCGCGATGTTCACTTTGGGCTGGTGGGCGGCGGCACGTCGCTCGACGAGATGAAAGCGTTCGCGGCGCAGCTTGGCATCGCCGACTACGTGACCTTCACCGGCCGCGTGCCCGACCAGGAGCTGCTGGCGATGCTCAACACGGCGGATGTCTGCGTCAACCCCGACATGGCAAGCGAGATGAACGACAAATCCACCATGAACAAGATCATGGAGTACATGGCGCTCGGCAAGCCCATCGTGCAGTTCGACCTGACCGAGGGACGCCGCACGGCGCATGAGGCGTCGCTCTACGCCAAGCGCAATGACGTGGCGGACCTGGCCGCGAAGCTCGTCGCGCTGCTGGACGATCCCGGGCGGCGCGCGGCGATGGGTCGGGCAGGGCGCCGGCGAGTGGAAAACGAGCTCGAATGGCGCCACGAAGCGCCCAAGCTGCTCGAGGCGTATGCCGGGCTTTGGCCTGCCGGCGGGATTCTGCCGCAGGCACGCGGCGCCGGGGCAAGGTGACGCGCTCGCCGACCGCGCCATGAAACTGCTTCCCCTGTCTGCGCCGGAGGTATTCGAGCTGGTCGGAGGTTGGCTGGCCGAAAAGGAGAACTACCAGTGGCTCGATTTCGGCGGCGGCAATCAGATCATCACGCCGGCGCTGCTGAGGGTGATGGTCCACCGCGAAACCCACTTTCTCAGGGCGTACACCTCGAACCGCGACGACACGCCGATCGGGCTGGTAGGGTTGAACGGCATCAACCCCGCGTTCAAGACCGCCACATTCTGGGGCCTGTCCGGCGACAAATCCTTCCGCAACCGGGGGTATTCGACCTTCGCCAGCTCACAGCTCATGAGCATCGGGTTCGGCGAGCTCGGGCTGGTCTCGATCAATACCTGGGCCGTGCAGCACAACCCGTCGATCCGCACCATCGAGCGCCTCGGGTTCCGCAACATCGGCCGCCAGCGCCGCTGCCACTGGATCGACGGCCGCTCGTATGACCGCCTTCTGTTCGATCTCCTTGCCGAAGAGCACCGTGAAATCGATGTGCCCGAAGGGCATCACAGCTCCGGGTCGGAGCGGGAAGCGGCCCCTGCACTGTAACGGGCGACGGGAACGAAACCGATCATGGACACGCGAGAACGAAAAAAGGCGTTGCGCATGCTGTCCAACGGCGTATACGTGCTGACCTCGCGCAGTGCGGACCGCTACGGAGCCGCGACCGTCACGTGGGTGTCGCAGGCGTCCTTCAAGCCGCCTCTCATCATGGCGGCGGTGCGCGCGGAGAGCAACGTATTCCAATGCTTGGCCGAGAGCCGCCGCGCGGTCCTGCACATCGTTGGCGCCGGGCAGCAGGACATCGCGCGCACGTTTTTCTTCCCGACGCGTGCCGCGCCCGGGACCATCAACGGCGAGCCTTTTGCAGAAGGCAAGACGGCCTCCCCGGTGCTGGCGCGCCTGCCCGCGCATATCGAGTGCCAGGTCGAGCGCGTTGTGGAGACCGACGGCGACCACGCGGTGGTCATCCTGCGGGCGGTCGAAGCCGCTTGCGGGGAGAACGTGCGGCCGCTGACTATGGCACAAACGCCTTGGCAGTACGGCGGCTGAGGCGCCATGATCGCCCTGATCCGCGCAGTCGCCATCACGCTCCTGGGAGGCGCCGTCCTGTCGACTGCCGCCGATGCGCAGACCGACACCAGCCCGCCGGCGGTAGCAATTACCTCTCCGGCTCCGGGCGCCACGGTCTCAGGCACGATCGCGGTCACGGCGGGTGCCTCCGACAATGTCGGCGTCGTTGGTGTCCAGTTCCGTTATAACGGCGCCAACTTCGGCGCCGAGGCGACCGTGGCGCCCTACTCGGTGAGTGCAGATACGACCACGGTCGCGAACGGGTCTTATACGCTGGCGGCTGTCGCGCGAGATGCGGCGGGCAACGTGACCATCTCGGCCCCGGTGAACATCACCGTTGCCAACACGCCTCCCGGTTCCCGATCGCCGAAATTCATTCCGACGTTCCTTGTTTACTATGGCGGCGGCCCGCCCTTTACCGCGGCCGACGCCCCGGCCCTGGCGAAATTCGACCTCATCGACGTCGACCGCTTTCGCTATGCCGATATCGGCCCGACGACCTGGGCGGCCATCAAAGCCCTCAATCCCGCGAGCCAGATCTATCTCTACGAGATGGGGGCGGAAGCGCCGAATTTTGCGGACGCAGTCGCCCAGCTGAATCTCAACGGGCTGGGCAGGTACGATGTATCGCGCGGCCACTCGATGGGAAGCCTCAACGGCAATCAGCCGGACCTTTTCCTGCTCGACGCCGCGGGCAACCGGATTTACAACGCCGGCTATTCGGACGCCGCCGGAAATCGCTACTGGCACCTGATGGACTTCGGCAGCGCGGCGTACCAGGCCTACTGGGTTGAGGCGGTCAAGTCGGATATCGTCGATCAGCCCTGGGCGGCCGACGGCGTTCACGCCGACAACTGCCTCGCCTTGCCGACGTTCGCGAGCTATTCGGCCGTTCCTCTCCGCTACGGCACGAACGCGGCCTGGTCGGGTGCCATGAACGCCTTCGCGAGCGCGATCACCTCGAGTCTGCACGCCTACGGCCAGAAGCTCTGGTGCAACCGCGGCGAGTCCCGGCAAGCGGACGGCACCGCCGCGTGGCTCGCTCTGGACGCCGCCACCACGCCTCCGGACGTGGTTGCCGAAGAGGGCGCATTCGCGGTCGCGTGGGGCTCGTCCTCGACCCAGTTTTACCCCGAGGCGGACTGGAGGCGCCAGCTCGAGACGATCGGCGCGATCAGAAATTCCAGGGTCGCCGTCTTCAGCAGCACGAATCTCGCGCCCGGTGGCTCGGGAACAGACAACTGGGGCAAACCGGTCACCTACTGGCAAACACTCTGGTACGCCCTGGGCTCATTCCTGCTCGGCAAATACGACTTCCTGAACAACGCCTACTTCAATTTCTACGGCAACGGCGCCGCGCTCGACCGGGTCTGGTGGTACGACGAATTCGACCGGATCGACCTGGGCCGGGCGCTCGGGCCTTACGCAGTGGCGACGTTCGGCGCGACCAACATCTACTGGCGGGAATTCGAGCGTGGCTACGTGCTTATCAATCCGACCCCGGACGACGTCGCGTCGATCGTTCTACCGCAGCCCTGCCGGCAGCTTACGCACGACAATCTGGGCTCGCCCCCCGGTGACCAGGTCACGGCGATCTCCCTGAGCGGCCACAGCGCAGCCATTCTTCTCAAGGGCTGAGTCCGACATTAGTGCGCGCCGAACTTGCGCCAGGCGTCGGCGCCGCGCATCGTGGGCAGCGCTTTGAGCCGGCGCCAAGCATCGCGCAACGGAAGATAGATGCGGCCCCGGAGCGTCACCGGCACCGTGCAGTCGTAGCTGCGCTCCCGCCGGCCGCCGAAGCTTTGCTTGAAGCGGTTGATTCCGGAGCGCTCCGGCGTGGATTCGTCCTCGAACAGGCCGCCCCAGTCGAAACGCTCCAGCCCCAGCTGTCTGAACCACAGCATGTCTTTCCAGTGAAGCAGGCGATTTGCCCGGCCGACCAGCGAACGGTAAGCGCCGTCGCGCTCCCTGAAATGCGAGCCGGAGTGCTGCAGCATCGCCGTCGACCCGCTGAGGACGTACGCGTGCCAGACCAGCGCCTCGCCGCGGCTGGAAGCGCAGGTAAGCGCGAGCTGCCCTGACCTGCAGGCGGCGCGCAGCCATTGCGGATCCGCCGACGCGAGCGACTTCTGCTGCGCGAAGGCATCGAAGAACGCCAGGAACTCCTCCAGGCGGGAGACCGGGTCGCGCAGAGTCTGCACCTCCAGCCCGTCTTTCGCTTCGGCGCGCCTGATCTGGTAGCGGCACGTCTCATCGAACTGTCCGATGATCGCGTCCTCCGGGACGGAAATTTCGGTAACCAACGAAAGAAAGGGACTGCAGTGGCCGCGAGCGACAGGGACCGGCCTGTGGCGATATAGAACGACGTCGACACCGCCGCAGTCCTGCGGCTCCTCGTCGTACCAGACCTCGCCGTAGACGACACCTTGTCCGTTGATGCGGATCATTTCAGGCCGTTCCGGAGCTCATTCGGGCGTGGAACTCTTCAAACGTCATGCCAACTGCCCACCGGGCGAGCTCTTCGAATAACGCATGCAACCACTCGTAAAGACGCTCGATTTGCGCCGCGTTCCGGAATGTAGGGCTGCCGCCGGGCATCAGTTCCGAGGAATGCAGCGCAAACTCGACGTGTGTGGCCCCTTCAGCGCGCGCGCCGTGCGCGGCACGCAAAAGTCCCGCCAGATCGTTTTCGGCCGGGCACAGCCAGTCGAGCCTCGGTGAAGCGCGATTGGCGACCCGCCGCAGCAGCGGGACGCGATACAGCCACGGCGCGAGGCGATTCAGGCAGCCCGCGCGAACCGTCATCGGCACCTCGAGCAGGGCGCCGCTTGCAGGCGCCGCGATGTTTGAGGGGTCCAGGAAGTAGGGACGATCGGGAAACCCGGAATAATCGGGACCGCCGCGGCCGCCCGGAACCCCCGTCGCCCAGCGCCAGTCGACGCCCGGGGTCACCGAGCAGTCCACCCGATATCCTTCGTCGAGCAGCATGGCGGCGTAGCGGCCGTCAAACCCCAGCCGCCCGGCGCGGTGGCTGATCATCTTCCGCTCGAACCGGTCCTCCAGCAGCCGGGTGATAAACCGGATCTTCTGCTTCATCACCGCGTCCGGGTACTCCGGCAGGTAAGGCTGGAAGCGGAAATCATCGCTGGTCAGCGGCACCAGCGGCGGCGAGTTCCACGCGTGCAGGTGCATGCCGATCTCGCCTGCGCCGCGAGCCGCCACGTCGCTCGCGAATTCGACGAACGCGTCGCACATCGCCATCTCGTAGTTGACGAGGTACACGGGCTTGAAGCCGAATCGCTCGCAGAGCGCCTGGAAGCGCGGCACGAACCGGGCATTGCGGGTGGTGATCTCCCGCGGCCTCGACCATAGATCATCGCCTTCGGTATCGATCGTGATGATGAAGGCGGTTCTAAGCATGGCGCGCGCCGCTCGCGGCAAGCGGGCGGGAGCCGGCCGCACCGCGATGCAGGACCTCGTCGAATGCGGCGAGATAGGGGCCGAGCACCTTGTCCTCGCCGTGCTCCCGCGCCATCAACGCGCGGCACCGGCCGCTCGCCGCCTCCAAGGCGGCAGGACGCTGGAGCAGATCATTCACCGCATCCGGCAACCGCTCCGGAGAATGAACGGTGACGCCCAGACCCTCACGCGCGATGACGCCGTCCGGATCGATCAGAGTTACGATCGGCACACCGCGGATCCAGGCCTGAAGGTACGAATTCGGGAATCCTTCGACATCCGAGGTGTTGACCAGGATCCTGGCGCGCCCATAGATGTCGTTCGTCTCGCGGTAGGGCAGACGGCCGTGAAACGTGATGTTCGGAGACGCCTGCGCCGCGCGCTCGACGTCCCGATAGAGAGCTTCCTCGCCGGGCAGCGAGCCTCCCACCATGTGGATGCTGGCCTGCGGCAGCTTCGCTGCCAGCTCGAGCAGGCGATCGGGCCGCTTCACGCGCCTGACATTGCCGACCCACAGCACGTCGATGTCGCGCGTGGCCACCTCTCGTGCCGTCTCGACCAGCATGCCCGCAACGCGACCGTCCAACCCGAAGTTGCGCGTGAGCGCGCGGGCTTGCGAATCGCTCTGCACCAGAATTGCATCCGCGCGCTGCAGGCCGTAGGCGTAGAGCCAGCGGTCGCGCGCATACTCGACGAGCAGGCGGGACGGGTCGCAATCCGAATCGCTGGCGGTGCGGAAGACGAAGCGCCGGCGATGGCGCTTGCAGAACATCGCGACTAGACCAACCAGCATCCCGGCGCAACTCGTGTAGTAGAGATCGGCGTCGGCACGCGCGAGCGCCGACCACAAGCCGGTCCAGCGCGGATGCAGAAAGCGCAGGACCGGAAATCCATCCTTAGAGCCATAAGCCTTAAACGTACGGACTCCGTGCCATTGCGCGCCGTCCTCCTGGCCGTAGTCCGCTACGACCATGCTCACCCGGTGGCCGAGCTGCGCCAGCGCTCGCGCGAGCAGGGTCTGCTGCACCGATTCGCCGCCGATGGTGTGCTGCCGGTACTCCGGCGCGAGGACCGGCAGGTTGTCGAGCCCGATCAGACAGATCTTCATTACTGGCTGATGTTAGATGCGGCCGGAGACGCTGCTTCAGCCGGCGTCGTCGCGGGACTAGTCCGTTTGGCCCATGGCTCCTCCCCCCGGGCGAAAGCTTGGTGCCGTAGGCTTTGCGCGAGGAGAGCCCGTGGCAATACGGAAGGCCGCCGGATACGTCAGGGATAGCGTAAGCAAATACGGCGTCGGAGCGACGCTGCACGATTTGCAGTGCCGGCTGGTCAACAGGCTGGTTCAGTTCCAGATCCTGAGAGGGATGACCGTCCGGCTGCAGGACGTCAGGGATCGCGGTCTGTTCGAGGCGCCGGGCTATAAGGCGCGCTTCGTCGGCGAGGACGAGCTGTGGAAATACGCCCTCGACCGCGCGCACGAGATCACCCCCGAGTTCCTGCGCTCCGCGCTCGCCCGGGGCGACCGCTGCTATGCGCTTTTCGATGGCGAAGTGCTCGCCGCCTATGGCTGGTACTCCGACCTGCGCACGCCGCTCGACGAGCATTTCGTGCTGCATTTCGACCGCGGCTGGACCTACATGTACAAGGGCTACACGATGGCCGCGTACCGCGGCAAGCGGCTGCACGCGGTCGGCATGTGCGGGGCGCTGCGGGCGCTGACCGACGAGGGCAGGAAAGGGCTGATCTCGTGCGTCGCGTCGAGCAACTTCGCCTCGCTGCATTCGGTGACGCGCATGGGCTACCGGATCTTCGGCGACGTATACCTGCTGCGTGCGGCCGGACGCTCGTTCAGCTATGCGACCCGGGGCTGCCGCCCTTATGGGTTCTGGGTCGAGGTGCTTGCGCCGGCGTGCGAGGTCACCGCGGCCAAGGGCTTCAGCAAGCAATAGCTTATCCGCCGAGGAAGCGGAGCCACCATTCGCCGTCCAGGCGGCTAAGGTCGGCATCGCCTGATTCGAAGGCGGCGACGATGTCGGCGTGGCGCGAATGGACCAGGGTCCATGTGCCCTCGCGCCGCAGCCAGCCGTGGCGATCCGATAGCTCCTGCACGTGGCGCGGATCGAGGCGCCCGCGCACCGCGGTCGCACCGTGCCGCCGGGCGTCGGACAGCAGCTTTTGCAGGACGCCGTCGAATGACCCGTCGACGGCCATCAACTGCAGGACTTCGCCGACCTCCCCGGGCCGCACGTAATACAGGAACCAGCCGGCCAGCTGACGCTTGCGGTCAAACACGGCACGGGCGCGAAATTTACCGTGGCGGGTCTTGAGGGCCGCCTGGCCGAGCAGCCAGGCGAGAGCAGGCGCATCGTAGGAGGCGTGGAGGACGCTGCCGCGCAGGAGCCTCGGCAGATGCGAGAGCATTGTTGTGGCGTCGAGCGCCTCGTCGGCAAGACCATCGCGTCCCGGATGAAACCGGCCTGGGCGCAGAACTGCAAGCAGCGCGTCCGCCAGCGCGCACAGCGGACGCAGCGCTAGCGAGGCGAGACCGATTTTTCCAGGGCCTCCGATAAAGGAGAGGGCGTACCGAGCCGGGCGCAGCAGCCGGGTCCAATGCAGGCTGTACGGCAGCGGCGCGCGGCCGCCGGCGCCGAGCAACAGCCGGCGCGCGTCGTCGTTCGCACCGTCGGCGATGAACAAATCCTGCGGCCCGGCAAGCGCGGCCCGTACCAGTTCCAGGGCGATCAGGCTATTGCGCCGATCCGGGTCCACCATGTACAGGCAGCCCACCGCGGCGCGGATCGGCCGGCCTCGGAGCACCATCGACCGCGGCACCACGCCCACGAAACCTGCGATGCGGCCATTTTCCTCGCTCACCCAGGAGGGCAGGTCGGGGGCGCGCCACGGATTGGCGAACAGGACGTGGCGCAGATACTGCTCGCACGCATCCTTTGAGGCCCATCGATGCGCCGGGTAGACGCGCTCGAATAGCGCGACGACGGCGGGAACATCACGTTCCGTGAATTCGCGAATCGAAGGCATCGAAAATCGGTGCGCATCCTCCTGGCGCGATGCGAACGCGGCCCCGGATTCCCTAGGCCTCGTAGCCTGCCGCGATTTCGGGAACAGGGGAGGCGGCGCCCGCCGGATTGCCCACGAGCCTGGCGAGCCGGGAGAGCGTGCGGAGATCATCGAGGTCGATCGCATCGATGGAGATGCGCAGGCCGAACACTTGCTCGATCTGCAGCAGCAGCTCCACCAGCTGGAGCGAGTCGAGCATGCCGGTCTCCAGCAGATCGGTATCCAGGGACGGCACGTCGATGTGAAACCGCTCGAGAAAGAGCGCGCGGAGCTGCTCGATGACGGCATTCGTGTCGGGCATCGGATGTGTGCTCTAGCTTCGTGCCGGCGCTTCGACCGGCGTTGGCGAATCCTGCGATTTGACGTCCAGGAACGCGCTCCGCAGGCGCGGCCGGTCGACTTTGCCGTTGCTGTTTCTCGGCAGCGCGTCGTAGCGCATCCAGCGGGCGGGAAGCATGTAGCCTGGCAGCAACCGGGACAGGCCTTCGCGCAAGCCTGCCGGCGCGACGCCGCTGCCCGGCGTCGGAACGTAGGCGCAGCAGATCGTCCAGCCTTCGAAGCCTTCCGACTGGACCGCGACTACCGCGCTTTCATGCAGCCCGGGCTGCGAATGGAGCGCGCTTTCGATCTCGCCCAGCTCGATGCGGTAGCCGCGGCTCTTGATCTGCGTGTTGTCCCTGCCGACGAAATGGAACAATCCGTCGGCGCCGCGCTGCGCCAGGTCGCCGGTCCGGTAGATCCGGTCGTCCGCCCCGGCACCCCCGGGGAAGGGAAGGAACACGCTGTGCGTCTTCTCGGGGTCCCGCCAGTAGCCCGGGCTCAACCCGGCGCCGCGGATGTACAGGTCGCCGGTTTCTCCTGCGGGAACCGGGCGCAGCCGGCTGTCGAGGACCATCAGTTCCTCTCCCTCGCAGGCGGTGCCGATGGGAACGGGCTCGCGCTCGTTATCCGGGCAGCGCGGAACGGTGTAATAGCTGCTGGCGATGGTCGCCTCGGTGGGACCGTAAAGGTTGGTGAACCGTGCATGCGGCAACCTGCGCATCCAGTGGATCAGGGTGGGCGTCGGGATCGCCTCGCCGCACCACATCACGCGGCGCAGCTCGGGAAAATCGCCCTGCCGGACGACGTCGAATTTCGCCATCAGGTTGAGCACCGAGGGCACCGAGAACCATTGCGTGAGCCGCGATTCGCGGATGAACTGCGCGAGCTTGTGCGGCAGCAGGTTGCATTCTGGAGGCACCAGGTGCAGCTCGGCGCCGGCGCTGAGCGTGCCGAAGATGTCGAAGGTCGACAGGTCGAAATGCAGCGGCGGATGCTGCGAAATCCGGTCGGACGGCGAAATCCCGAAATGCGCCTGAGCCCAGCGGAGGAATCGCAGCACGCTGCGGTGAGTGATCGTGACCCCTTTCGGGATGCCGGTGGAGCCCGACGTGAACAGGATGTGCGCAAGGTCGGCGTCGGTGTTGGCCGAGTTCAGCGGCGCCGCGGGATAGGCGCCGATGTCGCCTGGCGTGAACGACGGCCGAAGATCCGCACCGGCCGGCGTATCCGGATCGAGCCAGCCGAACAGCGGGGACGCGCCGAGCGCGGCCGCCGCCAGCGTGTCGCGCAGCAGCGGGCCGGTCGATCCGGCGGCGAGGATGCAGCGGCAGTCGCTTGCCTCGAGCATGCGCGCCAGGCGCGCAGGAGGGCCCGCCGGATCCAACGGCACGTACACGGCGTCCGCTTTCAAGACACTCAGCATGCCCACGATCGCTGCGGGCACCTTTGGCATGAGCAACGCGACCCGGTCGCCGCGACGGCAGCCCGCGTCCAGGAGCAGGCGGCCCAGGCGGTTGCTCGCCTCGTCCAGCGCGCCGTAGGTCATGCGTGCATCCGTGAAGACCACGGCAACGGCATCCGGATGCGCCTGGGCGCGCGCGGCAATTTCTTGCTGCAGCAGCTGGCTCATGCCGTGACGCAGTGCGTGACGCGCTCGAAGACTTCGCCGATGTGCCGCATGTCCTCGGGACTTGCCGGAACGTCGAGTATGAAATTGCGGTAGCCCGCGCTCACGTAGCAAGCGAGTAAGTCCGCTACTTCGGCATGGCTCCCCACCAGGTAGGGACAAAACGTTTTGTAATTCTGGAACGGAACCAGCCAGTACGGATTGCGCTCTCCCGGCCCGGCTTCGCCGAGGCCGGAGAGCTGCTTGTGCCACGACGAATCCGACACCTTCATCGCGAGCTGGTGCGTCAGCTGGCCTTTCCGATCCTCGGGAAAGCGCGCGTGCGCGACCGACCATGCTTCGCTCTCGCTCGAGCGCGCGATGATGCCGATCCGGATGCCATGCGATGGGCCGTTGGCCGGTGCGGCGCCGGCGTATTCGCCCGGCGGTTTCGGATACTCGACCGGGATCGCCCCAAGCCGGCGCGCCGCGGCCATGCCTGCGTCGGAGGATCCGGAAATCATGATCCCGGGTAGCAGTTCCTTCGGCAGGGGAGGCGTCAGCTTGAGGTTGCAGACGCGGTAGTAGCGCCCTTCGAAGGTGACCGGATCCGCGGATTGCAGCAGCTCCCGGATGATGGTGGTGTACTCCACCAGCCGGTCGTAGCGCTCATCGTGCGGCGTCCTGTCGTCGAGGGCCTCGAGGTCGTTCTTGAATCCGCCGGCAACCAGGTTGAGGTACACGCGGCGGCCGTGCAGAAATGCGAGCGACGTGATCATCTTCGCGACGCTGTAGGGATGCATGTAGACGGGCTGGATCGCCACCAGGGGACACAGGCTCCGCGTGACGCCGATGATGACTTGGGACGCCAGCCAGGCGTCCACCTGTCCGTTGTCGGTGTAGACGAGGATGCCTTCGCAGCCCGCGTCCTCGCTCCAGCGCGCGATGTCCTCCACCTGGCGGAGGTAGGTGTCGGAGCGGCCGAGGGCGGAAGGGGGGCAGGTGGCGAAAATCTTCAGGTCTTGAGCGCGGCTGGTGCCATGCATGGCAAATCCTTGCGGTCCGGTTCGCTGCGGCTCAAGTTACGTGGCGGAAAAGGCAAGCCGCGCGCGGCCGCAAGCAGGCAAACCTGGTCCGTTCGGCCCATGCGCAGTCGGATGTAGTGGAACGACTACACGCAGCCACCGTATCACCACGCATTTATCAATCTGTCCCGCGATAGTGGGTTGCGGGCCCACGCACTATCATCGCGCCGTCAGGTGATACCGGAATTTTTTGATTCCGGCCCTGCACACCGGGGGAACGAACATGACCAACCTGCAATTCGCTCTGGAAATCCTGGACCGCGGAGCGATGTTGAGCGCGTTGCGCGCTTTCAAGAAGGGCGATTTCTCGGTGCGCATGCCGATGGACCTGACCGGCATCGACGGCGAGATCGCGCAAGCATTCAACGACGTCGTCGAAATGAACGAGCGGATCGCGGATGAATTCGCGCGCATCCGCGAGCAGGTCGGCAAGGAAGGCCAGATCAGCCAGCGAGTAAGGCTGCCTGCGGCGGCCGGTTCCTGGGCCGAGGGCGTGGATTCCGTCAACGCATTGATCGGGGACCTGGTGCGCCCGACTTCCGAGGTTGCCCGCGTCATCGAATCGGTGGCCAAAGGGGATCTGACGCAGCGAATGCAGCTCGAAATAGACGGCACGCCGCTGCGCGGTGAATTTCTGAGGATCGGCAGGGTCGTCAACACCATGGTGGACCAGCTCAACGGTTTTGCCTCGGAAGTATCGCGGGTGGCGCGCGAGGTGGGCACCGAGGGCAAGCTCGGCGGCCAGGCGCAGGTGCCCGGGGTCGCGGGGACGTGGAAGGACCTCACCGACAACGTGAA
>WNFI01273115.1_pt1 | contig 42246 bp, 37 predicted proteins | sample 5400471 | NCBI WGS metagenome assembly WNFI01 (sample SAMN13153348, study PRJNA577476) | soil metagenome | isolation source: 100 cm saprolite on Douglas fir-dominated hillslope | place: USA:California | collected 2013-09-17 | reverse complement strand
GGGCAGCGAGGTGAACTTCGTAGGCGCAGAGTTCGCCGGCTCGACGGTCAGCTTCGCCGGGGCGAAGTTCACGAAGGGGAGGGTCAGCTTCGTGGGCACCGAGTTCGCCAGCGGCGAGGTCAGGTTTCCCTGGGTCGAGTTCAGCGGCAGTGAAGTTCGGTTTTCCGGAGCAAAGTTCGATGGCGGACGCGTGGGCTTTGCTCAGGCGAAGTTCGCCGGCGGCGAGATTGACTTCACGAGCGCACAATTCTCGCGCGGTCTGGTAGATATTTCAGGCGCAACCGTCTGGTCAGTCCCGCCATCTTTCGATCAGTGGGCCACCAGTCCTGCTAGTCTCCGGTTGCCCGCCTGGTACCGGCCGGATCGACAGTCTTCATGATTACGGTCGCGTCGTCCGCCCTGGCAGGTTGAGCTTCCGCCCTGGCAGGTTGAGCTTCCGCCTCGGCTGGTTCTGCTTCCGCGTCAGCCGCCTCGGCCTTGATGTACTTGGCGTACCGGTAATGACCACGGGCGATGAGGGCGGCGGCTACTATCACGAACAGCAGCACGCCGAGCAATATCAGCGCTTTGTAGCTTTTCGCCAGCTTGAGGCTGTAATCGGACGTGTATATCGTGCCGACGTCGGCGGTCAGGCCGAAACTTAGCGCGGTCGTGCCGGGCGGTACCGCAGGAGTGGTCCATGCAGCCTGCCGCCAGGAGGTGGAGGCCGGGAAGACTGGGCTCGAGGTCCAGTAGGCCCAGCTTCCCAGCGAGGTGCGGCGGTAAATCTCGATCTGAGTTTCCGCCGCTGGGCTGGTAAGTAAAGCTGGCGACAGTCCCGCCGCCGGTCACTTTCTGGAAGCACGCGGGGATGCTGCCACTGGCCTGGGCGAGGTTGGCGTTGACCACGCCGGGCGGCGGCAGAGCGCGCGGGGCGGGACCGGCGACCGCCGGCCGCAGCGGACCGCCGATCACCTGGCCCATAGTTTCCACCACGGTATTGTGGCTCTCCTGGCCATGCAGCCACTTGAGCACCGCGCCGAGTATGGCCGGGGTGGTTCCGAGGCTGCAGTTCGTCTTGCAGATGTCGTGCAGCGTGAAGATGATCCATCCGCCGCCGTGCCGCTGCGCATCCGCCACGATGGACTCGTAAGTGCGGGGGATCCAGGTCGTGCGGACGGAGTTCACCTCGACGGGAGTTCGGATATTAAACGGGTTCTTCGGCGGAATAGTCTCCGCCACAGCGCACGTATTGCAGCGGCCGGCCCCCTTGATGGTTCCTGTGCCGAGCCCCGCGTTATACCCGCACGCTCGCGTCAGCGCCTCGGTGGCTGGGGTCACCAGCGCAAACGGGTAGGCGAAGTCGGTAGGCCGGAAGCCCAGCCGGAAGAGATTCGACCGGTCGTCGCAGATCTCCCGCTTGGCCTCGGCAGCGGGCATCGTCGCCAGATTCTGGTGCGTGACGCTGAGCCCGCCGATCTCATCGCCGTGGGCGGCTATCTTGCGGAGGTCGGCGATCGTCAGGTACGGCGAGGACTTCCGGCACTGCGCCTGGCCGAGCATGCACACCAGACCCGACGGGACGAAAAAAGTGGCATGCATTCCGTACTTACCCAACATCGGCAGCGACGGCATCTGGTCGGCCAGACCGCCGCCCCAGGCAAACGTTACGACCGTCTTTGCGCTCGGCGGCCTGGCTTGGGTGGCGGCCAGGCTGGTCTGCCCGGAAGCCGCCAGCGCCAGACCTGACGGCAACCAGGCGGCGACAGCCACCACCGAAGCCATCAAGATCATCGTAGGGCGATTAACCCGTCTCACCGACCCTCCCGCAGGTCTCGTGACCCAACCACCCCGCTGGGCCCGCCGCCGACTCTGCCCGCGACGGCCGGGCCGTCGCCGGGCCTGTGCTCTGCCGCGCAATATCCCCGCTCAGCCAGAAGCATGCTGACCCTCTGATTCTGCGAACGCGGCCGCTTCCTCGAAGGCAGCCGCAGCCGGCTGCGGCGCATGTGCCGGGTCGGGGACCTGGGGCATGTCCGCCGCCGGCACCGGGCGCGCGCGGACCTGGCGGTGCATGCCGTGCTTCAGCGCACCACGCCGGGCTGGGCTCTTCCAGACCCCGTTCGAGTTCGCCAGCCAGGCCGAGGGGATCGCCCAGAGGCCGATGGCCGAGTCCAGCACTCGCATGAACGGGAAGAAAACGGCCGACAGCAACAGGCGGGGCCGACGCTCAACGGCCGCGACAAAGAGCGTCATCGCGAGGTCAGGAGCTATGACTCCGTAGAAAACCAGCTTCAGGGTCATATGGGCCGACAGCACCGCGTACACCGACCCGTAGAAGGGCCAGTTCACGGCGCTGCTCACCAGGTCCGGGACGACGAGGATCGCCGCGATCACCGGGAGCGTGACGAACAGCAGGCACGAGGTGATCAGCTCCGTCAGCGACAGCGCGAGCATGGCGCTGAACAGGTTCAGCCGCGGCGGGTGGCGGCGAACCGTCTGCCACATCCCGAGTGCCCACCGCTTCGTCTGGCGGATGTAGTCGTGGAAGTTGTCGGGATCCTGGGTGACCGCGACCGCCCGCAGCGTGAAGCCGACCTTGCCCAGGCCCTTCTGGTAGACCTCGAACGTCATGTTGAAGTCCTCGATCACCAGGCCCGCGGGGTTGATGTCTATGGCCGGAAGCACGGCCGTACGGTAGATGCTGGCGAAGCCCGGCACGATCGGCGTCGCGTTCAGGTACCGGGACGTCTGGCCGAACTTCAGCAGGCGCTGGCCCATCGCGTAGATCCGCATCCGGTGGCCGGTCAGGAGGTTCCCCACGGGCGAGAGCATCCGGCGGGTGTCGGTCCGGACGCAGCCCGCGACCGCGACCACCTTCGGGGTGTCGAACAGCGGCAGCGCCGCGGCGAAGTAGCCCGGCTGGACCCGGGTGTCGGCGTCGAGGAGCATGACCACCGGGAATCGCTCCACCAGCTTGAAGCGCTCGATCGCGTCGCGCAGCGCGCCCGCCTTGCCGACGTTCCGCCGGGTCGCAATCGCCTTCACCCCGCAGCGCAGCGCGATCTCGAAGGTATCGTCGCTCGATCCGTCGGACACGACATGGACGTTCTTGCGCGGGACCAGTTCCGTTATCGCCCGGATGCTGTCCGCGATCACGGCGGCCTCATTGTGCGCCGGGATGAGGACGGCGACGTCATCCACGGTCAGGTTGCTCTGGCGGGCGCGCCGACCTGCGGGGTCATAGCTGAGCGCCACGACGTTCTGCGGATAGCCCAGGCGCCGCCGGGCGCTGTGCCAGCCCCGGATCATCTGGTCGACGAGGCGAGTCAGGCCGACGCTTCCCCAGACGAGGAAGTTCGCGCCGAAGACGAGAAGGGCCAGTGCCCACCACGGGATCACGACGCCCCCCGCGGGGCCGGAGCCGCGGCCCCGGGGGCGACGGGCAGCACCTGGTGCAGCACCGACCATGTGCCGGGATCCTGGTAGCCGTACATCCACAGGTAGACGCCGCCGATGCCGGCTCCCTGGGCCACGTCAAGCTTCGCCTGGGCACTCTCGGCATTCTCGAACCAGACGGAGTGCCTGTGACCGGAGGCGTCGGTATAGGTGAACCACGGGGACTGGCTGGACGCGTCGTACCGTGGCACCACGTGGTACTGCCGGGACAGCCGGAGGGCCTGCAGCCAGGTGATCGCGGTGCCGAAGCCACGTGACCAGTCGTAGCCGTACTCTGGTATGCCGAGAACGATCTTCGACGCGGGCATCTGCGTCTTCGCGTACGCGATCACGTCATGGATCCAGCCGACCGGGGCAACGGGGCCGGGAGGAGACGTGTCCCAGTGGTAGTCGTAGCCCATGAGCCGCACCTGGTCGGCGGCCTGGCCGATGGCCGCGTAGTCCTGCGCGACGTTGCGCGGTGCGTATCCCGCGTCGGTGGCCTTGGCGAACAGCGCGACCGAGAGAATCTTGCCCTTGGCGTGCAGCGCCCCCGCCAGGCCGGTGACGAATGCGGTGAATGCCTGCCGGTCACCCGCATTCAGGTTCTCGTAATCCAGGTCGATCCCGGCGTAATGGTTCGCGTCGACCAGTGCGACGATCCCGGCTACCTGCTGCGCCGCCCTGGCCGGATTGCGCAGCACGCCCGCGACCGCTGCGTAGGTCCAGTTGCCTTGCGCATCGACGTTTGCCAGGGTGGGCACGATAGGCAGGCCCTCGGCGCGAAGGCGGCTCAGGTCCGCCTGGAATGCTGACTTGTTGATGCCGGTGTCCAGGACGACCTGACCATTACCGCTGAGTCCGTACATCCACGGGGAGACCTCATTAAGGTCATTTCGGTTGGCCAGCACCGCGTCGGTTCCAGGGCCGATGTTCCAGTAAGGCAGCGACGCCACCACAAGTGTCTTGTGGCTCGGCGGGGCGGACCCAGTCTGATTTACGAGCACGTACAGCGCGAAGAAGAGGATCGCCGCGGGGACGACGGCCAGCCACGCGACACTGCTGATGCCACGGCGCCTGCGCCGCCCGCGAACTCGCCGGGGCGGTGCTGCAACGTCGCCCGCCTTGGCCAGGGTGAGCCGCGGCCGGTCACGGCCGGCGGGCCGCATGAACGTCCGTGGTCGCGTCTGGGCAGGCGGGGCCGCGGGGTCATGCCCGTTGCCTGCTGAGTCCTGACCCATTGTGGAAGTCCTGCCTTCATAAGGCCGCCGCGCCACGGTCGGCTTCCTGACCTTCGATGACCGCCTTGATGATGTCGTCGAGCGTTCGCTGCGGCGCGAAGCCGCAGAGGGTGCGCGCGAGGGTGCAATCGGGAATGCGGCGCTGCATGTCCTCGTAACCGGGCCCGTACGCGTCGAGGTAAGGCGTGTAGCTGATAACACTGGTGGAATTAGTGGCGACGATGATGCGCTTGGCGAGGTCATTGATGGACGTGGGTTCATTGTTACCTAGATTGACGGCCTGTCCGTAGGCGGCGGGGGTGGCCATGAGCTTGGTGAGGGCGGGGATCACGTCGTGCACATGGCAGAAACAGCGGATCTGGTCGCCGCTGCCGTAAACGGTGAGCGGTTCACCGGCCAGGGCCTGCCGGGTGAACCGGGGAATGACCATGCCGTACCGGCCGGTCTGGCGCGGCCCAACGGTGTTGAAGAACCGGATGATAACGGCTTTGAGGCCGCGTTCGCGACTGTAGGCATCAATGAAGCTCTCGTCGATGGCTTTGGCCTCGGCGTAGCTCCACCGCGATTTGAGCGGCGAGCCCATGATGCGGTCGTCATCCTCGCTGAGCCCGGGCTTGGCGCTCTTGCCGTAGATCTCGCTGGTCGAGGCGGCGAGGAGGACCGCGCCGCAGCGGGCCGCGGCATCGACGACGTTCTCCGTGCCGTGAATGTTGGTGCGCAGGCTCTCGAGGGTGCGGTCGCGGATGACGAACGCGCCCACCGCTGCCGCCAGGTGATAGACCTGCTGGCATCCGGCGGTGAGCTCGCTGACCAGGTCCTGGTCGAGGATCGAGCCCTGAACCAGGCGGAGATCGCGGTGATCGGCGACCGCGCGCAGATTGCTCAGCCGCCCGGTGCTCAGGTCATCCAGCCCGGTCACCTGATGGCCGTCGGACAGCAGCCTCTCGACGAGGTGCGACCCGATGAACCCGGCCGCGCCGGTCACGAATATCTTCATCACTTGCCCCTGGCTGACTCTGGTGCCGGCCTGGCCGACACGTTCCCTGGCACCGGAGCGGCCGGCTTCTCGTCGGCTTGCCCGATGACCCGCGCGTGGCCGTTCGCTCCCGGCTCGGGTGCTGGCGCCCCGTCCCGCCCGGCGCCGGCCGCGACACGGTTATGCCTGTGGCCGCGTACTCTGCGGCTTCGGGTCCGCCACCTGCGCCGCGCGGCGATCTGGTCGTAGAGATCGTCGATACGGTTGGTGACCGCCTGGATTCCGTACGCCTTCTCTACGGCGGGCTCGGGGACCCGGTCACGCTGCCCGGCTTCTACCTCGGCGGCCATGGCTTCGCGGATCCCGGAGACCGTGGACGGGACCTGCCTGGCGCGGGAGACGTCGAGGCCTTCCAGCGCGGGGCAGGTGGTGTACAACACGGGAGCGCCGTTGCCGAGCGCCTCGAGCACGGAAAGGCCGAACGTCTCCTGCGCCGACGACGCCACGAACAGGTCCATGGCCGAGAGCATCGCCGCGACGTCGTGCCGTTCCCCGGCGAACACCACCCGGTCGGTCACCCCGCACGCAGCGGCCACCTGCCGCAGATGGGCGTCCTCGTCGCCCTTGCCGACCACCAGCAGCTTCGCACCGTCATCGAGCAGCGGCGCCGCAGCCTCGATCACCAGATCGAACTGCTTGTTGGGGTCCAGGCGGCCCAGTACCCCGATCACGTACTCGCTGCCGGCCATGCCGAACTGGTCCCGCACCCTGGCCCGGGCCCCGGCGTCGAACGCGATCCGGCCCAGATCCACCCCGTTGGGGATGACGGTGATCCGGGATGGGCGGACACCCCAGGCCACCATCCGCTCCCTGACCGTCTCCGACACCGCGATCGTCGCGTCGGAGAACCGCTCGGTGGCCAGGTAGAGTGCACGGACGCCCGGTGTCATCTCACGGCGTTCGAGGTGCGTCTCTCCGATGGAGTGCTCGGTGCTCAGCACCACCGGCGTGCCCGCCAGCCACGCCGCCGGGCGGCCGTAGACCTGCGACCGGCACAGGTGGCTGTGCACGACGCCATACCCGCCGCCCCGGATCAGGCGGTGCAGCGCCAGCAGCGCGGACAGCTGCGTGTTCCCGGTCATCCCCAGATCACGCACCCGGTTCCCGCCAGCGCGGATCATTTCCGCTACCGGGCCCGGGTTATACAGCGTCACGACGTCACAGTCATGCCGCGTGTGCTCGAGAATCGACTTCAGCTGCAGCTCAGCACCGCCGACGCCCAGACCCGTGATCACATGCAGAACCCTCACAAAATCCCACCCTCTCTGGCCGCAGCGACCTGGCTGTTCATGGCGCGGGAACCATCACTCAGACGACGACCCGGTGCGGGGCGGCGTCGAACTGGTAGGTGGCATCAAGGACCCGCAGGCAGTCCTGCACCCACGAGTAGTCCACGCCCGGGTGCAGGGTGTGCACGATGGCCAGGTCCCAGCCTGGCCCGGCGGGCGCGTCCTGGCTCTCCATCGCCGCGCCGCCGGGCACCTGGATGCGGGGAATGAGCGGGTCGTAGTAGCCCACCTCGGCCCCCCCGCCCATCAGGTCGGCGATGAGCGGCAGGGCCGAGGACTCCCGCAGGTCCTGCACTCCGGCCTTGTAGCTGACGCCGACGACGATCACCCGGGCGCCCGCCAGTGTCCTGCCGTCAGCCGCCAGCACCTGCCGCGCCCGCTCCGCCACCCGGCCCGGGCGCAGCCGGATCGATGTCATCGCCTGCTCGATCAGCGGTGACCGTTGCCCGTCCCGGCCGAGCTGCCACAGCAGGTAATGCGGGTCACAGGGGATGCAGTGGCCGCCCACGCCCGGGCCGGGGAGCGCGCCGAGGAACCCGTACGGCTTCGTTCCCGCGGCCAGGGTCACCTCGACCGGGTCCAGGCTCAGCGCCCCGCAGGCGTCAGCGAACTCATTCGCCAGGGCCAGCGACACCGCGCGGAAAATATTCTCGTACAGCTTGGTCGCCTCGGCCGCATCCGGTGAGCTCACCAGGTACACCACGTCAGTCAGATGGCCGATGACCATGGCGGCCTGCCGGGCACACTCCGGGGTCACGCCCCCCACCACCCGCGGCGTCTTCCGCTGCAGGTGATCGGGATTACCCGGGTCAATCCGCTCCGGGCTGAACGCCACGAACACATCCGAGCCGACACGCAAGCCCCGCCGCTCCAGCGGCTCGGCCAGCAACTCCCGCGTCGTACCGACATAGGTCGTCGACGTCAGGATCAACGTCTGCCCGCGGCGGGCATGCGCGACGACGCTCTCACACGCCCCCCGCAACGAACGGAGGTCCGGCACGTAGTCGCCGTCAACAGGAGTCGGCACGCAGATAATCACCGCGTCCGCCTTCGCAACGGCCGCCGGGTCGCAGGTCATCTCCAGCGACCCGTCGGCCAGCGCGGCATCGAGCCGCACCCGGTCAGGGCCGGCCAGATCGGCTTCCCGCGCCTCGATCTGCCGCAGCCGCTCCGGGTTAACGTCTACCCCTGCCTTCCAGCTGATGCTCTCGGCCGTTCACCGCCAGCGACAACGTGCTCTCAGCCATTAGGAACCTTTCTCTCGATCACTTTCATGTCTGCCTTCCGCGCCACGCAATATAACTTCGATATATGCGCCGTTTGACCGCCATGCGGGCGGCGCCATCTTGCTGACCGATGTAGATCCGGGGCAGCGCCATCAGCCCGATGTCAGCTGCCCGTGTCTCGACCGCGCATGCGTAGTCATAACCCGTGTCCCGGGCGGCCTGCCTGGCCTCGGCGTCCATGGACCCGCACGGATAGGCGAATCCGCGGATCTCGGCGCCGGTGACCGCGGCGAGCGCCGACCTGCTCGCGCTCACCTCGGCCGCCAGTTGCCCTGCGCTCGCGCCGGCCAGTCGCACGTGGGTGGCGCTGTGCGAACCGATCTCGATGCCGGCGGCGCCGAGCTTCACCACCTGATCGGCGGACATCAGCGGCCAGGTCGGCCCCTCGTCCCAGTCGTTCATGCCGCCCAGCCGGCCTGAGATTATGTAGGCCGTCGCCCCGAAGCCGCGGCGCTGTAGTTCAGGCAGAGCCGCCTCGAGTACGTTGACATACCCGTCGTCGAAGGTAATGCCCACCATTCCCCCGCCCGCCGCCCCATCCCCCTTCACTTGGCCAGCTCGCATCGCATCGACGAGCGTGCCGATGCCGACCCCCCGCAGCCGGTGCCGCTCGAGCCACGCCATCTGCTCGGCGAAGCGGCCCGGGGTGACGCACAGCTTGTTCGGATCCTCGGCGACGTCCGCCACGCCGTGGTACATGAGGATGAGCGGCACGGCGCGCAGCGGCATCTGGCCGTCTTGGCGCCAGGCGTCGGCGCGGATCGTGCGGGCCGCCCCGCCCCCCTCCCCTGCCCCCTTCATTGCGAATGTCCCGGCCGACGGAAGGTCGCCATGAGCGTGCTGACGAGGATGACCACGTCCAGCCAGGGCGACCAGTACTCGATGTACTGGTTGTCGAAGCGGGCGCGCTCGAAGACCGATGTGTCCCCGTGCAGGCCGTGGACCTGAGCCCAGCCGGTCATCCCGGCCCGCATCCGGCTCCGGTCACTGTACCGGGGCATCTCGCGGCCAAACTGCTCGGCGAAGTACGGACGCTCTGGCCGGGGCCCGACCAGGGACATCTCGCCGCGCAGCACATTCACGAGCTGCGGCAGCTCGTCCAGGTGAGTTACCCGCAGCCACTGGCCCAGTCGGCTGCAGTCCTGCGCGCTCACGGTCCAGGTGGTGTCCGGGTCGGAGTGCTCACTCAGCGTACGCAGCTTGAGCACCGTCGCCCTCCGGCCGTTGCCTGTTTCCCTGACCTGGCGAAACAGGGGTGTCTGGCCGGATTGCAGCCTGATGGCAACGGCCAGGACGGTCAGCACCGGCGCCGCGGCGACCAGCAGGATGGCGGCGAGGGACACATCGAAGGCCCGCTTCAGCCACAGGCCCGCGGGCGAGTGGCCGAGACGCCGCAGCGGGATAAGCGGGACGCCCCAGATCTCGTCCAGGCACGACCGCGGCACCGCAGCCCCCAGCTCGTAGAGGCGCGGCACCACGCAGACGTCGGCCCGGAGCGGCCGACTGGCGCGCAGCACCGTGACCAGATCCTCGTCCTTGCAGGCGGCCTGGCAGACGATGACCCGGCGGATGCCAAGCCGGTCTACCACCTCCGCGAGGTCGGCGGGAGTGCCGAGCGTAGCCAGCGCCAGGTCGCGACGGGGCGGGCCGTTTTCCAGGTAGCCCTGCGGCCGCAAGCCAAGCTCGGCGTGGTCGCGCATCAGATCGCCGATGTACGCGCCAAACGTCCCGGCGCCGACCACCAGGGCAGGCTCGGTCAGCAGCCCGCGGGAGTGCGCCGCCCGCAGCGCGGCACATGCGGCGGACCGGCTGACGATGATGAGTCCGGCGGAGCACAGCCCCAGCCGTGCCGCAGGTCCGGCAGGTAGCCAGGCGAGGAGAAAGAGCAGCGGCACCGCCGTTGCGGCCAGGATGCGCCCCGCCTGGTCGGATACCCGCAGGCAGATTCGCAGCCGGTGCTGCCCGCCGCCAGCGAGTACGACGAGCACAGCGAGCGCGTAGAGCACCGACGGCCGGCTGAACTGCCTGGTCACGTCCATCGCGGCGACGAGCCCGAGCAGATCAGCCAGCGGCAGCACCGCAACGCTAGCGATCCGGCTGGCACGCCCGCCGGAATCCTGCCTCTCGGTGAGCGGCGGCCGCGGTGCCGCGCTGGAGTGGGCGAGCGGCGGCAGGTGCTCGCCCGCTGCCGGCCCGAGAGGCGCGTACTCCGTAGCCATTATCGACCCGCCGCCACGACCGGCCGGGACCGACCGACTGCGGTGCCCGCCAGCTGGCGTGCCACCGCGGGGGCCGCGTGCTTGGCGCCATATACGAAGCGCATGACCGGCCCCATGGTCGGGGCCACGGCGGGACCGATGACGTACAGGCCGGGGATGGTGGTCTGGTAGTCGCGGCCGACGACGGAGCTGCCGGTGCCGGCCACCGTCTGCAGGCCGGAGAGCATCCGGTCACCGAGGAACGGCAGCCTGGTGAGCTCGATGCGGTAGCCCGTGGCCGCGATGACATGATCGGCGGCCACCTCGCGGGAGGAGCCGTCGGCCCTGGCGAGCCCCAGCCGTGCGCCGCCGTCCTGCATTCTCGCCCACGTGACCGAGTGGCCGGTCAGGGCCGGGAACCGCCCCTCCACCCGGCTGCGCAGCCAGCTGGCCCCGGCCGGCCCGAGCGCCGTCCGCGCCCGGTACACGCGCGTGGACCGCGGCAGGCGCCGGAACAGGCCGGGCTGGTTGGAGTAGAGCCAGGTGGCCCACCCCGAGCCCAGGCCGGACTCCGGCTCCTTGAGCCGCCCCAGCAGCGGGCGGTCAAGCGGCAGCGGCGCGCCATTCCAGGCGAGCTTGTCCTTCCTGGCCACGAGCTGGACGCTGGCCCCCTTCTCGTGCAGCAGCGCGGCTGACTCCAGGGCGGACTGGCCGGCGCCGACCACGATGACCTCCTGGCCGCGGAAGGCTCCCAGGTCGGCGTGAGCGGAGCTGTGCGTGCACACCGATGACGGCAGCGCGGACAACGGCTCGGGGACGTGCGCGAATGCCTCGACGCCGATGGCGACGACCACCTTGCGCGCCCGCACCTGCTCGGAGTTCGCCAGGCTGACCTCGAACCCGCCGTCGGCCCGGGCCACGTCGGTGACCAGCACCTCTTCCACGTCGGGGACAAGCTCGTCGCGGAACCACTGGCCGTAGGCGACGAACGTGTCCAGCGGCACCGGCAGGCCGTAGCTGGCGTAGGGGCGGCCGGTCGCCTTACAGAAGGCCTCCAGCGTGTGCGTGCCCTCCGGGTCGGACAGGTTGGAGGCGAAGCCCTGTGACTTGAGGAACATGCCCTCGGGCATGAAGTCCCGCCACAGCTGCATCGGCAGGCCGAACTGACGAACGCTTACGCCCGCTTTGCGCAGATGCGCGGCGAGCGACAGCCCATACGGGCCAGCCCCCACAATCGCCACCTCGACGGCACCGCTCATACTCTTGTCCCCTCCTTGAGCGTTCGCGGCTCTGCTGGCCGCGTGGTCTTCGTGTCCGGGTCACCGCCAGTGAGCGCGGCGCCCCCCCGCCGTGTTACTCCGCCCGCCGCGCGGCCGCCGGAGTAGCGGAAGTCGGTACTGGAGGCCCGGCCCTGAGGCAGGCCCAGCGGCCTGGTCGCCAGGCGCCAGCCCATGCGCAGGCACATCACGCCGAACGGCCGCAAGTCATCGCGCGCAAACCAGGCCGTCTCGTCGACCGTGCGCAGCGACGCCAGCCACGACCGCAGGCCGAGCTCGCCGCCGCGCCAGTACCGCAGCGCGCTGATCGGGTCATAGTTCTCCACCATGAATCCGCGGCCGGTCACCTGCTCGCTCACCGGAACTGCCTGGCCGGTCAGGTCGAGGTAGCAGGCCGTGGCGACGTCGGTGCCGACCGCGTCACGGAAGAGCCTGAACTGCGCGCCGATCCTGGGGTTGAAATCAAGCAGCTTGTACTGGTCGTCCCGGGCGTCCCAGCGCAGGTCGAGGTCGAGGATCCCGCGATAGCCCAGCCGGGCGAGCAGCGCGGTGACCTCGCCGCGAAGCCGGGCGTTCGCCGTGGAGCGCCCGAGGCTGGTCAGGCCCGCGTGGGCCGGGTATGACCGTTCCTTGACGCCGGTGAACGCCGGCCGGCAGGTCGAGCTGCCATCGCAGTAGCCGTGAAAGAACCAGTCGCACGAGGGCCCGCCCGGGATGAACTCCTGCAGCATCAGTCCGGCACCGGCCTCGGCGCAAGCCCGGTATGTGTCCTCAAGCTGCTCACGGTCGCTCACGATCGAGGTGCTGCGAAGCTTGCCGCGGCCGTTCGCCCAGGGCGTGGTGAGCTTGGCGATCAGCGGGAAGCCCGCGTCGGCGGCGAACTCGCGGGCCGCCTCAAGCGACTCAGGCACGGCGGCCAGCGGGCAGGGCACGTCGAACTCGCGGCAAAGCTCGTACATCGAGTACTTGCCGGCCACCCGTCGCGGGAGGTCTCTCGGCGGATCCGGGAACAGGAACCGCTGCCGCAGGTCATCGCCTTGCTCGGCGAGGAAGATCGCGCCCGCGTCGTCGGTCGGCAGCAGCACGGCCGGCTGGCCGATCCGCTCGGACAGCCGCGTCAGCCCCGCCCGCACCCGATCCGCGTCGTCCGGGCTAGGCTGCCAGAAACAGCGGCCGTGCAGGTAGCGGGAACTCGCCGCCGGCGCCCACGGCCCCTCGTGCGTCCCATAGACGGGCGCTCCCCTGCGTCCCAGGCTGCGGATGACGCCGAGGCCGCCGTGGTGCATGACGTTCGGGTCGAACTTCAGCACAACCACGGGGACGGGACTATCGGCGCGGGGCTTCTCGCTCCTCATAGGCCCACCGATCGCGCATGCTGGCAGCTAGGCATTCGGTTCCCCCTGTTGGTGTGGCGGGCATAAGGCCCACACGGCACGTGAGCCGCGTGGAATGGGCTCCCGGCATCTTCGGGGGCTAGCCTGGGCGACTCGCTGACTAGGCCGAAATTCCCCTCATTTGGGGCTTCGATCAGCCGGGCTTCCTGGCTGTGACCCGAAGATCGCCGATGAGGTTGCCCGGGACGGGACCTATGTGATCCGCTCCAGCCTCGGCGGCGAGCACCCTGCCCGCCGCCGGCGGGGTGGAGTCGCAGGAGATCTGGCGCATGCGGCAGTGCCTGGCACCGGTGCAGGCTCGCTCGGGCGCAGCCATTCGCGATGCGTTTCCCCCTGCCACGCTCCCGTCCGCCGCCCTGCGCCGACGACGCGGCGGTGCCCGACCATTGTCAGCAAACCTGGGTAATCTTGCGCAGACGGCTTTTGACGGCTTTAGTGGGAGCTGGCGGTGCCCGCCTCCGCGAAGCGCGCGCAGCCGGATGGGGGAGGTCCATGTCGGTGGATTCCGGCGGTGGGTTCACCGGGGATGACCGGATGCCCGAGGCGCTGCGGGACGCCGGCTATGACGTATTGGCTTACCTCTACGAGCGCTACGCGGCGCGAGCCTTCGATTACTGCGTGGGAGTTCTCCGGGATGAGGTCGCCGCCGCCGTCGCGGCGCAGGACACCCTGGTCGCCCTTGACGCGCAGATCGCCAAGCTGCCGGATCTGGACCGGCTCCGCGTGTCGCTCTATTCCGTGGCTCACCGCCAGTGCCAGGGCAAGCTGTCCCGCCGCCGGGTCAAGCGCCCGCGCAGCTCCGAGACCACCAGTCTGGACGAGTTCATCACCGAGCAGGCGGGCCCCGCGGCCACCGAGGGCCAGGCGACCGGCGGGGACGCGCCGGTCGCGGCGGCCGCCCTGGGCCGGCTGGCCGATCGCGATCGGGAGGTGCTCAACCTCGCGTTCCGGCACGGGATCCAGGGCGCCGACCTCGCCGCCGTGCTCAGCGTCTCGTCCCGCCGCGCGCGGGCGATGCTGTCCGACGCGGGCACCCGCTTCCAGAAATCGGCTGCCGTCGTCGCCGTCCTCCGCGCGGGCCTGGCCGGATGCGAGGTCCTGCAGACCATCACAGGAAAGAGTGATCCCGTGACGCCCCCCCTGACACCGGAGCGTCGCGAACGGCTTACCCGGCACCTCGAGTCATGCCCGCGCTGCACGGGGCAGCGCGGGGACCAGGTCTTCGACCCCGAGATGCTTGCCGCCATTCCGCTGGCGACTCCGCCCCTCACCCTCCGGCTGCGGATCACCGGGCCGACGCTGCCGCTCGGCTCATACCACCGCGGCGGTAGGGGCCGGACCAGCGCGTCAGGCGGCAACGTCATCCGACCCAGGGTCCGCCGCGGCCCGCCGCACGCAATGATGGTCTCCTCACTCGGGCTGGTCATCCTCGCCGTGCCGGGAGCCCTGCTCTACGAGCTCGTATTCACCTCGTCCGCGGCCCCGGTAGCGGCGCGGATAGCCGCGGGGATCCAGAGCCCCGCGTCGACCAGCTCCCCGTTGATCTCGCGGGAACTTGATCCGCAAGGCTCGGTGCGCCTGCGCAAGCCGACGCCGTTCCCCGGATTCCTCGGCCCGCCCCCGCTGGGCGTGCTACCCCTTCCGACGCCGCAGCACACCGGGTCGCTGCCCACCCCGGCGGCAACCCGCACCACGCCGCCCGAGCCATCGCCATCGCACTCCACGCCGCAGACCACACCGCCACCCACGACACCTCCACCGACCACGCCGCCACCCACGACACCTCCACCGCCGACGACTCCTCCGCCGACGACGGGCCCGACGACGACGGGCCCGACGCCGACCCCGACGCCCTAGGGAACGGGTGGCGGCTGCCAGGCCGCGGTGGCTGGCGGCCGACCGGCCAGGCCGGTGCGCAGGAAGGGCGTGGACGCAGGGGTCACGCAGGCGCATGCCCGCGACGCGGGTCCCGGTTCGGTGATGAAGAGGCTGGTGATCTGCCGGGCCCGTCGCCGAGCGTAAGTCAGCCCAGGCTCCGTACGGCGGCCGCGAGCGTGCCAGCCAGCCGGTGTGCCTGGCCGGAGTCCACCGCCTCGACCATGACCCGGACCACCCGTTCCGTGCCGCTCGGCCGCACGAGCACCCGGCCGGACTCCCCAAGCTCCGCCTCCGCGGCCCGCACGGCGTCGGTCAGCTCGCTCGAGGTGGCCACCAGGGACCTGTCCACCCCCGGGATGCTGACGAGCACCTGGGGGTACCTGGTCATCACCTTGGCCAGCTCGCCCAGCGGCCGGCCGCGGTCGGCCACGGTCGCCAGCAGGTGCAGGGCGGTCAGCAGCCCGTCCCCGGTCGTGGCGTGGTCGAGCAGGATGATGTGCCCCGACTGCTCGCCGCCGAGCACGAACCGCCCCTCCCGCATCGCGGCGACCAGGTGCCGGTCGCCGACCGGAGTCTCCACCACGGTGATGCCCGCATCCCGCATGGCCAGCCGGAGGCCCAGGTTGGACATGACGGTGACCACCACGGTGTTGTCGGCGAGACGGCCCGCCTCCTTCAGCGCGAACGCGAGCACGGCAAGGATCTGGTCACCGTCGATGACCTCGCCGCCCGCGTCGACCGCCAGGCAGCGGTCGGCATCCCCGTCGTGGGCGATGCCGACGTCGGCACCGTGGGCGGCCACCGCGGCCTTCAGCGCGTCCAGGCTCGTTGAGCCGCAACCCGCGTTGATGTTGTCCCCGTCGGGCTCGGACCCGATGGCGATGACGTCGGCGCCAGCCCGGCGCAGCATCCGCGGCGCGATCTCGTAGGCCGCTCCGTGCGCGCAGTCGACCACCACCCGCAGCCCGGCCAGGGGCGCTCCGCCTTCCCAGCCGGGCAGCGTGGAGAGCAGGTGGTCGAGGTAGCGTTCACGCTCGCCCGACGCATCCGTGACGCGGCCGAAGCCGGCCACGGGCGGGCCGCCCCCGGCCGGCCCCGTGGTTGAAGATACGGCCGCGAGCCTCCGCTCGATCTCGTCCTCGGCCGCGTCGGGCAGCTTGAGGCCGCCGCGCGCGAAGAACTTGATCCCGTTGTCCGGGGCGGGGTTGTGGCTGGCCGACAGCATCACGCCGAAGTCCGCGTCGAGCGCCGCCGTCAGGTAGGCGACCGCGGGCGTGGGAATCACGCCCAGGCGCAGCACGTCCACGCCGGAACTCGCCAGGCCGGCCACGACCGCCGCCTCGAGGAACTCGCCCGACGTTCTCGGGTCGCGGCCGACCACGGCCACCGGTCGCCGACTGCGGGGCCGGCCGTCGGCGAGTGCCTCCGTAGAGGAGGCGCCCGTGGCGTAGCCGCCCGTGCCGGACAACACCCCGGCACCCGCGACAGCAAGGTCCATGGCGAGCCGCGCCGTCAGGTCACGGCCCGCGGCGCCTCGGACACCGTCAGTGCCGAACAGAGGGCCCATAAAACCGCTCCTGGTCTTCGCTACGACGAGTCTTCCGCTGGGGAGGACGCCGGAGATCAGCGCTTGGAGTACTGAGGAGCCTTCCGGGCCTTCTTCAGGCCGGCCTTCTTGCGTTCCTTCACCCTGGCGTCCCGGGTCAGGAACCCGGCCCGCTTCAGGCCCGGCCGGTTTTCCGGGTCCACGAGCGTCAGCGCCCTGGCGATCCCGAGCCGCAGCGCTCCCGCCTGCCCGGTGACGCCGCCGCCGGTTATCCGTGCTACCACATCGAACGCATCGTCTGCGCCGAGGGTCACGAACGGCTCGCTGATCAGCTGCTGGTGCACCTTGTTCGGGAAGTACTCATCCAGCGACCGGTCGTTGATGACCCACTTGCCGGTGCCCGGCGTGATGCGGACCCGGGCGATCGCCTCCTTGCGGCGACCGGTGCCCAGGGCGTTACCGGTCACCACCGGCTTGCGCGCCGCGGCACGCGCCGGGGCGGCGGCCGGCGTGTCGCCGGTCTCCGTGGTGTACTCCGACAGGTGGTCGGCTGCGCCCGGCTCGGCGCCTGCTCCCGCCGCGGGGTCCTGCACGTCAGTGGGCTCGGCCACGATGCGTTCCTCGTACTTCCTTCTCGGTTACTACTGTGTCCGCAGGTACCGGGCCCTTGCTAGGTGGCCGGGGTGCGGCCGGGGCCGACCTGCTGGGCGACCTGCGTGATCTCGAACGGAACTGGCTGCTGAGCGCGGTGCGGGTGGTCGGGACCCGCGTACACCTTGAGCTTGCGCAGCATCTGCCGCCCCAGCGAGGTCTTCGGGAGCATGCCCTTGACGGCCTTCTCGACCGCCTTCTCCGGGTGCCTGGCCAGCAGGTCGCCGTAGGCGATGGACCGCAGGCCGCCCGGATACCCCGAATGCCGGTACGCGCGCTTGTCCGTCAGCTTGCTGCCGCTCAGCGCGACCTTCTCCGCATTGATGACGATCACGAAGTCGCCGGTGTCCACATGCGGCGCGAAGATCGGCTTGTGCTTCCCGCGTAGCAGGATCGCCGTCTGGCTTGCCAGACGGCCAAGCACGACGTCGGACGCGTCGATGACGTGCCACTGCCGCTGGATGTCCGCGGCTCTCGGGCTGAAGGTGCGCACGGTAGTAGGCCTTCGCGTGTGAGTACTGAAACCTCGGGCCCCGCCCGGGGTAATCCCTCCCGGCGGGGGAATCCGGGCACCGGCCGCCTCTCACGTGTCCGCGAGGCGGACCGTGCGGGCATGCCAGTGCACACGGACGCCTGTGCAGGATACCGGCCGCGACCGACCGTGGTCAAAGCGATGCGATAACGGTCGCCAGGGCGCGCTGGATCGGGCGGCTGCGGCCTCGGTCAGCGGACAAAACGCATGACGGGGCTAACCCACGCGTGATGGCGATACGCTCGCCGCATGCGCAACCCGGGTGAGAATGCCGGCGGCCGAGTGCCGGGCCGCCGACGTAGCCCGTCCGGGCGCGCCGCCTCCCCCCGCCAGGGCCTCGCACCGAGCGAGCCCGGGACGGGCGGGACTGAGGCGAGCGCGGGTCGCCTCCCGGCGGGCGGAAGGGCCGCCAGAGAGCCGTCGCTCTTCGCTCCCGGCTACTCGGGCGGGCGGTCCACCCGCCGTGAGGCCACCCGCGCCGGTGGCGCCAGGGGCGACGGCGTGCAGCACGGCACCGGCCAGTACGCGGCCGGCCTGTACGGGGTCGGCCAGTACAGGCCCGACCCGTACGGGGCCGGGCAGTACGGGTCGGCGGGAGGCGCCGCGGGCAAGGGCCCGATCCGGGGCTTCCCGCCCGCGCCGGGACAGCCGCCGCCGCTGTATCCGCCCGGCCCGTTCTCTGCCTGGAACCAGGCCGCCTGGCCGGGCGACAACGGTTATGCCGACCCGGGTGTCACCGGCCCGGACAGCGGCGCCTGGCCGGCCGCCGATCGCGGGACGCCAGGGTCGGCCGGGCCCGGGCCGGCGGGCGCCGAGCCCGGCTACCCCAGCCCGGCTTACGCCGACGACGACGTCGGTTACGCGCAAGCCGAACCGGACTACTCGGCACTAGCGGTCAGTGATCCGTCGGCCGACGTCACGTCCACCCAGACCTGGGGCGTCGTCGACGACGACGCCCCCGCCGCCAGCGGCTGGCCCGACCTGGGCGCCTCGGGCGAGCGCGGCCGACTCGCAGACTTCCGCTCCGGCCGCATGCCGGCCGGAGCGGAATACGATGCGGACCTCGGCGCCCCTGACCAGGCCGCAGGGCGGCAGGCGGCGCTCGGCGATGCCCTGGCTGGCTGGGCCGCGCCTGGCCAGACAGCACCCGCCGAGTTCGGGCCGGCTGCACCCGCCGAGCTCGGCCAGGCGGCGCCCGGCGAGTTCGGCCGGTCCGGTCCGGGCGTGGCAGCAGCGGGCGTGGCCGCGCCGCGCCGTGCCGAGCAGGACGGCCGCGGCGATACGCTCCGGGCCGGGGGGGCCCGCGGTGCCGCGAGGCGGGCCGCCGACGGTCTGGACAGCAGCGCCAGGCCGACGCAGGAACCCGCGCGGCGGCAGGCCACGCGCGGGCACGGCCATGCAGCTCCCGCCGCGGCGCCACCCCGGGCTACGCCGAAGCCCTCGGCGAAGGACACGTCGCCGAATCCCCCGGCGACGCTCGGCGTCTGGGGCCACATCGCGTCCCGGGTTTCCGACCGGGTGCCGCTCACCCTCGCCGAGCTGTTCCCGCCCCGGTTCGCCGACGCGGGCATCAGTTACACCAGGACCGCCCAGAAGGCCCAGACGCACTGCGCCGGGGCGCTGATCGGCAGCGCGCTGGCGTCGGCCGTGAGCCACGCGGGCTGCACCCAGGTCATGCGGGCCAGCTACCTGTCCTCGGGCAGCAAGCTGATGGGCACGATCGGCGTGCTGAACCTCAGCACGGCCGCCGCCGCCGAGAGGGCCGGGAAAGCGGCTGGTCCCTCGGAGTTCATCGCGCAGTTGCCGGCCGCCAGGGGGCCGACGAAGAGGCTGACCAAGGGCACCGGCATCGAGGCCGCCGAGGTGAAGGGACACTACCTCGTGCTGGTCTGGGCCGAGTTCGCGAACCTGCGCGCCCCGAAGTCGGCCGCGCAGCGGCGGGAACTTGAGGCGTTCATCAGCGTCCTGATCCAGAAAACCGCGAACGTGAGCCTCGCCAGCCGCATGATCACCGGCCGCCCGGCCACCTGAGACGCCCGGTCAAGGCCAGGAGGCGGCCCGGAGGGAGCCGAGGGCACCGCCGACCGGGCGCGGCTGGCACAATCACAGCCATGGAGCGAACAGCCGTGGTCACCGGGGCAAGCAGCGGGATCGGCGCGGCCACGGCGGTGAAGCTCGCCGAGGCCGGGTACCACGTCGTGCTCGCGGCGCGCCGGGCCGACCGCGTCGAGGCGCTCGCCGAGCGGATCAGAGAGTGCGGCGGCCAGGCCGTGGCCCATCGCCTCGACGTGACCGACCGTGCCGCCGTCGACGCGCTGGCCGGCTCCCTGGACCGGTGCGATGTCCTCGTCGACAACGCGGGCGGCGCGGTGGGCGCCGACACCGTCGAGGCCGCGGATCCAGCGGACTGGCTGAAGATGTACGAGGTCAACGTCATAGGCACGCTGCACATGACCCAGGCCCTGCTGCCCAAGCTGATCGCGAGCGGGGACGGCACGATCGTGGTGCTCTCCTCCACCGCCGGATTTGTCGCCTACGAGGGCGGCGGCGGGTACGTCGCCGCCAAGCACGGGGAGCATGCGCTGGCGGCGACCCTGCGCCTCGAGCTATGCGGCCAGCCGGTTCGCGTCATCGAGATCGCGCCGGGCATGGTGAAGACCGACGAGTTCGCCCTCAACCGCTACCGCGGCGACGCGGCGAAGGCCGCGGCCGTCTACGCGGGAGTCGCGGAGCCGCTGACCGATGAGGACATCGCCGACGCCATCGCCTGGACGGTAACCCGGCCGCCGCACGTCAACATCGACCTCATGGTCATGCGCCCGCGCGCTCAGGCCGCGCAACACAAAGTGTGCCGTGGTTAGCTACGCTGCCTGTCGCCCGTTTTGCCGGGTTTGCGTGGCAGGTCACAAGATCGTCGGGCTTTTCCATTCGTGATACGGGCTGTTTGAGAATGGAGTCGGCGGCGAAGATGATCTCCACCTGGGCGCCCGGCGGCCGGATCCCGATGACGAAAGTACCGTTATACACGCTATACGCCCGGCGGCCGGATCCCGATGACGAAAGTACCGTTATACACGCTATAACGGGCCTATCGGTACTTTCGTGCAGTACGAAGCGCGCCGGGAGGCTGGCTGGCCCGGCACAGGCGCCGCACAGGTCTCACCGGTCCCGCCAGCACCCGCAGTTCAGGCCGCTGCCCCGCCCGGAGGTCGAGGGGCCCCAATGTGCGGCCTTATCGCCCTCGGCCCCACTGCAATTTCCGAACAAGCCCGGATAGCGACGGGGAAAGCCCGATGATCTTGGCGCAGCAGTCGGCGGGGGGAAACGGGCGGCAAGGACCGGCACATACCGCTGATGCTCATGGGCGGTACGCAGCACGCATCAGCCGTGGACGTCCACCTGCGGCCGCTGGCGATTGAGCTGGGGGGCGGCGGGCCCGCTCCGGCCTGGCGGTGCTCGAGTCCGACCTGGACCGGCTGGATGCGGTGCTGGGCTCCTGGGCTGGTCGCGTGGCCGACGCGCTGGGCTCCTGGGCTGGTCGCGTGGCCGACGCGCTGGGCTCCTGGCGCCCGGACCGCGACGGCCGGCCGGAGGTCGCGGCGGCGGCTGACCCTGTGTCTCCCGCTCGCCTATGCGGTCTGAGTGACCTTGTTCAGACCACGCGGGCGGTCCGGGTCGAGCCCCAGCCTGCGCGCGAGCGCCTCGGTCAGCAACTGGCCGGGAACGATCAGCCCCAGCGGCGCCAGCCACTCCGGCAGCCGTGGCCCGGGCAGCGCCCGCGTGCACGCGGCGGCCAGCCGGTCGCCACCGCCGATCCCGTAGGCCCGCGCTCCCGCGCCTGTGACGCGGCGGGCCAGCTCGACCGTTCCGTCCAGCGTCGGGCCCGACCCGGCCGCGAGGAGGATCGCGGGGGTCCGCGCGTCGACCACGGCGATCGGGCCGTGCAGCAGGTCCGCGTAGGAGAGCCCCATCGCGTGCAGATAGCACGCCTCCTTGAGCTTGAGCGCCAGCTCGAGCGCTGCCGCGTAGGCTATCCCCCGCCCGGAGACCACCACCCCCTTCACCTCGGCGAGCTCGCTCACGATGGGGTCCAGGCCGGCCGGCCCCGCCGCCAGCATCGCCTCGATCTCGTCCGGAACGCGCCGCAGCTCACCGGGGTCCAGGTCGGCTCCGAGGCCGATGGCCAGCACCGCCAGGGCGGCGAGCTGCGTGGTGAACGTCTTAGTGGCCGGGACCGCGCGTTCTGTCCCGGCCCGGGTCAGGAACGTGACGTCGGCGGTGTCCGCGAGCGGGGAAGCGGCGCCGTTGGTGATCGCGAGGGCGCGGGCCCCGCAGTCGCGCGCCCAGGCCAGGGTCTCGACGATCTCCTCGGTCCGGCCCGACTGGGACAGGGCCACGGCCAGCACGCCGGACAGGTCGATCCGGGTGTGGTAAGCGGTGGCGATCGACGGCGAGGCCAGGGTGGCCAGCCGGCCCGCGTGCGCCTGGAGCAGGTAGCTGCCGTAGACCGCGGCGTTGTCCGAGGTCCCCCGGGCGATGAAGAGGACCTGGTGCGTGTCGCCGGCGAGCGCGGCGGCGTCGGCGGCCCGGGGCAGCAGCGCGTCGATCGTTGCGCGCAACGCCGCGGGCTGCTCGGCGATCTCGGCCCGCATGTGCGTAACCTGCGGACTGTTATTCACCCTGCCCTCCCACCCGGCGAGCCTCCGTCGGTCACTACCGCCGCCCGCTTCCCCGTTCCCGCTTCACTGTCCCCGGTCCGCGAATACACAAGCTCACCACCGATCCAGGTCGCCCTCGTCCGCATGTCATCATCCAGCCAGGCCAGGTCCGCGGCCGCGGCGGGGGCGATCCGGCCCAGGTCCGGCCAGCCGATGAGGTCGGCGGGCAAGCGGGTGGCGGCCGCGACAGCGTCAGTCGGCCCGGTCCCGGCCGTCATCATGTTCGCCGCGGCGCCGTCCATGCGCAAGCTCCGAGCCGGCCAGGGCGCCGTCGGCGCGCACCGGGGCTCCCCGTCACCCGGCGACAGCCCAGCGGCTGCTCCCGCGGTCATGAATTCGACGACGAAGTAGCCGTTGACCTGGAGATCCACGAAGCCCGGCAGCAGCATGCCAACCGGGAGCTCTATGTCAGGCCCGTGCGGCGACGGCCCCGGGGCCACGGCTGTCACCACACTGGACCGCACCGCTACGTAGCCGGGCTCAAGGATTCCTCGTCCGGCCGTGGCCGGTATCACCCGCGGTGCGGTGATCAGCAGCTCTGGACTGGTCAGCGGGTCACTCCGGCCCATCCGGCCACCGCCCGTCAGTTACCGCCGCGCCTGGACCGGACGCCGGGTAGCGGCGAGCATCCCGCGTATCTCCTTCGCCACCACGTCGGGCCGCTCCATCATCGCCACGTGGCCGATCTGCGGCAGCACCACCACGCGGGCGTTGCGGAAGGCACGCGCCGCGAGCGCCGCCATGGCCGGCCTCACCAGCCGGTCATGGCTACCGTACATGGCCAGGGTCGGCGCGCTGATCCGTACTGCGTCGCGCCAGAGCGAGCGCGGTCCTCGGCGGACATACTCGGCGACCAGCCCGCGCGCGGTAGCGAGCAGCACGTCGTCGGCGTATCCGAGCCCGTCACGGCGGATGAGTTCCGCGATGTCCTCGGCCCGGCGCTTCGCGTCCACCGCGCTCGGGTCAGCGTAGATATCCCTGATCACCATCGAGGTCCGGTCCTCAGGCGATATCCGGTGCGCCCGGGTCAGCAGCCACGGGCCCATCCCTGGCGCGCACAGCAGGGTCAGCCGTATCGGGAGGGCGCGCGGCCTCAGGTCGGGCAGGGCAGGTGAGATCAGGGTGAGGGTTCGCACCAGGTCCGGCCGCCGCGCGGCCACCCTGACGGATACCGCGCCGCCCAGCGAGTTGCCGACGAGGTGCACCGGCCAGTACCCGCGCTTCTCGATCAGGCCGCTGACGGCCGCGGCGCGGGCGTCGAGGGAGTAATCGCCGTCTGCCGGAAGCGGCGAGTAGCCGAAGCCGGGAAGGTCCAGTGCCTCGCAGGACAGCGGCGGCGCGCCCGGGCCGTCCTCGGGAGGATTCCGGAGCACGTCCATCAGGTCGGTCCAGTTCGTCGCCGAGCCGCCCAGCCCGTGCACGAAAAGTGCGGATTCGGCGCCCTCCGGCGCGGGTGCGGCGCGCACGAACACATCCCCGGCGCCGACCGGGACGAACTCTCCCGGCCACGGGGGGATCGGATCGGTCATGAGCAGAGACTTTACCCTCTGTTCATCGCTAGCTCGCCCTGCGCCGGCTCCGCGGGCGTGTCGATGTGCTGCCTTTCTCCGCTTCCTTGGCCGGCTCCTTCGCGGCCGGCCGCCGGGCGTTCTTGGCGGGGGTCCCCGCGGCTCCGTCCTTGTCCTTCGCCTCGCCATTCTTTGACCGCTTGGCCCTGCTGCTCGTGGCCTCCCCGTCCTTCGCGCCGACGTCCTTGGCCCCGCTGGCCCTGGCTCCCCCGGCCGGGGTGGCGCGCGTCTTCGTGCCGCCCGCGATCGCCCGGCGCGGGGCCGCAGCGACCTCGGTCTCGATCTCCCCGGCCCGAGCAGGCGCCCGGCGTGCGGCATCCAGACTGGCCTTGAGGGCGTCCGCGAGACTCGTCGGCTCTGTGGCCACGCTCACGCCCTCCGGCTGAACCACCTCGCGGCCCTCCACCTTGGCGTTCACGACCTCTTGGAGCGCCTCACGGTAGTTGTCGTGGTAGGCGTCAGGATCGAAGTCCTCGGTCATCGACTCGATCAGCGACGCGGCCATCTTCAGCTCCTGGGACCGCACCTCGATGTCGTCTTCGAGGAACGGGAAATCCGGAACGCGGATCTCATCGGGCCAGAGCAGGGTCTCCAGCACCAGCACCCCGCTGCGGGTCCGCAGCGTGGCCAGCGACTCCCGCTGCCGCAGCGCCACGAGGGTCAGGGCCACCTTGCCCGATCGGTCCAGCGAGTCGCGCAGCAGGACATATGCCCTCGCCCCGGCCGACTCCGGCTCTACGAAGTAGCTGCGGTTGAGCAGGATCGGATCAAGCTGCTCGGCGGGCATGAAATGCACCACCTCGATGCTGCGCGTCGTCGGCAGGGGAAGATCGGCCAGGTCGTCGTCGGTCAGCACCACCGTCTCGCCGGTGGGCAGCTCGTAGCCCTTGGCCACGTCCTCGTAGGGGACCTCCTCGCCGCAGACCGAGCAGACCCGGCGGAACCTGATCCGGCCGCCGTCGGTCCGGTGAACCTGGCGGAACGCAATATCCTTCTGCTCCGTCGCGGCGTAGAGTTTTACGGGGATCATGACTAGGCCGAAGGAAATCGCGCCCTTCCACATGCTGCGCATGGACCCTGCATACCCCATCAGACCGGGTCCTGATACCACCAGCGCTGTCTGGATGCTCCTCCTCGGCGATACGTTCGATCTACCGATCAGACAAGGAGGGGCCGCGCATGAGTGACATGGGCCTCGAGCGGCCGGTGGCTGATTCCGTTGAGCAGAGCCAGAATGTCTTCCCCGACGAATCCGGGTCAGAGCAGTACCAGCGACCACGCGAGGTGCCGCTGGAGGCCGATGAGGCAGACGCGGCCGAACAAGAACGTGCCCTCGATCTCGATGAGGATGACTACCGCTGAGTAAGATGAAGCCCGAAGCGTTAACCCAGCAGTGGCAGCAGAACATCCGGAGACCCTCGTGACCGCATCGCCGCAGGCCAGATCGCACGGCCCGGCCGGTACGCGGCTGCCGCGCCCCGCACGACGCAGGCAGCTGCTCGGGGCGGCTCAGGAGGTATTCGTCGCCCAGGGTTACCACGCCGCAGCCATGGACGAGATCGCCGAGCGAGCCGGCGTCAGCAAGCCCGTGCTCTATCAGCACTTCCCCGGCAAGCTGGACCTCTATCTCGCGCTACTCGACGAGGGCGTGGAGGAGCTCATCGGGAGCATGCGTGAGGCGCTTTCCTCGACCACCGACAACAGGCAGCGCGTGCCCGCCACCTTCCAGGCGTTCTTCGACTTCGTAAGCGGCTCCGGCGAAGCGTTCCGGCTGGTATTCGAGTCCGACCTGAGCAACGAGCCGGAGGTGCGGGCCCGGCTGAACCGCACCATGCGCGCCTGCGCCGACATGATCAGCCAGTTCATCCGCGAGGACGCGGGCCTCAGCGACGACGAGGCACACCTGCTCGGCATGGCGCTGGTCGGCATGGCTCAGGTCGGCTCCCGGTACTGGCTCAGCACCGACCGCGCCATACCCAAGGAGGCCGCCGAGCAGCTCCTCGCCAGGCTTGCCTGGCGAGGAATCAGCGGCTGGCCCCGCACTGGCGGCTGAGCTACGGGCCGCCTGGCGAGGGTCCGGCGATTGCCGCATCGGGCGGCATCTCGTTCGCGGCCTACCGGGCACCCGGCCCGCTAGGCCTGCCTCGCCCGGCTGCGGGGGTTAGCCTCAAGCACAAGATTTTCTTGCCCGGGGCGAGAGGAGTGCGGTGGAAGTCAAGATCGGAATCCAGTCCGTGCCACGAGAACTCGTCGTGGATACGAAATCCTCCTTTGAGGAAATAGAGCGGACCCTGAAGGCCGCGGTCGCCGATGGCACGGTCTTTATCCTGGCGGATGACAAGGGCGGCAAGGTCCTGATTCCGGCAGACAAGATCGCCTACCTCGAGCTGGGCGGCGCCGAGCCTCGCCGCATCGGGTTCGGCAATGCCCTGTGAGCCGCAGCCGCGTACAAACCGGCAGCTCCATGATCGCGGTAGCTCGGTGACGTTATGCGTGGGCACTACTCAACCACGATCATGGACGTCAGGTAGCCGGCTGGTCCGGTATCCCGTCGCGAGCAGCTAATCCGCTAGGCCGAGGGCCGCCATCCGGCGCGCGTGAGCGTCTGTGAGCTGGGCAAACATCCTGCCGATCTGTCCCAGCTGGGTGACCTCCCCGCCCGCGAGCAGACGGGCGAGCGACTCGCGCTCTGCGGCGACCCGCTGAGCCTGCCCCAGTGCCTCGCCGACCAGCCGCCGCGCCCAGAGCGCGAGCCTTCCCGCGACCTTGGGATCCGCCTCGATGGCCTCGCGCACCCGGGCCACTGCGAATTCGGCGTGCCCGGTATCCGCCAGAACTTCAAGAACGAGCGCCCGTGTCTGATGGTCGAGCAACTCGGCCACGGTACGGTAGAAGTCGGCTGCTATGCCATCTCCGACATAGGCCTTCACGAGGCCCTCCAGCCAGTCGGCCGGCGCGGTCCTGGAATGAAATTCGTCTATGGCGGCCACAAACGGGTGCATTACCTCCACGGGCTCGAGGTCCAGCTCCTGGATCCGATACCGCAGCAGCTGGAAATGACCGAACTCCGCCACGGCCATCTCCGCGAGGGCCGCCTTATCGGCCAGCGAAACCGCCAGCGCCGCATCGTCGGTCACGCGGAAGAAGGCCACCAGCGACGCGTACGCCAGGATGCCCAGCAGGTCGACCACGCCAGGTCCGGCCGGATCACCCGGCTCCGCGATCCGCGCCGCCGCGGTGACATCCTGCTCCGCCGCGGCACGCGGCGTAACACTGCCGTCGGGACCGTTCTTCGTCACGCTGTGCCTCCCGCTCGCCTCCGGGGCCCCGCCCACCTCCCGGTCCCCCTTCAGTGCGGCTCGCTCACTCCCGAAGCCTAACAACCGCCGCGAGGCCACCACCCGCGCGAAGCCCCGCCGCGAAGCCGCTAGGGGCCACGGTCCGCCAACCAGAGCCCCCGCCCACCGGGCCGCCGCACCGGGCCTCTACCCCCGGGCCTCTGCCCCCCGGGCCTCTGCCACGGAGCCTCCGTCACCGAGCCGACCCCTGGCGCACCTGGCTGATGCCAGCGCGACCGGTGTTGCTACACTGCTTAACAATCCGTATCAGGAATGCGGTAGCCCCCACTTGTCGTTACACCAAAACGTAAGGCGCGGCGACTACCGAGAGCGATGACCGCCTCGGACCTACCGCGCTGATTCTCCCCGCGAACACGCGGCTCCGTGCCACGCACGACGCCGCGTGGAGCCCGGCCGGAGAGATTGACTTGCCCGCCCGCCAAGTCGGCCAGGGACGCAACAGCGTCTCGCTGACCGCGGGCAACTGATGGAGGCGGAAGCCCTGACAACAGATACGTGGAGCATGCAGGACGAGCCGGAAGACGACCGCGCCGTGCCTGACACAATCGCCGTGCCTGACACAATCAACGACAACGAGGCGCAGCCTGAAGGCGCGCAGAAGACATTTCGTGATCTCGGGGTCGCCGAGCCAATGTGCGCCGCCCTCGAGGCCGCGGGAATCACCACCGCGTTCCCGATTCAGGCGCTGGCGCTGCCGATCGCGCTCGACGGACACGATCTCATCGTCGTGCCCACCAGAGAACTGGCCATCCAGGTCGCCGATGATCTCCGGATGGCGGGGTCACGCCTTGGCACCAGCGTGGTCACGGTCTACGGCGGCCGTGCCTACGAGCCGCAGATCGAGGCCATCGCCACCGCGGATCTGGTCGTCGGAACGCCGGGCCGGCTGCTCGACCTGATCAGACAGAATCACCTGGATCTGTCGCAGGTTCACGGGCTCGTGCTCGACGAGGCCGACAAAATGCTCGACCTCGGCTTCCTGCCCGACGTCGAGAAGATCCTCCGCCTGACTCCGGCGCAGCGGCAGACCATGCTGTTCTCGGCCACCATGCCGGGCGAGGTGGTCACGCTAGCGCGGCGGCACCTGCGGAGGCCGACTCACGTACGCGCCGAGCAGCACGATGAGCCCGCGCTCGTGCCGAGCACCGAGCAGCACGTGTTCCGGGCTCATCAGATGGACAAGATCGAGGTCCTCGCCCGAGTGCTGCAGGCGGAGGGCCGCGGTCTGACGATCGTGTTCTGCCGGACCAAGCGAGCCTGCGATCAGGTGGCGACCGCGCTGACGTCACGCGGCTTCGCGGCCGCGGCCGTTCACGGCGACCTGGGCCAGGGCCAGCGGGAGCGCGCCATGCGGGCCTTCCGGAGCGGGAAGGTCGACGTGCTGGTCGCGACCGACGTGGCCGCCCGAGGGCTGGACGTTGACGACGTGACCCACGTCGTCAACTACGAGTGTCCCGAGGACGACAAGGCCTACCTGCACCGAACGGGCCGGACCGGACGGGCCGGGCGCACCGGCGTGGCCGTGACGTTCGTGGACTGGCGCGATCTGCAACGCTGGAAGCTCATCGACGAGACGCTAGGGCTCGGCCATCCCGAGCCCGTCGAGACCTACTCCACATCCCAGCACCTGTACAGCGCGCTGCGGATACCGCAGGGCGTCACCGGAACGCTGCCGACCGGCATGCGCGGCCGACTCGGCCTGGAAGCCGAGGATCTCGAGGACATCGGCGAGACAGGACGCAACCGCTCGCACACGGCGCGCGGCGGGGCCCGTACCAGGACGGCCCGTGGCGACTCTGCCCGTGGCCGCGAGGACGGCCAGCGCGGCCAGCGGGTTCGCCACCGGACCAGGGCAGGCGCGGCCATCCGCGATAGCCGGGGCGAGCTGCGGCGCGAGCCGAAAACAGCCGAGACCCGGAGCGCCGCGCCAGACGAGGTCGTCGAGGGCCGACACCAGCCGGTTGCCAGCAGGCGGCGCAAGCCTAGGCGCCGGACACGCGGCGCAGCAGGCCAGGCGACCGCGGCCGGACCCTCGGGACCGCCCGCCGAGGGCTGATCAGCGAACGCAGCGGCGCCCAGGGACGCCGCGGGAGCAAGCCCGATTGCCGGGGGCCGCCACGGCGAGGACTTCCCCGGCCCGGCCGCCCCGGATAACTGGACCGACATGTCGGCGTCATTTGTCGGCAACGTCCCCCCGATACAGTCGGGAATATGAGCGAATGGCCAGGCGAGCATTTGCCAGGCCAGGGCGGGCGCGCGGCGGGCGCCCAGGAAGCCTTCGGCCGAATCTCCACCAATTGGGCGATAGATGCCAGGTCGCGACGGGTACGCTGCCTCTCCGTGAGCACGCCTAGGTATCTTGATCTGCCCGACCAGGTCCGGCCGCTGGCGATTCAGAGCCATCGCGGCACGTTCGCGGCTCTCGAGGCGCAGCCCGCCAGCGGCGTGTGCGAGCGAAGACCAGCGCTGCTGCTCCCGGGCTTTACCGGCAGCAAGGAAGACTTCATCCCCGTGCTCCACCCGCTCGCGCTGGCGCACCGCCGTGTGGTCGCGATCGACATGCGCGGGCAGCATGAGAGCCAGGGTGCTCCGGACCCGGGCGGCTACGCGCCCGGCGAGCTTGCCACCGACGTCGCGGCCATCGCCGACGCCGTCGCACCCGACGGCCAGGGCGTGCACCTGCTCGGGCATTCCTTGGGCGGGCTCATCGCGCGGGAGGCGGTCCTGGCGCTCCAGACGCCGATCCTGTCGCTGACCTTGCTCAGCTCCGGCCCTGGGAGCCTATCCGGCGAGCGCGCCGAGCTGCTCCGGGGCATGCTCACGGTGCTGGAGGAGGCCGGCGGCGCCGACGTTGCCGGCAGTTCCCCCGATCGAATGCGCGCCACCATCGGGATGCTCTGGGACGAGCACCTGGAGCCGCAGGCCAGGGCCGACGGCGTTTCCGGGCAGATCATCGCGTTCCTGCACAAGCGCATGCTGAGCAATAGCCCAGCCGGGCTGGTCGTCATGGCCAGGTACCTCCTGGCCTGCCCAGATCGGACGGCAGAACTCGCCAACCTCGGCGGACCGCCGATCCTGGTCCTCTACGGGGAGAACGATGACGCCTGGCGGCCGGCCGTCCAGGAGCGGATGGCGAGGCGGCTCGGCGCGCAGCGGGTCTGCATACCGGGCGCCGGTCACTCTCCCGCCGTTGAGGCCCCCGAGACCACGGCCAGCACGCTCACCGCGTTCTGGCGCGCGGCGGAGGGCTCCCCGGCACCCGGCTCCCCCGCCGCCGGCTCCCCCGCCGCCGGCTCGCCGGCACTGGGCCCCGCGGCATCAGCGGGATCTTCGGGTGAGGCCGCGCTCCCCGCGCCCAGTCCGTCCCATGGCCGGCGCGGCTCGGAAGCCTCGCTTCCCTCCGGGCAGCGGGCCCGGTAGTCGCACCAGCCGCACCAGGAACCGGGCCGGGGCGGAAAGACCTCGTCGACCTGGTCAGCCGGCAGCCCCGCAGCGGGGCCGTGCTCCCCGCCGGGCGGGACGTCCCGGAACAGCTGGTCCGCCGCGGCGCATTCCGCTGCGATGTCCTCGGCCCGGCGCAGCTGCCGGGCCAGCGATTCGTCCGTGTGCTCCCAGGCGAGGACCCGGCCGGTCGGCAGATGATGCAGCTCGACCCGCCGGCACGGCCGCCGCATCACCCGCCCGGCCGCGAGCGCATACAGAGCAAGCGGCAGGGACGTCCGAGCGTCGTCCACGCTGAGCACGTGCCTGCCGGTCTTGTAGTCCACCACCACGAGCTCGCCCGCACCGCCTGGCTCGAGCCGGTCATCCAGGCGGTCGATCCTGCCGGAGACCGCGATCAGGTCGGTCCGAGTCGCCACCGTGCGCTCCACCCCGACCGGCTCGTGTGCCGGGTCCAGCCCGGTCACGTAGGACTCCACCATGCCCCGCGCCCAGGCCCGGTACTGGGATGACTGCAGGGAGCCGGCAAAGCCCTCCTCGATCCAGCCGCGCTCCAGCAAATCGCCGGCGGCCGGCACGGTCCGCTCCCGGAGGGACAGCCGCCACCACCCGGCCAGCGCATTGTGCACGCTCGCGCCGAGGCTGTTGTGCGCCCACGGCGGGCCCTTGCCCGGCGGCGGCCGGTCCAGGTAGCTCAACCGGTACCGGCGCGGGCAATCCAGCCAGGTGGTCAGCCTCGTCGGCGTGCACGTGTACAGACGCCGGGGCATGCCTTCGAAGCCGAGCTGCTCCACGCCCCCATCCTGGCCCACCGGAAAACCACGCCACGCCAATTACCGGACAAATTGGTACGCCAACCTGAACCTGCAGCGCAGCGCAGCGCAGTGAGGTGATAGTGCCCATGCAGTTCCTAGAACAACAGCCTGGGCACCACCACCCCATTACGCGGGCCCGGAGCCAACCGCGCGGCGGCTAATCCTCGCTGCGGATGACGGGGCCCGCGGTTACCCAGGAGTCGAAACGTTTCTCCGCCGCGGACACGGTGAACTCGTCGCCGTGCCCGGGCAGGACCCGAGTCGGCCCGGGCAGCGTCAGCACCTCCTCGCCGATGGCGCTGAGCTGGCGGGCGAAGTCGGGGAAGTCGTTCTCGTGCGGGACGGGGCCGTCGGCGGACAGCACGTCGCCGACGAAGACGGCCTGGAGGTCCTCGCTGTAGAGGCAGACCGAGCCGGGGCTATGCCCGGGGGCATGAATCACTTCGAGCGCCACGTCGGCGACCTCGAAGATGCCGCCGTCCTCCATGTCGATCTCCGGATCCTCGTCGGGATGCGCCTCGCGCCAGAACCCGCGGTCCTTGGGATGCACCGCGACCGGGGCCTCGTCCCTGGCCGCCACCTCGACCGCGGCCGCGGCATGGCTCGCATGCCCGTGCGTGCAGATCACCGCGATCACGTCGCGGTCGCCAACGGCGGCGAGCACCGGGCCCGCCTCGCGGCCCGGGTCGACCACGATGACCTCCTGGTCATCGCCGATTATCCAGGTGTTGACGGTGGTTCCCGCCTGCTCGATCCGCGCCTCCATGGCGACCTGCCTCCTTTACTCAGCCCTGCCTGACGAGCGTACGGACCGCGCCGATTATCAGCTGCACCGCAATGGCCGACAACAGCAATCCGGCAATCCTGGTGAGCAGCTCCGCCCCGCTGTCGCGCAGTATCCGGAGTATCGCGCCGGAGAACCGCATCGCCAGCCACAGCACGGCGACCACGGCGACAATGGCGAGGCCGAACGCCACAATGTCCCCCCGGCCGTTAGTCCGCTGCACGAAAAGCATCGTGGCCACGATCGCGCCCGGTCCCGCCAGCAGCGGCGTGCCAAGGGGGACGAACGCCACATTGGCCTTAGACCGCTCCAGTTCCGCCGGTTCGGACGCCTGCCCGGTCAGCAGCTGCAGCGACACCAGCAGCAGCAGTAGCCCGCCGGCCGTCTGCAGCGCGGGCAGCTCCACGCCGAGATAGCCCAGGATGGACCGGCCAAACAAGGCAAATGCCACAATCACTCCGAACGCCACCACTGCGGCCTGCCATGCCAGCCGGCTGCGCTCGGCCGCGGGACGGCCCCGGGTCATGCCGAGGAAGACCGGCACGATGCCGGGAGGGTCGGTGATCACGAGCAGGGTGACGAAGACCTCCCAGAAGAACTTGATATCGAAGAACGAGCTCACCGCCCGGTCACCGGGGTGCCGAACGTTGCCTGCGATACCAGCCGCTCATACGCATCGGGCGCGATCGTATCGGACCCGACACGGTAGCCGGTGAGTTCTCCGTGATCGTCGCTGCCGCCGCTGGCCACCAGGCCGAGGCTGTCGGCCAGGGCCTGCAGCTCCATCCGCTTCGAGCGGTCCTGATCCGGGTGCCGCACCTCGATCCCCGACAGCCCGGCGGCCGCCAGGCGGGCGATCACGTCATCGGGCACCGTCCAGCCGCGCTCCGGGACCCGCGGATGAGCCAGAACGGCAACTCCGCCCGCATCCCGGACGAGCGAAACTGCCCGGGCCGGGTCGAGCGCGTACCTGGTGACGTGGGCCCGTCCGCCGGCGCCGATCCAGTCCGGCCCGAACGCCTGCTCCGGCGACTCGATCACCCGGGCCTCGACCATCGCCCGCGCGATGTGCGGCCTGCCCACCACGCCGTCTCCGGCCAGCGCGCTGACCTGCTCCCAGGTGACGGGCGCGCCGAGCTCGGCCAGCCTGGCGACCATCGCCCGTGCGCGGTGCACACGGCTCTCCCTGATCTTGGCGAGCTCGGCCGCAAGCTCCTGGTGGGCCGGGTCAAACAGGTACCCGAGGAGGTGCACGCTGTGGCCTTCCAGGCGGCAGGACAGCTCCATCCCTGGCAGCAGGGTCAGCCCTCGCGGCAGCGCCTGCCGCGCCTCCTCATGCCCGGCCACGGTGTCATGGTCGGTCAGCGCGATGACGTCAAGACCGGCCGCCCGGGCCCGCCGCATCACCTCGGCGGGCGGGCAGGTGCCATCCGAGGCCGTGCTGTGGCTGTGCAGGTCGGCGCGCATGCTGTGTCTCCGCTCGCCTACGGGGCACCTTCGAGGCCCTCCGGCTCGCTGCCGACCCTAGCTGGGCAGCCTCGGTGACGGCGCGCCGAACGGAAGGTCCAGATCCTGGCCGGGATCGCGCAGGTCCCGCAACTCCAGCTTCTCGACCAGCAGCATGCCCGCGGTGTCCGGCCACAAGATCAGCCACAGCCAGTTACCCATGATCTCCCCGGCGAACGCCGCCCTGTCAGGCGCGTCGACATGCCAGAGCGGGAACTCGTGGTTGCCGAACCGGACGAAGGCGTGCGGCGGCCGGGCCGCGAAGTCGCCGCCCGGGTCGGGCCCGGCCAGGCCGGCGAGCCGGGCGCCCAGGCCGACCCCGAGCTCCTCGGAGACCAGCAGCATCTCGCCGGGCCCGCCGACCGGGTTCGGGCCGGTCAGCGCGACCGCGCAGCCGCGGGTGCCGCTCCGATCGTCGCCCGCGCCGGCAAAGCCGGTGACCAGCCAGCCGCTGGGCAGCGGCCAGGGCAGCCACACCGGCACGGCTGCACCGCGCAGCAGCCCGTCAAGCCCCTCGTCGGACGCGCTGTACGCCATCCGCAGCGGATGCACCTCGCCGTGCACGTCACACTGCCAGGCGCTGCACCAGGCGTTCGGCTCGCGCACCGGGCCGCCGCATCGCGGGCAGGTAGGCGCTGTCTTCATCACACTCACGGCGTCGCGACCCCGGCGTTAAAGGCGGGGAAGAAACGCCGCTTCACCCCCTAAGAAACCGGTTCGGCATCATCGCGATCGAGGACCTGCACATCACCAGCATGACCCGCTCCGCCCCCCGCAGCACAATCCGGGCGGCACCGCGCCCTCCGGCTCACTGATACTGAACGGATGACGACCCGGCGAATCCCATGCGTGGGGGCGGTGATCAAGGACGCGGCCGGCCGACTGCTGCTGATCAAGCGCGGTCACGAGCCCGGTGCCGGGCTGTGGACGATCCCGGGCGGCCGGATCGAGCCGGGCGAGACCGACCAGCAGGCCGTGGCCAGGGAGATCCTGGAGGAGACCGGGCTGCGGGTGGCGTGCGGCCGCCTGCTCGGGGAGGCGGAGCTGCCGGGCCTGGACGGGGCGGTGATCGACGTCAGGGACTATCTCGCGGTCGTCACCGGCGGCAAGCTGGCCGCCGGTGACGACGCCGCCGATGCGACATGGGTGACGGCAGCGGACCTGGCCGGCCTGCCGCTCACCAAGGGTCTCGCAGAGTTCCTGGCCGCCTGGGACGTCTACCCAGCGTGAGTCACGCCTATGGTGCGTAACGGCCTGCGCCACCCGGGTCCGGGCCGCCGACCGCGGATATCATTCCAGGGCGACGCGCCAGGCGAACGGAGGCCGGTCCCGATGGGCTGCATGACTCGCGGCGGCGAGCCCCGATGACGGGCTCATCCCGGCCGCCGCGGCGGCAGCAGATCCTCCTCGCGGTGATCACCGCGGCCCTGCTGATCGTGGCGATCGACGGATGGATCTTCCTCCACTTCGGCGCTAACGCTGCGACCAGGCAGTATCCCGACAACTACCTGAACGCGATCGCCTGCCCGAACGCTACGCAGTGCTGGGCCGTGGGCCAGGTGGCCAGCGCTCCGGGCGGCAACACGCTCTCGGAGAGCCGTGGTCCGCTGCTGAAGCTTGAGACGGCCGGGCACTGGCGTACGGTGGCCGCACGCGGTCTGGACGCCGGGAAGAGCGCGCTCGAGGCCATTGCCTGCCCCGGCGCCAGCGACTGCTGGGCCGTCGGCGGCACCTCCGGCGGACGGTCAGCGGTCATCGAGCACTGGACCGGCGGCTCGTGGCAGCTGACAGCCTCGCCCGTCCTGCCCGGCGGCCAGCTCAACGACGTCAGCTGCGCCTCGGCGAGCGCCTGCTGGGCGACTGGGGGTACGCAGTCGCGCGCGGGCACGGCCTCGGACGTTCTCGAGCAGTGGAACGGATCCCACTGGAGCCTGGCCGGGGCCCTGCCGGGCGGCCTGCATCCGCGGGCGTTCTCATGCCCGGTCGCCGGGCACTGCCTGGTGCTAGGCCTGCGCAACAGCGTCGCAGCGGCCGCTGCGTACTCCCGCGGTAGCTGGACGCCGGCCCCGGCGCCCGCGGCGGAAGGCGGCCGGGACGCCGGCGTGATCCCGTCCCTGTTCGGCTGCGCCAGCCCCACCATGTGCCTGGCGGCGTTCCCCGGCCCTGGTGCCGTTACCGACACCTGGAACGGCCGCGCCTGGACGCCGGTCGCCACCAGCCTGCCCCCCTACCCTGTCGCCATGACCTGCTCCGGCGCCAACGGCTGCTGGCTGCTGGGTATGACCAGCACATCCCGCCCCCTGGCCCTGCACTGGCAGGGGGGCGGCTGGGCCCCCGTTACCGTGCGGGCGCCCCACCACCACGGCTACCTGGACGCGCTGGCCTGCGGGAACCGCTGCTGGGTCGTCGGTGGCACCAGCGGCTCCCGGGAGAACGGTGCTCCCTACACCTACCCCCTCATCGAGCCGCTGTCCTGACTCGCGTCGCTCCCCACGCCCGGCCTCCCGTACCGCTCAAAGTCGGTCACTTCACGTCGTGCCGGTAGCGGTTGCGACCGATGTTCTGGGCCCGGCGCGGGCGGGCGGAAGCGGGACGTCCTGGTCAGGCGGGCGGCGCGGCCCCGCGCCGCGGCGACCAGGGCCAGCTTGCGGGTGGCCTCATCGATCATCTCGCCGTCCAGCCGGGCGGCGCCGCGGTTCTCGACCGTTGTGTAGTACTCGTAGGCCTCCAGGATCAGCTCGGCGCGGTCGTATTCGGCCTGGCCGGGCGAGAACGCGGCGTTCACGATCTCGATCTGCCCCGGATGGATCACCCACTTCCCGTCGTAGCCGAGCGCCGCCGCCGAGACGGCCGACCGGCGCAGCCCGTCGTCGTCGCCGATCGCGGCGTAGGGGCCGTCGATGGCCTGCAGCCCGCGCGCGCGGGCGGCGACCAGCATCCGCAGCAGCGGATAGTGAAACGCATCGCCTCCCGCGTATCCCTGCGGCTGAGCGCCGATCTCCAGGGACCGCATCCCGAGGCTGGCCATGAAGTCGGCCGGACCGAAGACTAGGGCCTCGAGCCGCGGCGACGCGCCCGCGATCGCGTCCACCTCGGCCAGCCCGCGCGCGTCCTCGATCTGGGCCTCGATCCCGATCCGGCCGGGCGGCAGGCCCGTCGCCTGCTCGACCTGGCCGAGCAGCAGGTCCAGCCAGGAAATCTGGTCCGGCCCGCTGACCTTGGGCAGCACGATCGCGTCGAGGTGCTGGCCGGCCTGCTCGACAACGTCGATCACGTCGCGGTAGGCCCACCCGGTGAGGGCGTCGTTGACCCGCACGGTCGTGACCTTGCCGTCCCAGTGGCCGACCCGAAGCGCGGTGGCAACGTGGGCCCGCGCGTCCCTTTTGGCCTCCGGCGCGACCGCGTCTTCGAGGTCGAGCAGGACGTGATCCGCGTTCAGGCCCTGGGCCTTCTCCAGGAACCGCGGGCTGCTGCCCGGGACGGCCAGGCATGACCTCCTGGCCCGGTTGCCCCGCGTCATGGGTACTCCCCTTTCCCGCCCGCGCCACCCGGCCCGCCCGCGCGACCCGGCCCGCCCGCGCCACCCGGCGTCCGGCTCACCATTTGCTCATCTGCGCTCGCGCCTCGTACAGCAGCACCGCCGCGGAGATCGCGACGTTCAGCGAGTCCGCGGAGCCCAGCATAGGGATGCCGATCCGGCCGAAGCCCGCGGCATACCAGGGCGACGAGATGCCATAACGCTCGCTGCCCACGACCAGGGCGGTACGCCCGGCGTAGTCGCAGCCTCGGTAGTTCCGGCTGTCGTCGGTGTCGGCCAGGTAGACGGTGAACCCGCCGGAGTCCAGCCAACAGATCGCGTCCGCCACCTCGTCGAACTCCAGCGCGGGAACCCTGATGCTCATCCCCTGGCTGCTGCGCAGGACCTTCGGGTGGGTCAGCCGGGTCCTGCGGTTGGTCAGCACGAGGCAGTCGGCCGCGCACGCGTCCGCGGTGCGGATCAGGGTGCCGAGATTCCCCGGGATCTCGATCCCGTCGATCACCAGGACCAGGGCGCTTTCCCCGAACGTGAACGTCTCGGGGTCGGTATCCGGCAGCCGGGCGACCGAGATCAGGCCGTCCGGGCTGGGCCGCTCGGCCAGGTACCGCAGCGTCTTCGCCGAGATCCGGTAGGCGCGGTGCGCCCGCGCGGCGAGCTGCTTGCTGCGCGTCGAGGCCTCGTCGGAGTACGCGGCCTCCGGGCACCACAGGAACGTGTCGACGGCGACTCCCGCCTCGAGCACGATGTTGTTCTCGAACAGGCCTTCGGCCACGAAGGCGCGCCGCGGGATCCCGGTCCGGTTGCGCTGGATGTCCCTGACCAGCCCGGCCGCCGGATGACGGAGGCCGATCTGCTGCAGTTCCGCCATCAGAACCTCCGCGAGGGGACTGCACGCCTGGGCCCGCGCGCGTCGGGCTGGTCGCTGCGACGAGCATAGGCCGCGGGTTCGACGGGCCGAGGGTGGCTCCGTAGCATTGGGCCATGGCAACCGCGCCCGTCGTGTCCGCGCCGCCCACGACCGATGAGGTCAGTCGGGCGCTCGCGGGCGTCAACGACCCAGAGATCCACCGTCCGATCACCGAGCTCGGCATGGTCAAGAACATTGACGTGGCCGCCGATGGCACCGTGCGCGTCGATGTCTGGCTGACCGTGGCCGGCTGCCCGATGCGTGACGCGATCACCCGTGAGGTCACCGCAGCTGTCAGCAAGCTCGATGGCGTGTCCCGGGTCCGGGTCGAGCTTGACGTGATGAGCGAGGAGCAGCGGCGCTCCCTGCAGAGCAACCTCCGCGGCAGCAGGCAGGAGCGCGTGATCCCGTTCGCCCAGCCGGACTCGCTGACCAAGGTGTACGCGGTGGCCAGCGGCAAGGGGGGCGTCGGCAAGTCGTCCGTGACGGTAAACCTGGCCGTGGCGCTGGCCGCCGCGGGGCTGAACGTCGGCCTGCTGGACGCGGACATCTACGGACATTCGGTGCCGCGGATGCTGGGCGTGACCGGGCTGCCCACCCAGGTCGAGAAGATGATCATGCCGCCCTCGGCCCACGGCGTGCGCGCGATCTCCGCCGGGATGATGAAGCGGGGCAACGAGCCGCTTCCGGTGCGGGGGCCGATCCTGCACCGGCTGCTCGAACAGTTTCTCGCCGACGTCTGGTGGGGCGACCTGGACGTGCTGCTGATGGACCTGCCTCCGGGCACCGGCGATGTCGCCATCTCGGCGGCCCACCTGATTCCCGGCTCGGAGCTGATCGTCGTCACCCCCCCGCAGCTCGCCTCCTCCGAGGTGGCCGAGCGAGCGGGATCGCTCGCCGCGCAGCTGCACCAGCGGGTGGTCGGGGTGATCGAGAACATGTCGTACCTGCCGTGTCCGCACTGCGGCGAGCGCGTGGACGTGTTCGGGACCGGCGGCGGCGGGGCCGTGGCGGACACGCTCACGCGCGTGGTTGGCGCCCGGGTCCCCCTCCTTGGCCAGGTGCCGATCGACATACGGCTCCGCGAGGCCGGGGACAGCGGCACCCCGCTGGTCCTGTCCGATCCCGACTCGCCCGCGGCCCGCCAGCTCCTGGCGATCGCCGACAAGCTGGCCAGCCGGTCCCGCAGCCTGGCCGGCCGCCACCTCGGCCTGACCCCGGTCTGACTGAGGATCCGCCGCTGGGCCCGCGCCCGGCTGACCCGTGATCTGACCCGCCCCATGCCGTCCGCAGGCTCGCCCGCCCCGGCCGGGCTCGTCAGGTGGCTTCGGAGTCGTAGGGAGGACTCTCGCCGGGCGCGAGCGTGACCGACCCCCCTGTCTGGGGGAACTGTCCGTCAGAGTACCGGGCGGTGGCGACATTGCCGTTGCCGTTGCCGCCGCCGTCGACGTCATCCCACAGATGCTTGCGCACGAAACTGCGGGGGTTCAGGTCGTTGATGTCGAAATCACGGAACTCGGGACCCAGGCCCTCCTGAAGGTCGGACTTCGCGTTCTCGGCGATCCGCCGCAGGTCCCGCAGCGCCCTCCCGGCCTGGGCGGCGACCTTCGGCAGCCGATCCGGGCCGAAGATGATCAGCGCGAGCACGGCGAGTATCAGGAGCTTTTCCAGCGACAATCCGAACACGAGGGTGCTCCTGCATCTTTTGGCGGCTCGCGGCTGGGTCCGCTGACTCCAATGTAGCCCGTCGGGCCGCATGTCATGAAGCCTCGTGGCTCTCGAGCGCCAGAAGCTTGCCGATGTAGGTTCCTTCAGGTTGTCCCCGGACCCCGCAAGCACACCGACGAGCTCGCGGAGAGGTGCGCTAATGACTGGGCCGACCCGAGAGTGAGCGTCACCGTGTGGCTGACGCCGTGCCTCGTGAAGGTTACCGCTGACCGAGTGCCCGGCTGCCGGGAACGGATGGCGTCGAGCAGAGCTGTCGCGTTGACGATCTGCTGGCTCGCGAACCGGATGATCACGTCGCCGGGGCGCAAGCCGGCCCGTGCCGCCGGCCCGCCCGGGCTGACCGGCGGGACGCCGCCGACGCGCAGCAGGGCGATCTGGGCGCCTGCGCCTCGGTAGCTGGTGCTGATGAGCGCGCCGAGGACGGAGTGCGCGGCCCGGCCGTTCCTGATGAGCTCCAGGGCCACGAGCCGTGCCTGGTTGATCGGGATCGCGAACCCGAGGCCGATGCTGCCGCCCTGGACGCCTATGGCCGGGTCGCCGCCCAGCGTGTCGATCGCCGCGGTCACGCCGATCACCTGGGCCTGCCCGTTCACCAGCGGCCCGCCCGAATTACCCGGGTTGATCGGTGCATCGGTCTGGATCGCGTCGTAGAACACTTGCGGTGTGCCGGCCGCGCCGCCCGCGCCGCCCGCGCTCGGCTGCACGGGCCGGTTCAGCGCGCTGACGATACCGCTCGTCACGGTGCCGTCCAGGCCAAGAGGTGAGCCGAAGGCCACGACCGGATCGCCGACCCGCGCGCTCGCGGAGTTGCCCAGCGTTAGCGCGGGAGCCTGGGGGACTTGCTGCGGCCTGATCACTGCGATGTCCGAGTAAGTATCGGCGCCGATCAGCGTCGCGGGCTCGACCTGGCCGCCGTAAAAGACAACCCGCAGCGTGGCGTGGGTCACCTGGCCGTCCAGCGTGACCACGTGGTTGTTGGTGACGATGTAGCCGCCCCGGATGATGAAGCCGGAGCCGGTGCCTTCGGAGCCGTTCACCTTGATGGTGACGACGCTGGGCAGCACCCGCGCCGCGATGCCGGCGACCGAATCCGGCGGCCGGTTGGTGAGGGCGGGAGGCACCGTCCCCAGGGTATAGCCGGACCGCGTCCCGGCGGACGTGGAGACGATGTACCCGCCGATCAGCCCTCCGACCAGCGCCGATATCAGCGCGGTGATCAGCGCCACGATCAGGATCCTGGATCCGGCAGGCCTGCCGGGCCGCTGGGGCGCTTCCGGCGCCGCTGAGCCAGGGCCGGCACGTGAGCCGGCCGGGTCGGAAACGTCGTACAGATGCGACGAGCCGCTTAGATCGTGCCAGCCTGGCAAGTCGCCCGGATAAGGCGGATCCGCGGCACTTTCCGGTTCGGCGGAACCAGCCGACCCGGAGGCACCAGTCGGCCCAGAAGTGACCGACCCATTGGAACCAGTCGACTCAGTGGCACCAGTCGACCCGGGAGTATCAGCCCATCTGGGAGTACCACCCGGACCAGGCGAATCGGGCGCGCCACGGCGCACGGGCCCATGCGACATCGTGCCTCCCCTGAGGCGGCCTTCGGTCAGATACTGGCTGCGGCCGCCGCTGCAGGCATACATCCCCCGGAGCGGGACGTGCTAGCCCTAACCAACGCAGCGGGTTGATCCACGAGGCGATCCGGTGGAGGCCACGGGCGATCCGCTGCCAGAACCCGGGCGTGGCGGTGCCCGGAAGCGCAGCCACCACCTCGCTGACCGTCTCCAGCGCAGCATCCGCGACCAAGGTATACACGAACCCGCCCGCGGACCAGGCAAAGCTCCGTTGCTCAGGATTGACGGAGTAGACCGTCCGGCCACGCAGCGTGACCGGACGCCAGCCGGGCACCGGGCGCCCCAGGTCTCCGCGCTGCACGAAAACAGAAACGACCGCGAGGCCGTCGGAGTACGAGAGATTGACCACCGGGCCGGACCGCGTTGAGATCTCGGACGCCGCGACCCACGACCCGCGTAGACAACCACGTAGTTGGCCTGCAGCAGGACCAGAAGCCGCCGCGACATTCCGAGGATCCCGCCTGGGTCCTGATCGCCGGTGACCCCGGACGGAGTGACGGCGCCCGGGGCCC
>WNFI01427972.1_pt1 | contig 42272 bp, 49 predicted proteins | sample 5400471 | NCBI WGS metagenome assembly WNFI01 (sample SAMN13153348, study PRJNA577476) | soil metagenome | isolation source: 100 cm saprolite on Douglas fir-dominated hillslope | place: USA:California | collected 2013-09-17 | reverse complement strand
AGGGATCAGCCGAGCGCAACTCTCATTGGATTGCCACGATCCAGTACGCCTATGGGAATCCGGCCACTGATCCGAAGATCCGCCGCTGGAACCCCCTCGGGTTCAAAGTCGTGTCATTCCGGACGGAGCCGGAGGTGTTGGATGAAGGTGTCACCGACAAAGTGGCGGGAGTGGCACCATGACTGCCTGGCGTTGGGGCGCGGTGCTGGTGGCCCTGATGCTCTCGTTCAACGTGCGCGCCGAATTGACGCCCGAGGCCAGTACAGTCGATAGCCGCATTCGCACTGTGACCTTCGATCCGCGAGAGGTCTACCGGCTGTATGCGCATGTGGGCTATGCGATCGAGCTGGTGTTCGAAGGCGGGGAGACGGGAGCCGGGCAGGCCGGGGGCGATCTGGAGGCCATCACCTTTGGGTGGCACGACAATCATCTGATCCTCAAACCCAAAGCCGCAAATGTAGGCACCAATCTCATTGTCTACACCAACCGGCGGGCTTACCGGTTCGATTACTCAGCCACAGCCCGTCGACCCGATCCGGATCGGGAGCCGGTCATGTATGCCGTGCAGTTTGTGTATCCGATGGCCTACGCCACACCGAAGCCTGCCGTGGACGATGCCTTGGCGAAGGCCATCCAGGCACTGGAATCCGGTGGGAGAGACCGGCAACAAAACACGGATTATTGGTTCTGCGGGTCGACGGCACTCAAACCCACGGGCGCCTCAGATGATGGAGTGCATACGCGATTGAGGTTCGGCTCGCGCGGCGAAGTGCCGGCCGTATTTGTCCGCAATGAGGACGGTACGGAATCCCTCCTCAACTTCAGCATGGCTGCCGGGGAGATGGTGATCCATCGCGTCGCGCCTAAGTTCATCCTGCGGCGCGGCGCCTTGACCGCTTGCGTCGTGAACAAGGGCTATCGAGGGAGTGGCGAGCGGCTGCCCTCAGGAACCGTGGCGACGGGCGTCGAGCGCGAGCGCCGGCAGGCCGGTGAATGAAAATCCTTCACCAACCCTCCAGTTCTGCAGCAGACCCGTCGAAGGACACGGAGGCAAGATCTAAGCAAAGCGAGGGCGTGGCCGATCGCGGTATTGCCTCTGTCAATCAGCGCCGCTCGATCCAATCCCGCATGAGCAATGTGCTGGCCATGGGACTAATCGGTACGCTGGGGCTGGGACTCTTGTTCTGGTACTACACGCAGGCGTGGGCCCATCAGAAAGCCGGAAAGGAAGCCGATCGCCAGGCGGTGAGGGCGAGTGCCCAAGGGGACTTGCCGTTGCCGCCGCTGGGAAGAATCGATCCCCCGACTGCAACGCCAGCGGCTGTCGCGTTGGGAGGTTACCCTGAACTGCCCTCGCAAAGCGCAGCGGCGCGGCTCTCCAATCCGGCCCAGACGCCGGCGGAGGCAGGTGCCACCAGAGCGTTCGATCGACAACTCGATGGACCGGTGTTAGCTCTTTCCAGTGGCGAATCGCCCGCAACCGGCGAAGGCCTCGCCACCGCTCGCGTGCCGTATGCAGTGCCCGCTGCGCCGTCAAGTGAGGTGGCTTCAGTCGGCAGCGAAGGAGAGGGGGCGCGCTTGCTCAAACCCTCGGTGAGCACCGCCGTCCGGGCGAAGGTGCTCGCCGATCAACAGCTGTTGCTGCCTCAAGGGGCGTTCATCGATTGCACGCTCGAGACCGCGATCGACAGTTCGCTTTCTGGACTTGCGACCTGTGTGACCGCGACCGACACGTTTGGTGCTGACGGGAAGGTGGTGCTGCTGGAGCGAGGCACGAAACTCGTGGGCGAGACGAAAGGCGATGTCCGGCAGGGGACAGCGCGCATCTTCTTGCTGTGGACCGAGGCTCGGACGCCCTCTGGGGTCGTGGTGTCCCTGTCTTCACCCGGCACCGATGAACTGGGTCGGTCTGGGCTCCCCGGAGGTGTCGATCGTCACTTCCTGGATCGGTTTGGTGCGGCGCTTCTGATCTCTGTTGTTGAAGGTGCGGTGCAGGCGGCTGCGCAGCCCCGATCGGGCGGGGCGGTCATCTACAACCCTACGGCGGCAACCGATGTGGTGACTGAGGTGCTGAAAAGCACGGTCAACATCCCACCCACGGTCCGGAAACAGAACGGCGATCGGATCCAGATTCTCGTTGCGCGCGATCTGGACTTCCGTTCGGTCTATCGGCTCCACGCCCATGACGAGTGAGAGCGCCGATCGTTGGGAGGGCGCCTCGTCCCTCGAGTTGACTCTGAAGGTGATGCGACCCTTTCTCGCCCGGTCGGATGTCACGGAGCTGTGCATCAACCGGCCGGGCGAGATCTTTTTGGAGACGCATCGCGGATGGGAGCGAGAGGAGATTCCGTTTGCCGATTTCAACTGGTGCCAGCGACTGGCGCGCCTCATTGCCCATTACACACGGCAGAGAATCGATGAGGAATCCCCGCTCCTGTCGGCCACACTGCCCAGTGGCGAGCGGGTCCAGATCGCCCTGCCGCCAGCCACAACACCGGGACAGGTCGCGATCACGATCCGAAGACCCTCCCACGAGTCCTGGACGCTGGAGGAGCTCCAACAGCAGGGGATCTTCCGCACGACCCGCGCGGCGGGATCGGAGTTGGACGACACCGAGCAAGAGCTGGTTCGCTTGCTGAGCGAGCGACAGTACGAAGACTTTATGCGGCTTTCGGTCGTGAGTCGCAAGAACATCGTGGTCTCAGGCCCTACAGGGTCTGGCAAGACCACGTACACCAAGGCACTCATCCGGGAGATTCCTAGCCATGAGCGGCTGATTTCGATCGAGGACGCGCGCGAGCTGGTGTTCGATCAGCATCCGAACAACGTTCGGCTTTTCTATAGCAAGGACGATCAGGGCCAGGCACGTATCACGCCGCGCCAACTGTTGGAAGCCTGCCTTCGCATGAAGCCGGATCGGATCTTGCTCGCCGAGCTGCGGGCGGATGAAGCCTTTGACTACCTCCGCAATGTCAACTCGGGCCACCCCGGATCAATAACGAGTGTCCATGCCTCGAGTGCCGAGCTCGCCTTTGAACAGCTGGTGCTGCTCGTCAAACAAAGCCCCGCGGGGAATGAGTTCTCCCGGACGGAGATCAAGGCGCTGTTGTTTCTGCTGGTCGACATCGTCATTCAATTTGGCGTCGAGCGCCACGAGCGATTCATCAAAGAGATCTGGTACGAACCGGCGCGCCGGCGCGGCGCCTTGGCCAGCCTCAACTAGCATGCGCGCCCTGAGAGTCTTGGCGATTGCCCTGGCTGCCCTCTCTGCCGCAGCGTACCTCGGGGGCTACTTCTTTCTCTGGTCCTTGAAGCTGAGTCCCCGCACGGCCACGCCCCTGACTCTCTTCCGATACGCGTACTACTACGGAGACCGGGCGTGGGTGACTCGACGCTTGCAGATCTGTTCGGGCGTGGGCGGTGGGTTAGTGGTTGCGAGCGTAGGCGTACTCCTGCTGCCCCGGCGTCAGTCCCTCCATGGGGATGCCCGGTTTGCCACTCAAAGGGAGATTGCTCAAGCCGGATTGTTGGGAAACCAGGGGATTATCTTGGGGAGCGGGAGGCGCCGATATCTGATGCTGGACGGGCAGCAGGGCGTGGCACTGGCCGCGCCGCCCCGGGCGGGGAAGGGGACGGGTGTGGTGATCCCGAACCTCCTCAACTGGCCCGGTTCGGTCATCTGTGTCGACATCAAGAAGGAGAACTGGACACTGACGGCAGGGTTCCGAGCTGCGAGTGGGCAGACCTGTTTCCTCTTTGATCCCTTCTCAGAAGACGGCAAGACCGCCCGCTGGAATCCGTTTCACTACGTGTCGGAAGAACCCGCCAAGCGGGTGAATGACCTGCAACGTATTGCGGAGATGCTCTACCCGGATCCGACCAGTGGGGATCCCTTTTGGGCCGCGAGCGCCCGGTCCGTGTTCCTCGGGATTGCACTCTACTTGTTTGAGACCCCCTCGCTTCCCAAGACCATCGGGGAAGTCCTGCGCCAGGGCATGGCCTCGGAAGGCGAAGGCTTTGGGCACCACTGGAAGCGGGTGATGGAGGGTCGAAACAGTGGTCGCTATCCCCTGACGCCCCAATGCACGCGGGCGCTGTGTGATCTCATTGATCTCGCGCCCTCGACGGAATCCAGTATCCGCAAGACCTTCACCTCGCGCCTGGATCTGTGGCTCAACCCCATTTTGGATGCGGCCACCTCCGGCAATGATTTTGATCTGAGAGATCTGCGTCGAAAACCCTTCTCGATTTATGTGGGCGTCAACCCCGATGACCTGCACCGCCTGCGACCCGTGCTGTCGCTGTTCTTCCAGCAGGCGATTGGTCTTCAGACGCGGGCCTTGCCCGAGCACGATCCGAGTCTGAAGCACCAGGTATTGATCTTGCTCGATGAGTTCACAGCGCTGGGCAAGATCCCGATCATTGCCGAGGCCATCTCCTACCTTCCCGGCTACAACGTCCGGGTCATGATGGTCATCCAGACACCCGCGCAGCTGCGCGAGGTGTATGGGCCCAATGGCTCGGAGACGATGCTCAAAAGCCTGGCCGCGCGCATTGTCTTTACCCCAAAGGACATGGCCGATGCTCGGGAGATCTCCGAGGAACTGGGGAACACCACGGTCAAGGTAAAGTCGTACTCGCGACCGCAGATGGGTCTTGGAGAAAGGAAGCGCCAGAACACGGTCAACGAGAGCGAGCAGCGCCGACCACTCCTCCTTCCGCAGGAAATCAAGGCGCTGGGTAAGGACCAGGCCCTCATCTTCTACGAGGGTCTCCCGCCGATCCGCTGTCAGAAGATCCGGTACTTCAAAGATCGCCGCTTCACCGTCCGACTGCGTCCGCCGCCGGCCGTCGCTTCGCCCGAGCCGCAATCCGACGACAAGCCGGCCACACCACACGGTCCCCTACCGACAGATGAGAGTGCGGAGGGCAGATCAATCGAGGGATCCGGCGTACGCGAGGCCACTATCGAAGATATCGATCGGATCGATCAGCTGCAGTTGACTGACTTTGCGGCGCCCATCGATGAGATCAAGGTACCGCTGGATGGGCGGCTCACCGATGAGCAAATGAACCGCTTGACCAGCGAGTTCCTTGAAGTGCTGCAGCGCTCCTAGGAGGGTCCATGGCCGACAAGAAATCAGAATCCGCCGCTCCCGGTGCGTCCGAGCCCAATAGCGTGCAACAGGGGAGGTCGAGAGAGCGCATGCGGCCCCTCGCCCGGCCGACGGAGCGCGCCGAGGAATTGGGGGTCAATGCTTCTCGAATGGTTAAAGCGAGGCAACGCGCTCCGGGCTCCGAGCCACGGGATTCGGAAAAGAAGGAAGAAGCAGCGAAATCGACCGCTGAACGCAGCAAGCCATCCGAGCCGGAAGAGAGCGCGCCGACTCCTGATCACCTGAGCGTTCCTGATCACATCCGCAGAAGGTTTGTACAGGTCGGTCGGAAGTATTACTTCCCCGACGGCGTTCGCGCGTTCACCGATCGGGGACATCGGCTCACGACGGCGAGCGAGAACACCGAGGTCATCAAGAGTCTGGTGGACATCGCGAAAGCCCGCGGATGGGATGAGATCGTCGTGCGGGGTTCCGAGCGGTTCCGTCGCGAGGCGTGGATGACGGCCCGGATGGCCGGCATCGAGGTTCGAGGCTACGGAGCGAGCGAGTTCGAAGAGAGTAAGCTCGTCCGAATGCTGGCCGAAAAGCCGGGTGCCGAGCGCCGCGCCGCGGCGCTTCCCAACGCAAACGTCCCCCAGTGGCGGCAAGAGGAGCGGGCCTCCGCTCGGTTCGTGGGCAAGCTCCTCGAGCACGGCCGAGCCCCCTACAAACAGGATCCCAAGGAGCCGACGAGCTACTTCGCTCGGATCCAGACCGAGAGAGGAGAGCGGACCGTCTGGGGTGTCGATCTGGAGCGCGCATTCAAGGAATCGTACACACAACCCAAGACAGGCGATGTCGTTGGGTTGATGGCCTCTCGGAAAGACCCGGTCAAGGTCACCGTTGCCGAGCGTGGCGCTGACGGTCAGGTATCTGGTGAGAAGCACCTTGAGACTCACCGGAACCGGTGGCTCATCGAAAAGCAGGAGTTCTTTGACGACCGTACTCGCGCGGCGCAGATTCTCCTCGATCGTTCCGTCACACCGAAGCAAGGGGTCAAGGATCACCCGGAGCTTGTGGGCACCTATCTCCAGGTGAAGGCGGCTGAGCTGGCAGCCAAGAACCTCAAGGATCCCGAGGAGCGGAGGCGATTTGTCGAGACGGTGCGCGGTGCCTTGGCGAACTCGGTCGCGAGAGGCGAGCCGCTCCCTAAGGTTCAGCTCAAGGGAAAGGCGTCGCCGCGCCGCGCGCCGCGGAGCCCTGACCGGGAACAGGCGCGATAGACCCCATGTCTCGGGATTCGGGCGATATCGGTACTTCGAGCGCCGGCCGACGGCCCGATCTTGACCGCCGCCGCGGCAAGGAGCTCGTCATCGGGCGCCTCGTGGCACACGGGCGAGCCCACTACCAGTTCCGGAGCGACGAGGACCTCTCCTATTATCTAAAGATACTCACGAGTTCTGGTCCCAGGACCTTGTGGGGGAAGGATCTGGACCGGGCGCTGCGCGATGCAGAGACCCAACCCAAAGTCGGGGATCTGATCGGGGCGAGACGCCGGGCGCGGGAAGCTGTGACCGTGACTCAGCGCCGCCGCGATGACAATGGAGTCGTTGTTTCAACTTCCGAGCGCGTCGCCCACCGCTCGCTGTGGGTGGTCGAAAAGGTCACGTACTTTGCCGAGCGGGCGCGCCTCGCGCGCCAAGTGCGAGAGGATCAAGTGGATGTAAAGTCCATCGTCAAGCGGCACCCGGAACTCTTGTCATCATTCTTGAGTGTGCGGGCGGCTGAAGAGTTCGCGAAGAATCGGATCCCCGGCGTCGAGGACCGTCAGCGGTTTCTGGAACTGATACGCGGCGTATTGTCCGCATCCATCCACGAGGGAACGCCGCTGCCCAACGTGCGACTCAAAGACCCTAGATCGCCTGTCAAGCAGGTACCACTCCTCGACAAGCCCGACGATCCCACCCGATGAACGATCTCGAGGAACTTCCGAGTGTTGAAGCGGTGATCGAAGATCCGGCCAGCTCCCACTGGCTCAAGGCAAGTGTGCAGACCGCAATTCGGCGCGACCCCGTCGATGCCCTAAACGACGCACTGCTCCTGGCCGCAGTCTTGGACCAGCGGTTGCGCGAAGTGATGGAGCTTGACCTTTCCGGCTAAGGCGATTTCATCGGCCCGTAGCACAGCCGACCACATGGCCGGAACAAACATCCACGCAGTATGAATTAGGCGGGATGGCCTGTGAATGATCAGGCTATCACGTCGTGCTCGCCGTCAAGGACGAGCGCGATGACGCGCTCGCCGCCTGCGGCGGTCTTCGATCCTTGACCGCTGCGCGCGACGTGATGTCCGGCCCATGGGCCATCCCGCCCATGAAGTCGGAGTGCCATCATGTCCAAGCTCACATTGCTCGTTCAGGAAGCGGCCGGTCCACTACGGTCGGCCACCTCGGAGGAGATCCTTTCCGCTGCACGCTCGATCCTCGCCCGCACCGTGCGGCGTGGGGCATCGCTCGAGTCCCCGCGCGCCGTGCGTGAGTACCTCTCGGTGACTCTGGGCAATCGTCCGCACGAAATCTTCGGCGTTATCTACGTCGACAACCGGCATCGGTTGATTGAGTGGCAGGAGCTGTTTCGGGGAACCTTGGATGGCGCTTCGGTATATCCACGGGAAGTGGTGAAGGAAGCGCTGGCCCGGAATGCCGCAGCGTGCATTCTGGTGCACAACCACCCGAGTGGAGTCGCGGAACCGAGTCAAGCGGATGAATTGATCACGCGTCGCTTGAAGGAAGCATTAGCGCTGGTTGAGATCCGGGTGCTCGATCATCTGGTGGTCGGCGGAGGCGAACTGATCTCCTTTGCCGAGCGCGGACTTCTCTAGTTGAGTGCACGGCGGTGGGTTGTGGGCCCATCGCCGTTTCTTCTTGTCGCCCCTTTGGCAATCGCGGTGGTCGGTGTCGAGTGTGGGGATTGTGTGTGCGATCGGAAAAGAGAACAGGAGGGGCGGGATGACCTGAGTGGGGCGAGCCTATCACGGCGTGCTCGCCGTCAAGGACGAGTGCGGGGACGCACTCGCCGCCTGCGGCGGTCTTCGATCCTTGACTGCTGTGCGCGCCGTGATCCTCGTGACGCGGGCATCCCGCCCCAGATCGATCACGAGGAGTCATTCCATGAACACGGTTGCAACACTTGCGGTTCCCACTCACGCCAATGCTTTCCAGCGCGGATTGTCGGTCGATGACCTAAGGGTTCTGGCGCCGGCGGTCTTTGCTTCCTCCGCCCACGAACGGATGAGTGAGCGGTATACGTTCATCCCCACCGAGCGGGTCCTGACGGGTCTCGTCCAGGCGGGGTTCGTGCCCGTCGACGCACGCCAGACCCACACCCGGCGGGCCCACCCGATGTATGCCAGGCATGTGGTCCGGTTACGACGGCGGTTGGAGACCGTGGACCTACGGGACGCGATTCCGGAGGTGGTTTTTCTCAACAGTCACGACGGCACCAGCGCCTACCAGATCCGTTTAGGGCTCTACCGGGTGGTTTGCACCAATGGCCTCATCGTGTCCCGGGGAGCGTTCCCGGCCTGGTGTGTATCGCACCGCGGGGACATCGTCGATGAGGTCGTGGCCGGGGCCCTGGAGTTGTCCGAGCGGTTTGAGCAGTTGGCCCTGCGGGTGGAGCGGATGGAGCAGCGGCGTTTGGCCAAGGACGAGCAGCTGCAATTGGCGGAGCAGGCTCTTGCGCTCCGCTACGGAGACACGCTCCAGGCTGGCATGCTGGCGGCGCAGCTGCTGACCTGTCGGCGAGTGGATGACCTCCGGGACGACCTCTGGAGCGTCTTCAATCGCATTCAGGAGAACGTCCTGCGCGGAGGTCTCAGCCGGCGGTCACCGACTGGTCGGCTCGTTCGTTCGCGTCGCATTACTTCGATCCGGGAGGACGTCCGACTCAACAGTGGGCTCTGGGATCTGGCCGAGACGATGCTGGTGGCATAGCCGGCACCACGGGGAGGAGGCGTCACGGGCGCTTCCTCCCCGTTTCTTTTGGCCATTGGGAAGGTGGCCGCAGTCGCCAGGCGTGGAGGGGGAGGTCGGAGGTTTGGTGGTTGCCCATGTGGGTGTGCAACGACTGGTTGGGTTTCTGCATGTTTTTGTGAGATACGCAGGATAGCCTACCGGCCGCTCTTCTTTAACACTGCCCTCCATGCCCTCCGAGCGCAGTGACCACCTCATCGCCGCCTGCGTAGGCGCCGACACCAAGGCGCGCTTTCGCGCGCTCGCCGCGGGCTACGGCCTCACCGAATCCGCCCTGCTCAAGACCCTGATCGACCGCGCCATAGAGGTTCACCCGCCCGCCGTCGGCGAGGAGCCCCTGGCTGTGCACCAGGCCGCCCGTGCCGAACGGCTGTACGTGCGCTTGTACCGCGATGACCGCCGGCTCCTGGCCGAGCGGGCCGCGGCCCGCGGTATGCCCTCGGCGACGTATCTGGCCGTCCTCGCCCGCGCGCACCTCCGGCACCTCAACCCCTTGCCCGAGGCCGAGCGGCGACTGTTCGCGCAGGGCGTCGCGACCCTCTCAGCCATCGGCCGCAATCTCAATCAGATCGCCCGGCGGGTGAATCAGGGCGAGGCCCCGAATGGACCCAGGCGAGAGGACTTGGCCCTGTTCCTAAAGACCTGCGCCATCATGGTCGGAAATCTGAAGAGCACTCTCAAAATCAACCAGGAATCGTGGCAGGCGGGCTATGACACGAGCAATCGCTGAAGAACTCGCCTTCGACTTCCGCAGCCACGGCCACCACGGGCGCACCGACCGCACCCGCCTGACGCCCGCCCAGACCGCGCTCCTCTCGCGCACCGCCGCCCGCACGCCCGAAGTCATGGTCAAGGTGCTCTCGAGCGGCGCCACCAGCGCCCGGGCCGTCCAGCGCCATATCGACTACGTCTCGCGCAAAGGCGAGGTCGAGCTGCACGCCGATGAGGGCGAACTACTCCAGGGCCGCTCGGCCACCGGCGCGCTGCCTGAGGACTGGAACCTTGACCTTGAAGAAGCCGGCGCCGCCGGGCGCATTGGCAAGGGCACCCGCCACCGACCGCCCCGGCTTGTGCACAAGCTCGTGTTCTCCATGCCCGCCGGCACCAGCCCGCACAAGGTCCTCGGCGCCGTGCAGAACCTCTGCCGAGAGGAGTTCGCGCTTAAGCATCGCTATGTGATGGCGTTGCACACGGACGATCCGCATCCGCATGTGCACGTGATCCTCAAGGCCACCAGCGAGCAGGGCATGCGGCTGAATATCAGGAAGGCGCATCTCAAGGAATGGCGCGCAAAGTTCGCCGCGCACCTGCGCGAGCTTGGCGTCGAGGCCAACGCGACACCCAGGATGTTTCGCGGGCAAGAAGTCAGGTCGAAGTCGATGAAAGCGCATTGGGCCGCGAGAAGAACAGTCAGCGAAGGTAAGAGTCAGCCTGTGCGCCATAAGATGGAAAGAGCGCCCGTACGGGCCAGGTAACCGGGCAGGTTGCGATGACGAAGACAATCACTAGAGGTACGGCTAGCGCAATGTGAGCTAAGGAAGCTCTGAAGAACTGGTCATGAGAACGAGCAAAGGCAATGGATTTGCGGCGAGAGCGCGGAACGCGCGACATTTCCTCGTCGGCCCGGCGTTCTTGGCTTCGATATACGGCATTTCCCGATTTCCACCGACACGTCCCCTACGTTCTGAGCAACTGCCGTCTGACCATGTACAGATTGGTGAGCGCCGCAGTGACTTCCAGCCGGTGCAGGTTCTTTGCCAGACCGCGGTAGCGGGTCTTGCGGAAGCCGAAGATGTTCTTGATCACGCCGAACACATGCTCGACTTTGGCGCGCACCCGCGACTTGTTGCGGTTCTTCCCCTTCTCGACCTCGTTGACCTTGCCGTGATAGCGATACCGTTTGTTCGTGAAGTCCTTGGCCCCCGGCGCGCGCTTGTGGATGGCAGCCGTCTGACCCTGGTAGCCCTGGTCACCCCAGACCCGCGTCTCCTTGCCATGCAGCAGGTGGGGCAGTGCCTCGCGATCGTGTACGTTGGCCGCCGAGGCCAGCACCGTGTGGATCAGCTTTGTGTGGCTGTCGACCCCGACGTGCGCCTTCATACCGAAGTACCACTGCTGGCCTTTCGCCGTCTGGTGCATCTCCGGATCGCGCTGGCCCGCCTGGTTCTTCGTCGAGCTCGGCGCGCTGATGATCGTCGCGTTCACGATCGTGCCCTTGGCGATCTTGATGCCGCTGCGATGCAGATGCTCGTTCACCGCCCTCAGCAGCACCTTGCCCAACTTGTTACGTTCCAGCAGGTGCCGGAACTTGCACACCGTCGTCTCGTCGGGAGCACCTTCAACGCCCAGATCGATGCCGGCAAAGCTGCGCATCGCCACCGAGTCGTACAGCGCTTCCTCCACCGCCGGGTCCGACAGGTTGAACCACAACTGCAAGAAGTAGATCCGCAACATCCGCTCCAGCGGGATCGGCGGCCGGCCGCCATTCTCGCTGACCTTCGGGTAGGCCGCCTGCACCGCAGCCGACAGTTCCGTCCACGGTATCACCCGATCCATGTCCGCCAGGAACTGCGCACGGCGCGTCGTCTTTCCGTACTTCTCAAAACCCGTCAATGTCGTCTGCTTCATCGCCATACTCGCGTGACCGTGAACGCATGATAAGACATCATGGGTAAATCAGAGTTTCCCTAACTCCAGGTCACCCGGCGATATCCGGGTAATATGGGCACGGTTGGCGCGCAAAGGATTGCCTAGGGTCGGGAAATGGCCGATCTGATACCTTCGCTAAACAGTTGTTTGCCCTGCAGTGCCCGCGATACATTCTCACCGTCGCCATGGCGTAGTTCCTCCGTGTCCGACTAAGTAATATTTTAACAATGGCAATCAGCACCGGGATGGCAGCTCACCACCCTCGCCGCGCATTACTCGTCACCAGCTTGCCGGCCGATGCTTACGCCGGTCGAAGGACGGTTAATGCACCATGGGGACCTAAGGAGATGCATTCCTCGATCAGAATGTCATCGTAGCTGCTGCCTGTCCGCACGCCGGGGAACCAAGTCGAGAGCGTTGTCCCTCTGTTCGTGATCGTGTCGTCCTCATTCGCGTTACCGAGAAGCACTTGCCGAGTCGCCGAGTCTAAAGGAAGCCTATCGATGGATTTAAACGCCTTGTTCCCGGTGCGTTGTTCAAAGATGCTCGAAGACCAACACCACGCGCGTGTGGTTGCCGTCCACCGCATGACAATCAGAGGCGCAAGATCCAAACGCGCGCAGCGCATCGCGGTCGCCGAGAGCGACGTGCCGAAGTGGTCCGCCAGACGCACGATCTCCGCCGCATCGATTCGATGGCGCGCGACTTTCTTCACCTGCAGCGCAGGCAGCAAGAGGTGTGCGGCGAACATGTCCGCTTCTCTTTCTGCAGCTAAGTAGCCTGATTCAAAATCGGCTTTAGAGCCGTGCGACGGAACGCCGCGATCAAGGGCCATCCTGTGCCAATCCAAGAAGTAATGCCCGAGCTCATGGGCGAAGCTGAAGCGAGCTCTCGGGGAGTGCGCGCTCTTGTTCGTATCGACATTGATGTAGATGTGGAAGGTGCTATTTCGACACTCTAACAAGCCATCGAAGCTGTCGCCGTAGTGTCCGAATGAGAACGTGATGCCCTCCGCCACAGCGATGCTCTCGAGATCCACCCGATCTTTCGTGGTGGATTGCGCGACGAGAAGAGCCGCCAACTCTTCAATCTCTACCTCACGCCGAACCGTCGGTGGCGCAACGGTCCTCGTTTTCGCAGTTCGTCGAATCTGAGCGTTCGCCAGAGCGTCCTCCGAAGGGTTTAGAGTCGGCGATGTCGAACTCACCGTCACTTCGCGCCTCGCGCGTTCCCCGTTCATGCGTTGCTGAACGTCCTCGGGTATCGGCTTCCCATTGCGCGCCACCATACGAAGTTCAACGTCAAAGTCCGTTGTGACTTCGGAGCCGCGCAGGGGCAATCCGGTGCGCAACAGCGCTCGGCCTCGCTCGAGCACCGCGAAAGGATCCCTCAGCCGCTCGGGAAGCGCTTCGAGACCTTTCGAACGAGTTGTTGCCGGCCCCGGCGCATCCAGGTCGGGCTCAGCCGTCACGGCCGCATCCAGGACGTCGAGCACGCGCTCGGTCCTTTCCCGCTTGGCCGCATCCGTATTGGGAGGTTTGGACTTCGGCATGATCACACCTGTCCCGTATGAATGCGCACGTACTCAGCGATCGCTTTCACCCCGTCCGAGCGGATCCGGCGCAGATTGACCGTCGTCGTCCCGAGTTCATCGGCCAGTGCTTTCATTTCACCTCGGTATACGTAGCTACGCCCAGGCGAGCGCTGGCGCTGCAGCAGCGTATGAGCGATCACCCGACGAGTCCTGTCGTCCAGAGTCGGGAGCGCAGCCCGAACCAGCTGAATCGTGGCAAGTTCCCGTGGCATCGCATGGCCATCGCAGTAGAGCGCCGCGAACTCCTCGGACGAGTAGTCCTCGACCGGGATCGGCTCCTGGTCCCCGGTCAACGGTCCTGATCGGAGCGGATTGCGCAGCCTGTCGACATGCAGGTTGTGCGCGATCTTGGCCAACCACTTGAGCGTGCGCGCGGCCTGCGAGGCCGGCTCCGCGGCCGGCTTGAAGGTCTCGGCGCGCTCGATCGCCTTGACCATCGTCACCGACAACAGATCTTCGGGGTCCACCACCGAGCCGAATGTGAGGCAGATCGTCCTGCATCGATCGAGCAGGCGCACCGCGTGGCGCCGGTGGAACTCCACGGTCGCCGCGTCCGATAGCGCGCAATCCGCCGGGCCCTCCCGGCAGGACATGTAGTAGAGGAGGTCTCCGTCGACCTCCTCGCGCATCGAGGGCGTCGCGCTCGACGCCGGCGTCACTTGTGCCACGGACGGCAGCCTTCGGGGGGTACAACCGCTTCTATACGCCGAAGCGCTATTCGCCCCCTGCTAGCGCTTTGACGTATTTGCAACAGCGGCACGCGTACCCATCCTCGGCGGCCCTACGATCGGTCTATTTGACCGGATCTCGCGAGTGAAGGCCAACGAAGCGGTTGCTCGGAGCTGTGACCGGCGGCCTGCCGCCGCCGGCGGTTGGTGGTCTCCACGCTTGCCGGTCCGGTGGCCCTCAGGGGGCTGTCCGCCTGGCGGTCGTGGCCGGCCAGGACGCTTGCAGCTATTTGAACGCTCAGGAGGTTCAGCATGACCGAGCAGGACAACCCCGAGAAGACGGTGACTATCGTGGTGGACGGCACGTCGTACCAGGTGCCGAAGAACGAGTACATTACCTACGCGCAGGTGGTGACGCTCGCCTACCCCGACTACCCGCAGCACCCGGAGATTACGTACTCCGTGACCTACACGCGCGGGCACAGCGAGAAGCCCGAGGGAATCCTCAATCCGGGTGAGAGCGTCAAGGTGAAGGAAGGGATGTCGTTCCGTGTTAATCGAACTGGCCAGTCATAACGAGGACCTGCAGCGACTGCTGGACAAGGGCTACGCGTTAAGGATCGATGGCGCGCACCTGGTTGTGCGCGACATCCCCTACCTCGACGGCCAGCGCGCGCTGCAGCGAGGAGCGTTCGTCGCGAAGCTCGTGTTCGCCGACCGCGTGCACGTCCGCCAGGACGATCATCAGGTGTATTTCGCCGGCGGTATTCCACATGGCCTGGACGGTCAGCCGATCCCGAACCTTGCCGGCGGCCCCTCCACGATCCTGCTCACGAAGACCGACGTCACCGTGCAGCGCTCGTTCTCGAACAAGCCGCCCGCGGGGTTTGCCAACTTCTTCGACAAGATCGAGCACTACGTCACGCTGATCTCAGGCCCCGCGATCACGCTCCATGGCGCGAATCCGCTGACCTTTCGCATCGACACAGACGTCATCGGCAAGACCGTCTTCATGTTCCGCGACACGCTTACCAGCCGCGCCGAGATCGGCGACCTGGCCGCCCGGTTCCGGGATGAGGTAATCGCCATCATCGGCCTGGGTGGGAGCGGTGCCTACCTGCTCGACTTCCTAGTGAAGACGCCGGTGAAAGAGATCCGCGGCTTCGACGGGGACTTCTATCACGTTCACAACGCCTTCCGCTCGCCGGGGCGATTGGAGGAGGCAGAGCTCGGCCAGCGCAAGGCGCAGGTCTACCAGGGCCGCTACGAGAACTTTCGCGAAGGGCTGTCGCTCTCGAGGAAGTGCATTGATCGGTTCTCGACCGCCGATCTCGCGGGCGTGACGTTCGCATTCGTTTGCGTCGACAAGGGCTCGGCGCGCGCCGAGATCTTCGACCTCTTGATCTCGCTCGGCATCCCCTTCATCGACTGCGGGTTAGGGCTTAACCGCAAGCAGGGACCGCTCGCCGGCGCGCTGCGCGCCACCTACTACCCGGTCGGGAAGGCCGCCGAGCTGCGCGCCAAGCAGCTAGCCGAGGAGGTTGACGACCCCGATGATGTCTACCGCAAGAGCGTGCAGATCGCGGAGCTCAATGCCCTGAATGCCTGCCTCGCGGTTATTCGCTACAAGCAGGTGCGGGGCTTCTATGTCGATGAGGCCGCGATCCAGCATGTGCTCCTGGACATTGCGAGCCTGCGCCTCTTCGGGGAGTCGTGGTGAACTGTATTACCCTTGAGCGCGTCCAATACCTGCCGCGCGAGCTCGCGCCGGGGATCCTGTACGTCTCGGAGGAGTTCGCCGTCGCGGGGCACCTCTGCGCCTGCGGCTGCGGCAACAAAGTCATCACGCCGCTGGGACCCGCGGAGTGGACGTTCACGGAGCGCAAGGGCCGCCCAACCTTGCACCCTTCAATTGGCAACTGGCAACTCCCCTGTCGCTCTCACTATGTCATCGCCGAGGGGCAGATCCGCTGGGGAGATCAGTGGTCGGCGGCCCAGGTCGCCGCCGGGCGCCGTGCCGAGGAGAAGCGGCGGCAGACTTACTACGCATCGCGCGCAAGACGCAGTCTTTGGCAGCGGCTATGGCGCTGGGCGCGAAAACCCTTCGGGCTCTAGCGGTCGGTCTCGCGGAGGCGACCCGGTGAGGCTACTGTAGAGCAGATAGGCAATTGGTTCTCTCGGGTCGTGGCCACTGACCGTCATGTACATCTTCGATGAGATTTCAGTCCTAGAGAAGCCTCTGGGGATTTCTTACTTCCGCTCGGAACCGGGCTCACACAGCTACGTGGTCGCAAACTCACAGAGTTAGTGGTCCGAGAATCGGAGGCCGGTCAACGTGACCGGCCCCCGAAGTATCAACCGGTCCGGCAATCGACTCGCAGGTCAGCTCAGCTGCGAATTAACATGACACGTAGGAACGGCGGCGTCGAATTGCTGGTAATGTGGGTACTCCACTCGCCTTGAATTGTATGTGCCGCCGTTCCCTTGGTTGGGGTTAGATGCACTAAACACGTGGGGCTAATTTCCTCCTCCCATTGTCCAGATGCGGCGTAGTTTACTTGCTGGCCACCACACTTGACGTCATCAACCTTGATAATAAGGCCCACGCCGCTAGAGTCTTTGCCGGGATTACCCTGTGTGATCACCCATGCAGATCCTGTCACCACCATGTCGGCACCCTTTGGGTAGAGCTTTTTTGGAATCGCCAAAGAGCATGCAAATACCCCATTAACCGGGACACTCCGGCACTCTCCTATCGTGCCGGTGAGTTTAATTTCACGTATATTTAGTTCGGGAGTCGCCGCCGTAGCCGCGGCGACGACGAACAGACCAACGCAGATCATTGAGCGGTTCATGTATTACTTCCTCATGGTTTTCTTATTGATTTAATTGCCCGCATATCAGCAGTGCCTTAGTACACAAACCGTGAATAGCGGTCAAGTGTTTCGTTCTGGTCGCCTCAGGGTTTAAATATATCGGATTCAGGCCCGTCGGACTCGGCAGCACTCGGCCTGGTTCCGCCAAGAATCCCGCTGAGCCTTCAGAGGATCCGCCCGCCAGACTCGAATATCTTTTGCCGTATCTGACATGCTGGTCAATTCTCGGGGGCCGGTTACTCAGGGGTCACTCCGTAGACCTGAACCGGCCACAACATAAAGTGCTTGGCCTTACCCGCGCTGAGCGGCCGCGCGCCGGCGACCCATAGTCACCGACCGCTCGAATGCATTGTTAGGCGTCAATGCGAGTGACGCAGTCAAGAGATAGTCATCCGCACCACAATCAACGCCGAGACAAAAAGCTAGCCGAATGGCTCACGGTTCCTAAACAGCCGGCGAGACCGGTCCACTATGGACGAACTCTCGAAGAGCAGGGGCCGTAACACAGCGTATTCCAGGAACGAGCGCCCTTCGCCGCGCGTTAAAGAGCGATTCCTTGACCGGAGATCCGCGACGGCCGGGCCGTTACTCTCGCCCTCGTTAATCCCCATAGTCCCTTGCGCCGGCAGCGACAGCGCCGCAATTAGGCATACGAGCGTTCTATAAACTGGAGTTTCGTGCGATCCGTCATCGTCATCACCAGCTCCATTGCGGTTCTTCCCATAGTCAAGCGGTCAGTCTGCCACGGATGCTCATTGGCGAAGGTTCGCCATGGAAGCGCAAATACCGGGCATCACACCAGCAGTTTCGAGGATTACGGACTAAATCAGCAACAAGTTGACGCATGAACTAATGGCGCGGCGTAAGCTCGCGAAAGTAACCCGCCGCACGTGGGCCCGCGCTGGCGCCAAGAGCCGCAGCGGTATTCATGATTAGTTCTCTGGCGGCCTCTGGATTTCCGGCCGCGCCCGTAAGGACCGCCTGCGCAAACTTCGTGCTTAGGGATGCGGGATCCAGGCGCAGCGCAACCTCAATGCTTCTTTGTGCTTCGTTCTGGCGTCCCTGCAATGCCGCCACCGCTGCCAGGGCGCCATACGTTTCGCCGTAGTTGCGATCCCGCTCCAGGGTATTGCGAAAAGTGGTTTCGGCTTCAGCGAGGTCACCGGAAAGTAGGTGCGTCCAACCAAGCGTTATCCAGGTCCCCAGATGGCCGGGCAAATACCGTAGTCCTTGCTCGAAGTGGGCTTTTGCAGCCGGAAAATCCTGCGCCAGGAGCGCCATGGTGCCTAGCCCAATCCAGGCCCGGCCATTCTCAGGGGCCAATTCCGTCACCCGTCGATATTGGGTGATAGCCCGCGGGGCTCGCAGTTCGGCGGCATCCAACGTGGCCTGCACGATCAGACCGTCCACGGAGTCGGGGTGCGCCGCGAGGGCCCATTTTGCGCATCGCGCGGCGGGGCCGGCGCGGCTCGCATCAAGATACAGCAATGCGAAAACGCCCGCGGTCGGCCCATCCTCGCGGGCCGCAGGCTCATTGTCGTCCGCGAGGATCACTGCCTGTTCAATGTGGCCAAGATGGTGATGGGCGGAAATCAATAAGCGCATCAAATTCGCATCGCGGTGTCCTGCGGCGTAGAGTGGCTCGAGTAATTGCGCCACCTGCTCGTACCTTCCATTGAGGCACTCACAGGTGGCGAGGTTCAGGCGCACCCCGGGGTTGTCGACACCCTCGTCGAGCAGATCTCGAAGCGCGGCTTGTGCCGCCGCGAAATCGCGTTGCGCCATCTTTACGGTGGCAAGGGTAAAGCGTGCGCCCGCGTCATCAGGTTGCGCCTGAAGGGCGCGCCGCGCCAGCAATTCGGCACAATCGAAATCGGAGGAATCGAGCGCGAGACTCATGCATTCCGCGCGCAGCGCGGCATTGGTCTGATCTCGATCGAGTAGCGTCAACAGGTGCCGAAGGCGCGCGTGCTGCGCATCCAATGATTGCACAACAGGCGCTTCACTCGGACTCACGTCTTACCCCCTTGCAGTCAGTGTACTCCACAGCCTTCTGCAGGCGCTGTCGGCGTGTCGATTACGAATTGGGCTTTATGCGTCAAACAGGCGGTAGTGTGATGCGGCATACTAGGTGGACGCAAACTTAATTGCCTGACTAGCAAGCAAACTCTATCGCAATCAGCGCATTGCGAGGGGCTTTCAACGTTTTTGCTTGCGCGAGCTTCGAATTGATCTCGCCCGAGATGTTGACAGAATCGGTTGCGCGCCGTAAAAGCACATGCACAAGTCAAATAATCCGCAAGTTCGCGAATCAGTTTAGTGGGCTTCGTGAAGTAGAGCGGCTACTGACCCAAAGAATAAGAACGAAAAGGGGCCGCTGGGTGGGGGATCTCAGTACGAGTGCCGTCTTGAGCATGACCGCGGACATGCTGTGGACGGCTGTGCTATTGGCGGCACCCCTCATTGGGGCGACGACGCTGGCGGCGCTGCTGGTCAGAGTATTTCAGGCCGTGACACAGATCCAGGAAAGCTCGCTCACCTTTGTTCCAAAGCTGATTGTGGCCGTCGTGGTGCTGCTGACGCTGGGCGGCTGGATGCTCAGCACGCTTTCGCAGTTTGCGACCCGCCTGATCAGCAACATTCCCGGATATTTCTAGGATTACACGCAATGGTTAGCGCGCAGGCGGACGCTGGTTGGTTGACGGCGACGCTGCTGACCAGCATTCGCGTGACGGCCATGTCGGCGTTCTTACCCATTTTTGGCGCGACTGCGGTTCCAGGGATGATCCGCGTCGTTTGGGTGGTCGGGTTGGCGGCTACCTTCACGGCGGCTCTGCCCACCCTGAATGCGGCACCGATCGCCGATCTGACGTCGCTGGTGGTCGCGGGTCTGGGAGAAGCGCTGATCGGCGCAGCCCTGGCGTTCGGATTGCTGACGGCCTATGCCGTCACGCAAGTGACCGGGCGTGTGCTGGATATTCAAGTCGGCTTTGGCGTTGCCAGCATCTTGAACCCTACCACGCGCAGTATGAGCTCGCTGTTGGGTGCGCTCTGGGGCATCTGCGCACTGGCTGCATTTCTGGCAATGGATGGGCATCTCGTGCTCATTCGGGCACTGAGCGCATCGCTCAGCGCCTATCCGCCCGGCCAGTTTGGTCTGCGGGTGGATGGCGAAGCGCTATTGCGCCAGTCCTCGGCCATGTATGCCTTTGGCCTGGCGCTTGCGGCACCCGTCATGCTTTTGCTGTTGCTGGCGGACATCGCCATGGCGGTCATGGCGCGCACGCTGCCGCAGCTCAATGTGTTTGTGCTCAGTTTCCCGATCAAGATTGTGCTGGGCCTGAGTGGTCTCGCCTTCTCGATCCGTTACGCCAATGGCGTGTTGCAGGCGCTGTTTGCGCATACCTATCAGTATTGGGATCGCATCAGCACGGGTGTTAATCCCTAGCCATGGCCGAACAGGAGCAAAACCGCACCGAGCCGGCAACTCCCTTTCGCCGTGAGGAAGCGCGCAAGCAAGGGCAGGTGGCCAAGAGCCTGGACTTCAACTCTGCCGTGCTGGTATTGGCCATGATTCTGGGGCTGGCGGTGTACGGTGCCAGCGCGTGGAAACGAATCGCAGCGCACTGCGTGGTCTTGTTTCAGGCCGCGGCGGGGGTAGGAGCGGCGAGCTTACCCAGCACCCTGCTAGGAAGCGCCACGGCTGCCTTCCTCGCTGTGATTGTGCCGATTGCCGTCATCGCGGTGGCTTTCAGCGTGCTCGCCAATCTGGCCCAGTCCGGGCCGGTGTTCTCCATCACGCCGCTAAAGCCGAAGTTTGAACGCCTGAATCCCATCGCCGGCTTCAAGCGAATCGCTAACCGACGCATGTTGTTCGAGACTTTCAAGAGCCTGCTGAAACTGATCGCTCTCGGAGGCGTCAGTGGCCTGTTTCTCGCCACTTTGCCGGCGATCTTGCCGGGGTTGGCTACCGTCGATAGCGGGTTGCTGGGAAGCCGCTATGCACACAGCGCGCTGGCGCTACTCTTCCGGCTGGGTCTGGTGTTGCTGCTGATTGCGCTCCTGGATCTGTCCTTTGTGCGCTGGCAGTACCGGCGGCAGCTCATGATGAGCCGTCGGGAGCTGAAGGAGGAAGTGAAGCGACGGGAGGGCGACCCGCAGGTGCGGGCCAAGCTTCGGGAGTTGCAACGGGAAAACCTGAGGCAAACGAGATCGATGACCCGGCTCCCGGACGCCGACGTGCTGATCACGAACCCGGACCACGTTGCCATCGCGTTGCGTTACGTGCGTCACAAGATGGCCGCCCCGGAGATTATTGCCAAGGGCGCGAATACTTGGGCCCTGCAGATGAAGTCCCTGGCCCGCACCCATCAGATTCCAATCTATGAGCGACGCACCCTGGCACGTGCGCTGCTCAAGCGCGGTGCCATCGATCGGGCGATTCCGGTGGAGTGTTACGTGGACGTGGCGCGCATCTATGCCGATCTGGAGGCCACGCGCCGCCGCCTGGTGCGCTATGAGGTGCACGCGTGAGCGACCTGCTTCGCCGCATTGTGGGTGATCGGGCGGAGCTGGCCCTGGCCCTGATGCTCGGGGGCATCCTGTTGGTGATGTTTGCTCCTGTGCCTCCCGGCATGCTGGATTTCCTGCTGATTGCAAACTTCGGGTTTGCGGTTCTGATCCTGCTGCTGACCTTCTACATGGGTCGGCCACTGGATTTTTCGACCTTCCCCTCACTGCTGCTCGTGGCGACGCTGTTTCGGTTGGGCCTGAATGTCGCGGCCACGCGGCTGATTCTCGGCCAGGCGAATGCGGGCCACGTGATCGCGGCGATCGGCAATGTCGTGGTCGGCGGCAATTATGTGATTGGCCTGATCGTATTTACCGTCCTGATCATCGTGCAGTACGTAGTGGTGACCAACGGTGCGCAGCGAGTCGCTGAAGTGGCGGCGCGTTTCACGCTCGATAGCATGCCCGGCAAGCAGATGAGTATCGATGCAGACTTGAACATGGGTCTGATCGATCAAAACGAGGCACGAGAGCGGCGCAAGCAGATTGAGCGCGAAGCGAATTTTTACGGCGCCATGGATGGCGCCAGCCGATTTGTCAAGGGCGATGCCATCGCCGGAATCCTGATCGTCCTGGTCAACATCATCGGCGGCCTGGCCATCGGTGTCGCGCAAGGCAACATGAGTTGGTCCGAGGCGCTGCAGACTTATACGTTGCTCACGGTGGGCGATGGCATTGTCACGCAGGTTCCGGCGCTGGTTATTGCCACCGCCACCGGCATCATCGTGACGCGTGCCGCATCCGATGCCCGGCTGGGCTCGGAGGTAGGTCGGCAGATCATGGCCTACCCACGGACCCTTGCGCTGGTCACCATCGTTTGGGTACTGCTGGGGTTCTTGCCTGGCATGCCCTTGTTGCCGGTCCTCCTACTGGCGGCGGGGGGCGCGAGCCTGTTTTGGGTGGCGCTCAGGCGCGCCCCGCCGCCTGCCACGGCCGACAAAGACAAGCCGGTGGCCGCGCGGGAATCGACTGATGCGCTCTACAAGGCGCTGAAGGTGGAGCCCGTCGAGCTGACCATCGGCGCCGGCCTGATCAACATGGTTGGGGTGGAAGGTGGACTCATCGCCGAGCGGCTCGGTGGCGTGCGCAAACAGTTCGCGCTGGATATGGGTGTGGTGTTGCCCTTGCTGCGGGTGCGCGATGACAAGCGCCTGGCGGCGCATCAGTATGAACTGCGCATCTTCGGGACCCGTGTAGCAGAGGGTGAGATCCTGGCGGAGCGCTGGTTGGCGATCAATCCGGGTGGCCAACGGGCACCGCTCAATGGCGTGGCGGCGATGGATCCGGCCTATGGGCTCCCCGCAGTGTGGATTTCCGAAGAGGCACGGGCTGCTGCGCGCGCCGCGGGCTACACGGTGGTCGATGCGGCGACGGTATTCCTGACGCACATTGCCGAGGTCATGCGCCAGAACGCCCACAATCTGATCACACGAGCCGAGACCGAGCGACTCATCGCCGGAGTGCGGGAGCGTCAGGCTGGTCTGGTCGATGAGCTGATCCCGAAGGTCATTGCATTGAGCGATGTGCAACGCGTGCTGCAGAACCTGGTGCGGGAGCGCGTGCCGATTCGGAATATTGAAGCCATTCTCGAGACTTTGGCGGACGCTGGCACGCGCAGCAAGGATGCCGAGGTCCTGACGGAGCAGGTGCGCGAAAGGCTGTCGGGCCTGATTTGCCAGCAGCTGGCGGAATCACGCGCCGAGCTGCAGGTGCTTACGCTGGATCCCGGCGTCGAGCAGTCGCTGGCAAGTGCCATACGCACCGTTGAAGAGAAACCTTCAATGGTGCTCGATCCAAAGACGGCCGAACAGGTTCTGAAGAAGCTCAGCGAGGAGGCCGAGCGGATGGCGCGAAGCAACCTCAAGCCCGTCTTGCTGTGCGCACCACTGATACGACGGCACCTGCGGCGCTTTACCGAACGCCTCATGCCGCAACTGTCGATTCTGTCCCTGAACGAAATCCCCCAGCATGTGGGTTTACGCGCCTTTGGGGTGGTTAAGCTATGACGCTGATCGACTCCTCAACCGTCGCGTCACCGCGTGCAGAGCGTCCGGGCCGTGCCGAGCGTGACCTCGATGTACTGGCGGTGGGCCAGACCGTTCGCGTCACGGTGCTGCGCCGTCTCGACGCGGCCCATTACGAGGCGCGGGTGGGTGAGGTCCGAAGCCGCGTAGAGCCCGCACTGACCCTGATTCCTGGTACTTCCGTCGAGGCGCGCGTGGTGGCCCTGGGCAGTCCGCTCGAGCTGCGCGTCCTGGAGGCACCGGACCCAGACGCACCTACAGCCACCAATGTGCCGGTGGACCTCGACAAGGGAGGCTCGAACGTGTCCGCCCTGGTCGCGCAACTTGCGGACCAACTTCGGGTGCCGCTGCGTGCGGCTGACCGAGTGATGCTGAGCGGGCTAGCCTCCAAAGCCCAGGACCCTCTGGTAATGGCGCAGGCGGGACTCTACCTGCTGCGTCAGGGCGTGGATCCGACGCCGAGTGCCGTGGAGGCACTCTACGAAGCGCTGCGCCAGAGATCGGCGAATGATCAGGCGTTGACCGGGGCACCTCCGCCCACGGTTGCCGCTGTCCCTGGATCGACCGGGGCGATCGACTCGCCCGTGGCCGCGGCCCTGCTGGCGGCGCTCAACGGTTCGACATTGCCGGCGGGGGGGGAGGGCACGCAGTCCGGAAACTCGGGCGACGATGCCCAGCGTCACCGACAGCAGTTGGCCCAATGGTTGCTCAATGTCAGTGATGCCGGCAGCGTGGGTTACCGCTACGGAACTCTGCCCTTGCTGGTCAGCGGGCGGCTGGTGGAGATCGATCTGGCGCTGTTCCAGGAACAACCGTCCGCGCACGTGGCCCGCCCCCTGCACCGCATGGTCATGAGTGTGCAAACACAGCACTTTGGCAGCGTGCGAGTTCGACTCGAGGCGATAGAGGACCGGCTGCAGGTGAGGGTGTCAAGCGAGAGCGCTGCCGGAACCGCGGCACTGTCCGACTCGGAGCCGCAGCTGCGTGCGCTGCTGGCGGACATGGGATGGCAGGTGGAATCACTGGCCTTTCACACAGAGCATGCGCTGCGTCCCGCGGCCCATGCCATCGTTCAACACGTACTGCACAACGGCAGTATCGATCGGGCTTGGTAGGAGAGGACATGAATACACCGACTCGGGTGGTGGGCGTTCATTACGAACTCGGCGATGCGGCGCCGACCGTGGTGGTGAAAAGCGCTGGAGCGGCAGCTGAGGCGCTGCTGCGCCGCGCACTCTCGAACGATCACCAACAGGTCGTTCGCGATCCCGAGCTGGTCCGTGAATTGTATCGGGTACCAGTGAACGGGGCGGTGGGCAGCGCCTTGTTTCCGGTCATGGCGAGTCTGCTCGTCCATGTCCTCGAACGGGATAGACCTGAGGAAGGAACACGCCGATGAGTGATGCCGTTGGAACCATCGTGCAGGCGCTGCACAACGACATGGATACGATGCGAACACTTGCGCAAAACATAGCCAACTCAGAAACGACCGGTTACCGGCGTTCTGTGCCCGTGACGCATACGTTCGCCGTACTGGTGACCGATGAGTTGGCCGCAGTACCCAGGGCAACGCCGGGCGCGCCCAGTGTGCGTGAAGCGACGGATCTAAGCATCGGCTCGCTGCGTCAGGTTTCCGGTGCACTGAATCTCGCCCTGGAAGGCGAGGGGTATTTTGTGGTCGACACGGACCAGGGCGAAGCATTGACGCGGCGGGGTGATCTGAAAATTGATGCCGCCGGGTTTCTGTCCACGCAATCTGGACATCGCCTTCTCGGGCGCAACGGCGCAGTGCACCTGGAGCCCGGCGTGCTCAACGTCAGCGCTGATGGCATTGTGAGTGCGGATGATCGGGTGCTCGATACCCTCAGACTTGTCCGGGTCGATCGCCAGGCAGCGCTTGAACCCGTCGGCGCAGATCTTTATCGGCCAGCGGACCCAGCGGCCATTCATGACGCGCCGGGCAGCCTGGTCAGGCAGGGATTTCTCGAAGGCTCAAACGTTCAGGCCGTCAATGAGATGACCCGCGCGGTCGAGACATTGCGGCACTTTGAAGCGACCGAACGCTATTTTCGTGCCTACGATGAGATGACGCGAGAGGCAATCAGTGAATTAGGCAAGAACTAGCCATCTCGATCTTGCACAGGAGCAGCTTATGGCAGATGCAATGTATGTAGCGGCGACGGGTATGCGGGCACATCAGACGGAGGTGGATGCGATCTCCAACAATATTGCCAATCTCAATACGGTTGGCTACCGCGGCGAGACGGTGTCGTTCTCCGCACTGACCTCCGCGATGGTGGCGGACGCGGGGGAGCTGGACTCACCGGCGGGGATCGTCGCGCCGCAAGGCGATGGCGCGGGCTTTCTGGAGGTGGTGCGCGAGGATGGATCCCTGGCTTACACGCGCGCCGGTGCACTGCGCGTCAATGCGGAGGGATTGGTGACCACACTCGCGGGCCAACCACTTGCGGCGCAGCTGGTCATACCCACAGAAGCCACTGCCGTTCAAATTCTGCCGGACGGCCGGGTGATTGCGCAGGTCGGGACGAATCCTTCGCCCGTTGAAGTGGGGCAAATTGAGCTGGCCTCGTTTGTGAACACGGGCGCCCTTACGGCCGTGGGCCAGGGGCTGTATCTCGCCTCGGCCGATGCCGGCCAGCCGGTCTTGGCCAAGCCCGGAGAGAATGGATTGGGCACGCTCAAGCAGGGTTACCTTGAGCTCTCGAACGTGGAGCTCACTGATCAGATGGTCGCTCTCATGATCGCGCAGCGTGCTTTCGAGATGAACAGTCGGGTATTTCAGGTGGCCGATCAGATGCTCTCGATTACCAACGGTCTGGCGAAGGCGTGATGATCTTGACAACGCGCGTCGAACAGTTGGGGGCCGCCTTGTGCGGCGCTGCGGTGCTCGCCGGCGGTGCACCGGCAATCGCGCGCAACGAACAGACGCCGGCGGCACTCCGCGGGGCGCTGATCGAGGCCTATCCCTCGGTGACGCGCTGGGAGATTACCCGTCTACGCGGTGCAGGTGCGGGCGATGCTGCAGTGCCCGTTCAGCGGGTCCTGAGGGTCGGCGCGCGCAGCGCGGTGCGATCGAGTGATGGCACGACGACCTGGTACCTCGTGCGTGGCTGGGTGCCCGGCTTGGTTGCGAATCGTGATTTGCCGCCGCAAGGGCCTACCGACAGTCGGGATTGGTCTCCATCGCCGGTGGATCTCTTGAGTGCTCGTTGTGCACCCCTGGCGAGTTTTCCCATCGGCCCGTCGTGGCGGACCCGGAGCGAGACTGTTCAGGGCTCGCCGCTGAACCAATGTTCTCTGCAGGCCATGCCCATGATCCGCCGCGGCGAAACCGTGAGCCTCCGGTCGCAAGTGCGTGGCGTCTCTGTCATCAGCGAGGGCCTTGCTTTGACGGATGCCGCGCGGGGTGACGGGATCGCGGTGCGCGCGCTCGGGTCTGGTCGCGTCGTGCATGGGAGGGTTGCGCAATCCTCGGAGGTACAAGTCGATGTCCTACATTAACCAGCGGGCCTACGGCGGCGTTCTGTACGGTCGTGACCGGGCCCGCCATCAACTCCTTCTATGCGGATCGGCGGGCGCACCAGGTCGGTGATGTGCTGACGGTGCTGATCACCGAGTCCGCCACAGTGAGTGCCAGCGCGCGTACGCAAACCAATAAATCCTCGAACGCCAGCGCGGGGTTGTCGACGTCGCTGAACAATCGCCGCGCGGTGGGTGCAGACCTCAGCAATGAGTTCTCCGGTGGAGGGCAGATTGAAAGAAGCGGCAGGCTGTTGGCGCGCCTGGCGGTCAGCGTCCAGTCGCAGGATGCCCAGGGGAATCTGAGGGTCGCGGGCGAGCAGAACATCGTTATCAACAATGAACGTCAATTGATACGCCTGACCGGACTGGTGCGCGCGGAAGACATTGGCCCTGACAACACCGTCTCCTCCAACCGCATTGGGGAGGCTCACATCGAGCTCTCCGGGCGCGGGATCCTGGCCAAGCGCCAATCGCCCGGGTGGTTATCGCGGCTGTTTGGCTGGATTGTCCAATGAGTCCGCGTCTTGGGTGGGCGCTGGGACTCGTGACAGTACTGCTGTGCGGTCAGCTTGCGCAGGCCGGTGTGCGCATTAAGGATCTGACACGGGTGGCCGGCGGCCGCCAGAGTTCCATCATGGGCTATGGTCTGGTGGTGGGGCTGTCCGGGACGGGCGACTCGTCACGCAATCTGGTCACCGTCCAGTCGGTCTCCAATATGCTGCGCGAATTTGGACTGCAGGTGCCGCCCGAGTCGCTCAACGCGCGCAATGTGGCGGCCGTCCTGGTCAGTGCCGAGTTGCCCGCAGCCGTGCGTAACGGCGATCGAGTGGACGTCAATGTCGCGGCCATTGGCGACGCCCGCAGCCTCGCGGGCGGCACGCTGCTGATGACCCCCTTGTTGGGGTCGGATCGCCAGGTGTACGCCAGCGCGCAGGGGGCCCTCAGCGTCGGCGGTTACCGATTCGAGCGTGATGGCACGTCGGGGCAGAAGAATTTTCCGACCACCGGGTCCGTTCCGGACGGGGCGGTCGTGGAGGTTACACGTGCGCCAGCGCTGGTAAGCGCCGATGGTCATCTCGACCTGCTGCTCAATGAAGCGGATTACACGACGGCAACGCGGGTGGCCCTCACGATCGCCCAGAGCTTTCCTGAAACCCGGGCACGCGCATTGGATGCCGGACGCGTGGAAATGCAGGTGCCATCGGCGGATCCAGAGCTTGTGACTCGCCTGCTCTCGCAGATCGAGACGTTGGCGGTCGAACCCGACAGTGCCGCGCGTGTGGTCGTGAACGAGCGCACCGGCACGGTGGTGTCCGGCGGCGGAGCCTGGATTTCCGCAGTGACCGTGACTCAGGGGGCTCTGCGTGTATCTGTGACCGAACGTAATCGCATCGTGCAGCCCGGCGGCGTGCTGATCAATCCCGGTGACGGCATACAAACAGCCGTGACGCCGGAGGCTGATGTGCGGATCCGTGAGGACGGCGCGCAGTCCGTGGAACTCGGACGAGGGGCCACGATTGCCGAACTGGTCGCGGCGCTACGCGACATGAAAGCCTCGGCCCGTGATGTGATCGCTGTACTGCAGGGGATCAAGCGCGCGGGCGCACTGCACGCGGAGCTGATCATCCAATGATGTGCGCAGCCCCGCAGAGCGTTGTTCTGGCAGTGACAGGAGTACCCCATGTGGCAAGTTGATCCGACTCTCGACCTACTCAGCAAGGCCGTGGACGTGGCGGCATTCCGCCAGGCCGTGCATGCCGCCAATGTGGCCAACGCGGACGTGCCGGGCTACCAACCGCTGGAAGTGCGCTTCGCACCGGAGACCAGCGAGAGCACGGTGGCCGGCTTCAGCAGCGCGCAGCGGCTGGAAGAGGCGGCTGAGCAAATACCGGAGCTCGCGGCGAGTGCGCAGGGCCACGTGCACCTGGATGAGGAAATGGCGCAAATGGCCCAAAACGCGCTGCGCTATCAACTGCTGCTCGGAGCGTTCGAACGCACCGTGGGTTTGCTTCGGTACGCGGCACGTGAAGGCAAGGAGGGTTGATCATGGGCCTATTCGGAGTATTGGATGTCAGTGCCGCTGGTCTGAAGGTGCAGCAGGCCCGATTGGACGTTGCCGCCAGCAATCTGGCCAATGCGCGAACCACCAGTAGCAGCGGCGGAGCGTACCGTCCTCTCGAAGTGGTGTTGCACAGTTCCACCCATCCGCTTGCGAGCGGCGCGGCGGTCAATGGCGGTATGACGCTGCCACGGCCCGAGGTTGTGGGCATTATGGAGAAATCCGCCGAACCCAGCCTGGTCTACGATCCGGGGCACCCGGATGCCAACAAGGATGGCTTTGTCCGGTTGCCGGGTGTGGACACGGTGGGGTCCATGGTGGATCTCGAATCCATATCGCGAGGTTACGAGGCGAACCTGCGGGTGTTTGACGTGACCCGCTCGCTGATCGAGCGCCTGCTCTCGATTGGGGGTCGCTCATGAGCACCTTGCCCATTGAAGCGGTGACGGCAATGGCGCCTTCGTGGAGCAGCGCTCCAAGCGGCGCCGTCGACCTGCAGCACATGGTCCGTGCTGCGATGGGCGAACCTCAAAGCGCCGGGGTCAGCGGCGGGGCATTCGACGCGCTGGTGCAACAGATTCAATCACTGAGCACGCAAATGAGCAGTTCGGCACCGCAGCTGGCTGCGATGGCGACGGGGCAATCGGATGGCGTAGAGACGGTGCTGCTGAACATGGAGCGCACGCGCGTGCAGTTTGACGTACTCATGTCGGTGCGCAATCGCCTGCTCGAAGCCTATCAGGACATGATGCGGATGCAGGTATGAGCGAGAGCCTCGGTCTGAAAGGCATGTGGTCCCGTTTTTCCTGGCTTCAGCGCTGGAGTCTGATCGGGGTGGCGGTGCTGTGTATCGGTGGCATGGCGGCATCTGCGTATTGGGGGTTGCGCACCGACTACAGCCCCCTGTTCACACAGCTCTCGGAGGCGGACGCGGCGACCGTGGTGGCTCAGCTAAAACATCTCAAGACCCCGTACCGGTTGAGCGAGGGTGGCACGACGGTGCGCGTCCCCACGGCCCAGCTCTACGAGACGCGCATCGCGCTGGTTTCTTCGGGTGCGCCTCTGGGCGGTGGCGTGGGCTTTGAATTGTTTGACAATCAGAGCCTCGGCACGACCGAGCAATCCCAGCGCGTGTCCTACCAGCGCGCGCTGCAGGGAGAGCTGGTTAGAACCATCGGCGCCCTGGAGCACGTCCATCAGGCGCGGGTGCACCTGGTGATGCCTGAAACCTCCCTGTTTAAGCATGATCGGGCCGATGCGCGCGCGGCCGTGGTGCTCACGCTGGAACGCGGATTCTCCTTGCATCCGGATCAAGTCACGGGCATTCAGCGGCTGGTCGCCGCCTCCGTGCAGGGGCTAGAGGTGTCCCGGGTCGTGGTCTCCAACCAGCAGGGCGTCATCCTGTCACTGTCCGATACGGGGGCGGGGCGCAGCGGCGGCAGCGAGGTGCAGCTGACGCTCAAGCGCGAGGTGGAAGACTACTTCGTTGCCAAGATTGCCCGCCTGCTCGATGCCACCTATGGATCCGGTCACGCACTGGTCAGCGTCGATGCGACCCTGAATTTCGATGACATCACGCGCACCCAGCAAGACATACTTCCGACGCACGGCGAAGACGGACACGCGGTGCTGCGGCGCACGCAATCATCGGCCAGCGTGCCCGATGAGCGCGGAGCGGGCTCGGCATTTGAGAGCGACGCCGCGGCTGGCCACGTCAGCCAGTCCAGTAGTGCCGATTACGAATACAGCCGGCGCGTGGAGCAAGTAGTGGCTTCGCCCGGAAGCGTCATGCGCCTTAGCGTCGGGGTGATCGTGCCGAACCGTGTTGCCTCCGAGCAGCAGCAGCATATCCGCGATCTGGTGCGTATGGCAGCCGGGCTCGACGAATCACGCGGAGATGCCATCGTTGTCCAGTCCCTGGAGCAGATGGGTGGGCTACCGGAACAGGCCGCTGGAAATGGATCGTTGGTGGCCGATCCCAGCGCACCGGCTGGGGAGGCACTGGGTTCGCGCGGTGAGCGCGCCTCGGGCAGTGGCCAGTCGCGAGCCGTGCTGCTAGGGGTGGGGTCAGGGGCGCTGCTGTTGGTTGGCGGATTGGGGTTGTACCTGGGGCGCACGCAGCGCGTCCAGCGAACGCCGAGACTCTCAGACGAAGAGCGACGGCGACTGCTGGAAGAGCTCCGTACAGCGCTGGATACCGGATCGATCGACAAGGTGGCGATATGAGGTCGTTGCCGCAGGCCATTGCCGATCTGAGTCAATCATCCATCGAGGATCGGCAATGGATCCTCGCGCAGTTGCGCGCCGAGGAGCGGCAGCGACTGTCCCGGTGGTTGGACGCGGAGGGCGCTGCAACGCCTTCAATGCCGAAAGAGTCTGCGGCCGAGGCTGGATGGGACGCGGAGGAGCAACTCCTCCAGGCGACGCCCCGCGCGCTGGCCACCGCCCTGGCAACAGAACCGACGTGGTTGGTCTACAGCGTTCTCGCCCATTTGGATGTCAATCGCCACCAGCAGGTGCTGACGCTGTTACCCGGCGCGTTGCGATCGGCCCTCCTCGCGATGAGCTTCATGCCCGTGTGCGTCGCGCCGGCACTGCGCCAGGCTGTCAATGAGGCCGTCGTGAGTGAAATGCCCACGATGCCCGGCGAGTCGGGCGGGCACCGTGCGCCCGCGGGCCGGCCCTCTCGCTTCGATCAGATGCTGGATCGATTCAGAACGGTGAAGCCGTGATCATCAAGCAGGCTGTCATGGACCAACGTCGAGTCCATTGGCGATCCGTAACGAACCTCCAGCCCGTGCCGGACGCCGATGAGTCGTCGTTAGATCCGGTGCATGAGGCGATTGACGGGCGGAGCAACCGCTCTGGTCCTGCACTCGACGTTGAAGCAGTACTGGCGTGGTTAGACAAGCAGGAGGATCCGGTTCGCGAGCGTCTGGCGGAAGTGCTGAGCGGTGATGTGGAACGCGTGCGCGAGCAAGCACGCGAACAGGGACTGGCCGCTGGTCACCGCGAAGGCCTTGAACGGGCCGCCGCGGGGGCACAACGCTTGATCGATGCTCTGGGCTCGCTGGCGCGTGAGTCTAAAGCGCAATTCGAGCATGAGTGTGAGGCGCTGCAGGGCTCGGTCGTGAGCGTCGTCGAGGCGGTGCTGCGCAAGATCGCCGGACCACTTCTGGCCAGCGAACGCGCGGTGGTGGGCACGACACTGGAAGTGCTGCAACAGTGCGCCCACGGCCTCAATCTGAGGATTTTTGTCTGCCCCGCAGACCTGCCCATCGTGGAGGCGGTGCGGTCGCAGCTGGCCCTCGCGCTTGCCCAACGACCTTTTGAGCTGCTGGCCGACGAAGACCTGGTCGCCGGGGGTTGCCGCGTCGAGGGATCACTGGGGGTCGTGGACGGCTCGCTGGCTCTGCAGTGTGAAGAGCTGTGCGCCTTGCTTCGTGATGCGAGGGAACAACGTGACGGAGTACAGCCGTGACAGAGAACCTGGCCGAGCGCATACGCACCGCGGAGTGGATACGACGGAGCGGTACAGTGTCGCGCATCAGTGCGCTCGCGATGGAGGCTCGGGGCCCCAGTGCACGGCTAGGTGAACTGTGTGAAGTGCGCGCCAGTGCCCACGCGCCCACTCGATTGGCTGAGGTGGTGGGGATATCCGAGAGCCGCGTCCTGCTGATGCCCTATGGGGAGCTCGCGGGCTGCGCCGTGGGCGCCGAAGTGGTGGCGACGGGGCGGCATGCGCAGGCTCCGGTGGGATCTCGACTACTCGGTCAAGTGCTCGATGCCTTCGGTCAGCCGCTGGATGGATCGGTACCGGTGATGACCCATCAGCGCTATCCGTTGAGCCCCACACCCATCAACCCACTCGAGCGTGGTGCGGTCAGTGAACCCCTGGACACCGGCATTCGCGCCATTGACTCCCTGCTGCCACTGGGACGTGGCCAGCGGATGGGGATATTCGCCGGCAGCGGGGTCGGTAAGAGCACACTTTTAAGCATGCTGACGCGGTATCTGCGGGCCGATGTGACCGTGGTGGCGCTGGTAGGGGAGCGCGGTCGGGAAGTAAAGGCCTTTGTCGATCATGCACTCCCCGGGCCGGAGCGCGCGCAGACAGTCGTGGTGGCGGCGACCTCAGATTTACCGCCGCTGGTGAGACGCCGGGCTGCCTTTTACGCCACAGCCGTTGCTGAGTATTTTCGCGATCAGGGCCTGCACGTCGCCTTGCTGATGGATTCGGTCACGCGCGTTGCCACGGCACAACGCGAAATCGGCCTGGCCGCGGGCGAGCTGCCGACGGCGCGGGGCTATACCCCTTCGGTTTTCTCCCTCCTGCCGCGTCTGCTCGAGCGCGGCGGGGTGCGCGCCGCCGGAGGGTCGCTGACCGCCCTGTACACCATTCTTGTGGATGGTGATGACATGAATGACCCGCTGGCCGACGCGGTCCGGTCCATCCTGGATGGGCACATTGTCCTGGCCCGCGGTATTGCGCATCGCGGGCGGTTTCCTGCTATTGATGTGCTGCAGAGTGTCAGCCGCCTGGCGCCCACCCTGTGCGATCCGGCGCACCTGTGCCTCGTTGCCGAGGTGGTCAAGACTCTGGCGGCATACGAGGCCGTGCGAGACCTGATCGAAGTGGGGGCGTACCGTCCGGGCAACCAGCCCGCTACCGATCGGGCGATTCTATTGTATCCCCTGATCGAAGCCTGGCTCGCCCAACCGGCTGATGAGCGCGTCGGGCGCGCGGAATCTGCCCAGCAGCTCCGGCGCCTGCTTGCGGCCGACGTACTCCCGGCATGACCGCCGCGAGTCAATCATTGCATGCGGCGCGACAAGCGCAGATCGCCGAGCGCGACGCGCTGCGGCGCGAGCACAGTGAGGCGCTGCTACAACTGACCCGCGTGGATCGTGCGCGCGCCACGGCGCTTGAGACCATCAGCCGCGCCCAAGGCTGGATGAGCCTGGCCACAGAGCCCGGCAAGCGCCTGCAGGTTGAGGCGCTTGGTATCGCGCAAGCGGTCATTGGCTATACACGCGGCGAACTCGCCGTGGTCAACCGTCAATTGGCAAGTGTGCGAGCCCAAGCCGAACAGCTGCGCGGCGAAGTCGCAGCGCGGCAAAGCAGGATCAGAGCGCTTGATCGACTGGTCTCGCTCCGCCAACGGGCTCGACGCCACGAACTGCAGCATCGGGCGGAGCGTGAGTTGGACCGCGATGCGGCGGCACTCGCGCCGGCACTCGGTGCGCTGCGGAACCAATGTGAATACCTGGGTGATGTCCCACCTTCGGATACACAGCAACAGGAGTACTGATCATGGCGGTAAGTGCGATCGGCATCGTGCCATCCAATGCCCCGGCGCCCAACGTGAATGCCACGGTGTCTCAGCAGGATTTTCTGAAGATACTGCTGACGCAGCTGCGATTCCAGGATCCGCTCAAGCCGGTGGACAATCAGGAATTCGTTGCTCAGTTGGCGCAGTTCAGTGCACTGGAGATCAACCGGCAGAGCGGTGAGAAGCTCGACACGCTTTTGGCCATAAGCGGCGCCAACCAGGCTCTCAACCTGGTGGGCCACACGGTGGAAGTCAACGGCGCGTCCGGTTCTGGAGCGGGTGTAGTCACGGCCGTATCTTTTGTCACCGGCGACCCGCGGCTCACGGTCAGGACGAGCACGACCACGCTCGTCGACGTGCAACTGTCCGACATCATCCTTGTACAACAGGGAACAACACCATGATCAATACTATCTATACGGCCCTTTCTGGCATGAATGCCTTTAGCAAAGGCCTCGATGCGATCAGCAACAATGTCGCCAATCTGAATACGCCGGGCTTTAAGGCTACCGTGCCCCTGTTTCTGGATGTCGTCCATCGCAGCGCTGCCGGTGCGCTGCTCGATGCGAGCGGATCCAGTTCGCAGGGAGCCGGGGTCGCCGTGAACACTGAGAACGCGTCGTTCAATGAGGGCGACCTGCGCAGCACCGGGAACCCGCTTGATGCTGCGGTGGATGGAGCCGGTTTCTTTGTGCTCCAGAACGATGGGCAGACCTACTACACGCGCGCCGGCCAGTTTGAATTTGACAAGGATGGCTATCTGGTCGATCGAACCAGCGGTGCACGGGTCATGGTGAGCACCAGCAGTCAGGCGCTTTCGGCCTTCAATGTCGACGCATTCCGCAGTTACGCACCCAAGGCGACCGCCAATGTCACACTTACCGGTAACCTGGGCCGCACCGGCAGCGTAACCTACGAATTGCCCTCCATCACGGTTTATGACACGGCGGGCGGAAGCCACGTATTGACGGCGAAGTTCGTCCAGGATGGCACCGATCCGTTGAAGTGGACGGTCGAAATCCACGATGACAAGGATGCCGTGCTGGGCACGGCGACACTCGAGTTCAATTCCGACGGCACGCCCAAGGCAATGGCTGCGCCGCTGGTGGCGCACATGACCCCAACGGATTTGCCGGCATTCGACATCACCTTCAATCTGGGCGCAGCGGGCACGTATGCCGGCGTGACGAGTCTGGTGAACGACAACCAGTCCCATCTGCAGCTCCTGCGCCAGGACGGGGTCGCCTTCGGATCCCTGACCACCGTCGACTTCGATGACAAGGGCCAGCTGACTCTGCATTACTCCAATGGAGAGAAACTCACCCCAGCCACGCTGCTGCTGGCGCGATTCACCAGTACAAATGAGCTGGTTTCCGTGGGCAGTGGCCAGTATGTGGCGCCTGACGCGTCGGAGCCCCAGTTGGGCACGGCTCAGTCCCATGGTCTGGGCCGTCTGGTCGGGGGTCAGGTCGAGCTCTCCAACGTGCAGCTGACCGATCAGTTTACCGACCTGATTATTATCCAACGCGGTTACCAGGGCAGCTCGCAGATGGCGTCGGTGGCCAACGAAATGATCCAGCAGCTGTTGGCCATGGGGCAGGGTCGATAAATGAATGGCGAGCAGGACGGATGGGAGCCCTGGCTGATACTTGATGAGGGTGCGCGCGGGCGCGTGAGCGCGCGTGTTTCGGGAGCCCTCGATCAGTGGGTACATACCTGGTGTTCCGCCGGGGCGGTGGAAACACAGGATCTGTTTGTCAATTTGGCAAGTTGTGGCCAATCGGAGGTGAAAGCGGCAATGCCGGGCATCGTGTATCGCGACAGCGGCGTCGCGCGCGAAGCCCTCGGTATCTGGCTACCCGATGATCTGCTCTCTCTAATGCTCGGGTGTCATCGTGATTACATCTGCAGCCCGCTGAGCGATTCTGTGGCGCCAGAGTCAGCGGCGGCGCGTGTTTCGGCGCGAATGGCGAACGCTCTGGGTGGACAGCTGCTCGGCGACGTCGGAGATACGCTGCGGATGACCCCGAGCGCGATGTCGCTCGACGCGCTGCGGAGCGATCCAGCGATGCGGCACTGTTGGACGATCTCCGTGACGATGCGCGATGGCTGTACCCTGCTGTCCCTTTTGTGTTCGGCCTCGTTGATAAAATCGTGGAGCGACCTCCACGCGGGGCGGGCGCATGCACCCGGTACGCTGGTTCGACGCGCGGAGGCCATTGGCGACACCCTCGTGCCGCTGCAGGCGACGTTCAAACCACTCGAGTTGCCTGTAGTCGATCTGGCCGGCCTCGAAGTGGGTGATGTCCTGCTTCTTGAGCCTGGAGACGACGAGTGCCTCATCCTCCAGACACGTGCGGGCGAGTGTATCGCCACGGTCTCGCTGGGCCGCCAGCGCGAGCAGCGCGCTCTCGCCATCTCGAAGCTGCATGCCCCATCGCAACCCACGGCGATGCGGCGTGTGCGTGGCTAACCTTCAACCTTGAGAGAGAACCATCATGAGTTCAGATCCCGTCAACGTCGTAGAACTGCCTCAGTTACACGCCGCCGCAGGCCAGCGTCACAGTCGCCTGGGAGCGCGGCTGGACTTGGTGGAGCAGTTGAAGGTCCACGTGACTGTTTATGTTGGCGGCGTCCACATTTCAGCCGCGCGACTGTTTGAGTTGGGCGTCGGGGACGTCTTGGCATTGGATGATGCCGCCGATGGGCTCGTGGAATTGCGTCTGGGCGACAAGATCATAGCGCGCGGTCACCTGGTGGCTTCCGGCGACCGGCTGGGCGTCCGAATCTCGGAAATTCGCGCTGAATGAGCGCGCCATCCCTAACGCGACAGTGGGCTCCACTGCGCGTCGGGGCTTGGGTGGCACTCGGTCTCGTCAGCGTCACGGCACGGGCCGATCAGGGCGCGGCTGGCCTCCGCCTGGGCTTGATTGCGAACCCCGTGGAGTTGCCATCTTTGTGGCGCGTGACCCTGGGGTTTGTGGTCTGTGCCGGTCTGATCGTCGCCGTGACCTGGGCATTGCGCCGGTATGGCGGTCGGCTGCCATGGAGCGCGGTTGAGCGGGGCGGTGTCCGTGTAAGGGCCCGATCCACCCCCGCGGCGGGCCTGCGCGTGACGGTCATCGAAGTGGATACCCATCGATTCCTGATTGCCGAGAACCGTAATGCCCTGCAGGTCGTTCCCCTCGACGATGCGCGCATGTCCGATGCGCCGGCGGCGGAGGATCAATGAGGCGTCGTCCGACCACATTATTTATCGGTGCGACGGCGTTGCTGCTGTGGGTGTCCACCGCAGCCGGGGCTGCCGGGCCGGAGACGACGGATGTGCTGGGTGGCGCTGTGCGCGTGGCGGTCGGCGGAAGTGGTAGTGCGGGCCTGAACGACGCCCTTCGTATCGTACTGGGGTTGACCCTGATCGCGGTCCTCCCGGCCATTGTGGTGGCGATGACCTCCTTTACTCGCACAATCATTGTGCTCTCAATGCTGCGTCACGCCTTCGGCATGCAGGACACGCCGCCCAACGTGGTGCTGGTCAGTCTGGCGCTATTTCTCACGCTGTTTACCATGAGCCCGGCCTTCGATCGGATGTATAAGAATGCCGTGCAGCCCCTGTCTCACAACGAAATCAGCCTCGATCAGGCTCTGACCGCCGGTGTGGCGCCGCTGCGTGAATTTATGCTGCGCCAGACGCGCGAGAGTGATCTGCAGGTCATTCTGGAGAGTGCGCACGTGGCTGTGCCGGATTCGATCGATGAAGTGCGCACGATTTACGTTATCCCCGCATTCCTCCTCAGTGAGCTCAAGACCGCCTTTCAAATCGGGTTTGTGATTTTCCTGCCTTTCCTGCTGCTCGATCTGGTGGTCGCGAGTACCCTCATGTCGATGGGCATGCTCATGGTGCCGCCAACCATCATCTCCCTGCCGCTCAAGGTGCTTATGTTCGTTATGATTGATGGATGGGGATTGACCGTGCGCGCCCTGCTGGGCAGCTTTCACTGAACGTCACACAGCCGCCATGACGGATGGGCTCTCCGTGCTGGATCAGGACACGGCGGCGCAGTGGGACCAGTACCGGGCCAGCCGAGATCAGTCCCTCCGCAATGCATTGACCGAGCGCTACCTGCCACTCGCCCGCTCGATTGCGGCCAGCGTCTTCAAGGCGCGGATTGACGATTCGGTAGCATTTGACGATTTCTTGCAATATGCGCGCATGGGGCTCATGCAAGCCATTGAGCGCTTTGATCCCACGCGCGGCATTGTGTTCGAAGCCTTCGCGGCGCGGCGGGTACGAGGAGCCATCCTCAACGGTCTCGGCAGGGAATCGGAGGTCGCCGCGCAACGCCACAGCTACACCGAGCGGCGACGGGAGCGGCTTCGGTCAATCAAGGAGCACAGCGGCGGCGATCGGCTGAAGTATCTGGTGCGTGTAACCGTGACCGCGGCCATTGCCGCCATGCTCGATGAGGAATTTGAAGAACCCGCTGACGAGGCGGTGGCGTCGAACCCTTACGCCTCGGCCGAGTTGTCGCAGCTCGAACAGGCTCTGTGGGGGTACATGGCAGGCCTGCCCGAGCGCCAGCGCTTCATTGTTCAGCAACACTATGTCGGAGGATTGGAGTTCCAGGACATCGCCCAGCAACTGCAACTGAGCAAGGGCCGTGTGTCGCAGTTGCACGCCCAAGCCCTGGAACAGCTGCGCTCTGCGTTGAAAGCGACGCTCCATCCGGTGGATCGACGCTTCTGACCGCGCGCTCAGTACCGACCCTTGATCCGCGCCGACTCATATTCCTGGGCTGTGTCCCGACTCCGTATACGTCACCAGCAGCTGTGAGAGTTCACCGGCGATCTCTTCGTTGGCAAGGAGATCCGAGGTCACGCGTGCGGTGAGCGAGGCAAGGCCGGGATCAGAAGACATGGCGTCGCCGAATTCACTCACCAGGACGGTCTCTACGAAAGCTTCGGCCAATTGACGAGTGGTTTTCCTGCCCATCGCGCCAAGGCGTTCGCGAAGGCGAGCATCGAGGGATGGTGCAGGAGTGGAGGGTGCGAGTTCGGGAGTGTTTGCGCCATGCTTGGCACCTCGGTTGCCAAGGGGTGTGGCGCCCGGCGTATTGGTGGAGCGCTGGCGAACCAAGGTCGCCAGGATTTCCGCGATGGGTCGGAGGGGATCCACTTGGATCTTTGCAGCCTATGGATATGAGAGTGCGCTGCCAGGCGAGGCACTACTCACTGGACTCGGCTGCCGTCGGTGTATTTGGAGAAATCGGTACGTATATCAGCGCTGGGCTCTGTGTGCGCTGTCGCCGGAGGCGCTGCGGTGGAGGTGGCTTGCTGAGCCCGGACGCGCTGAATGATCAGGCTCATGTCCGCATTGAGAGCCCCATTGCGGGTATTGGTCTGAATGCCGCGACTCAGATAATCCAGACATTCGGCAAATCGATCATAAATGAGTGCTTCGAGACCGCGCTTAAATAGAGCAAGCGCTGCAAATTCCCCCGTCAATCCATCAAGTGCAGACCAGGTGGCTAACGCCGCGTCGGGTTTGGCCATTGTCAGCTGCAAAAGTCCAAGTTGGAAACGGGCGTAATGCAGGTGCGGAGCGATGTGGAGCGCGGTGCCGAATTCAATGGCGGCACGGTCGTATTTGCCACTTTGCGCGAGTTCCGCACCGTAGAGATAGCGCAGCTCGGCGTTGGCGGGGTCGGCGCCAATTCGGTGCTCCAAATCCTCAAGATCGGGCTCAATTCCCAAGGCATTTCACCTCGCATACAACCCCCGACCATAAAGGGAAGACGGGGCGCCCAGCCGCCCTCCTGATCATAGTGGCGGGGTCGGCGCTAAGCAATTCTCGATCGCGGGGCGCAATCTTCCAGGACTATTAACAACTTGCGCCACTTTTCTCAGGTCCACGCGGCGACGTTCATCTCGAATATCCCTGGCCACCTAAACCGCTGACGGAAATCCCGGATTACCGCTGGTGAGCGTGCGTGTCCGGAATGTACCAGGACCGTCTGTAACTGCTCCAGGGGTCAGCATATGGTCGCAGTGGTTAGTGGATCGAACCTCGGGTTGTATAACAGCTCGCTGGCAATACTGGGCGGAGCCGGGGCCTCCGGGAGTGCGCCAAACGGCCGGTCCGGTGACCGTGTATACGTCAACAGTGCCACAGGCAACCTGGTAATTCAAAGTCAGGACGAAACGCTCGCCGCGTTAGGCCTCGATTTGACGTTGCTGCGTACCTACAACGCCCAGGGCAAGCTCGATGATGACAACGCCGACAATTGGAAAATTGGCGTATATCGACGGGTTTATGCACTGACCGGTACGGTGAACACTGCCGGCAGCACGGTGACCAAGGTATTCGGCGACGGCTCTGAGGTCGTCTATACCTACGACACGGTCTCTGGCAAGTATATCGGCTCGGATGGCAACGGGGCGCATGACATCCTGAGCTGGAGTACCACCACAAGCCAATGGACATGGACAGATGGGTCGGCGCGTGTGGCGGAGACCTACGAAAGCACCGGCAAACTTCTGAACGCCAAGGACACGGACGGCAACACGCTCACCTATAACTACACGGGTGCGTTACTGACAAGTGTTGCCGATGCCTCCGGCCAGACCACTTATCTCGACTACACCGGAAATCTACTGCAAAAGATACGTGTCGTTTCCAGCGGCGTAACACAAACCCTGACGCTTTATACGTACGACGCTTCGAACCGCCTTTCAACCGTGACCGTGGATCTGTCGCCTTCGGACAATGTGGTGACCGACAACAACAAATGGGTCACCACATACACCTACGATAGCACCAGCACGCGGGTCGCCTCGATCACACAGCGCTATGGCACCTCCGCCAACGCGATGAGTTCGGCTTCGTTCGTGTATCAACTGCTGAATGGTGCCTATCGGGTCACGAGCTTTACCGACGGTGAAGGCAAAACCACCAACCTCGCTTATAGCGGAGCAACAGTCAGCGGTGGCCAGACCCTATACCTGACCACTGATGTTACGGATCCATTGGGCTTGGTGACCACCTATACGAAAGACTCGCAAGGTCGACTCACAAGTGTGCTCACTCCGACGACAGGTGGCGTGCGGTTTGAGAAGCGCTACGCCTATGATGCCAATGGAAATGTCACGAGCACGACCGAAGACCCAACTGGTCTGAACCGGGTCACCACCTATCAATACGATGCAGCCGGAAATGTGACGCTGGTGCGCGATAACGCGGGCAACACCACCACGCGTACGTACGACGCAGCGAACCAGTTACTGACTGATACCGCCTACCTGACCCCCGATCCGGATGGGGCCGGGGCGGGGAGTGCGAGCAATCCATTTACCACGCGCTATGCCTACGATTCCGAGGAGCACCTGCGGTTCGTGATTTCGGGTGATGGGCGCGTGGCCGAGTATCGATATAACGCCGCGGGCCAGCGCCTGGCGATGCTCAAGTACATTGGTACCCCGTACAGTGTCAGCGGTCTATCGCCAACGACGACGCTCAGCGAGTCGACTATGGCGACGTGGGCAGCGGCGCAGAGCCAGCTCGGTCTCGAGCGCACCGATTATGCGTACGATTTTCGGGGTAGCCTCAGCAGCTCGACCGCGTACCTGGCTACGGACACTTCGGGCAATGGCGTCGTCGCGAGCGCCTCGGTAACCCGATATGTATACGATCAACGGGGGAATCTGCTGCAGCAGATTGATCCCCGCGGTGAGTTGACCACCACTGACACGACCGACTACGTGACCAACTACACGTATGACGGTGCGGGGCGGCTGATGAGCACCTCGCAATGGATTTCATCGACAGTGAACG
>WNFI01139814.1_pt1 | contig 42272 bp, 39 predicted proteins | sample 5400471 | NCBI WGS metagenome assembly WNFI01 (sample SAMN13153348, study PRJNA577476) | soil metagenome | isolation source: 100 cm saprolite on Douglas fir-dominated hillslope | place: USA:California | collected 2013-09-17 | reverse complement strand
CCGAGCCGCACCACGCGCACCTCGCGGCGATACCAGTGCCGGTCCGTGGCCAGTGTGTCGAAGGCACCGTAGAAGTGCAGGTAATCCACGAGCAGTCCTTCGACCCGGGCATCCCCGTCCCAGCGGCGCAGCGCCTCGCGCACAGCCACGACGCCGGTTTCATGCAGCACTTCATCCGCCTGGATGTAAACGCCCCAGGCGCCGCGACAGGCGTCCATCGCGCGGTTCGTCTCGAACGCGAGCGTCCCGCCGCCGCGCGAAAAGTCCCACACCGTGTCGAGCACACGAATCCGCGGATCGCCGATCGCGACGACCACGTCGCGGGTCTCGTCCTCTGAGGCTCCAACGTTCACGACGACTTCGTCGCACAGGTCGAGGATCGAGCGGATGGCCGGCACGATCGGATAGTCGAGCTTGACCGCGTTCCGGACGATGGTGAAGCCGGAGATCACGTCAGGTGCGGAATTGCATGTCGTGCAGCCGGCGGTACAGCCCGCCCGCGGCGTACAGCGTCGCGTGGGTTCCCCGCTCCACGATCCGCCCCTCGGCCAGCACCACGATCAGATCGGCGTGTTGCACGGTGGCGAGGCGGTGCGCGATCACGAACGTCGTGCGCCGCGCCATCAGGCGGTCGATGGCTTCCTGCACCAGCCGCTCGGACTCCATGTCGAGCGCGCTGGTCGCCTCGTCCAGGATCAGGATGGGTGGATCGCGCAGCAGCGCGCGCGCGATCGCGATCCGCTGGCGCTCGCCCCCGCTGAGCCGCGTGCCGCGCTCGCCCAGCACGGTGTTATATCCCTCGGGGAGCTGGGAGACGAAGTCGTGGGCGTTGGCGGCGCGCGCGGCCGCCTGCACCTGCTCCAGCGTGAAGTCGCTCCGCCCGTAGGAGATGTTCGCGAGCACGCTGTCGTTCAGCAGGATGGTCTCCTGCGACACGATGCCCATGAGGCCGCGCAGGCTGGTACGGGTGAACCGCGTGATGGGAACGCCGTCCATCAGAATGGCACCGCACTTCGGCTCGTAAAACCGCGGCAGCAGGTCCACCAGCGTCGTCTTGCCGGCGCCGGACGGGCCCACCACGGCCACCACCTGCCCACGCCGCACCTCGAAGTCCACGCCCTCGAGCACCGGCGCCTGACCGTTGTACGAGAACGACACCCCCTGGTACTCGATGCGCTGCTCGAACCGCGCCGGCACCTCGCCCGGCCGGTCGCCCTCTTCGGAAGCGAGATCGAGCACTTCGAACACCCGATCCGCCGCCGCGAGGGCCCCCGCCATCGCCGTGGGGTAATTGGCGACCGACTTCACGGGCGACATCAGCCGCAGCGCCACCGCGATGAACGCAATCAACACTTCGGGCGACAGCGTGCTGGCCTGTCCGAGGGCGAGCCGCGTGCCGACCGCGAAGATCGCGACGATCACCGCGCCCGCGAACACCTCGCTCACCGGACTCGTCAGCAGCGCGTAGCGCTGCGCCCGCAAGACCCCCTTGCGGTAGCGGTTGGCGAGCTGGCGGAAGCGATCGGCCTCGAAGGCTTCCGCCACGTACGCCCGGACCAGCTTGATCGATCCCACCAGCTCGCTCACCAAGCTCGTGAGCTCACCGCGTTGGTCGGCCTGCTCGCGCGAGCGCCAGCGCACCCGCCCCACGAGCGGGCGCACGATGAACACCAGCACCGGCGCGCACACCAGGGCCACCAGCGTCAGGCGCCAGGACAGGCCCACCAGGATCGCCACATACACTACGATGAGGCTGACGTTCTGGACCAGCGATGCGAGCGCGGCGGTGACCACCGTCTTCACCCCGTCCGTGTCGTTGATGACCCGCGACAGCAGCTGACCACCACGGGTCCGCTGGAAGAAGTCGAGTGGCAGCGTCTGCAGGTGTCCGAACAATCGCACGCGCAGGTCCCGCACCACGTTTTCCTGGATCGCGACGCTCCACAGCGCCGCCAGGTACGCGAGGATGTTTTTCACCACCATCGCACCGACCAGCACCAGGACGACGTTCCGCAACGCTGCACCCGGCGACCCGGCCGCGAGCAGGGGCCCGACGACGACGGCGAGCATCCGTTCGACGGCCGACCCGCCGGCCACAGGAAGGGGATCGTGCCCGAACACGGTCCGCAGGAAGGGGATCAGCAGCACGAACGTGGCGCCGTCCATCACGGAGGCCACGAACGTGGCCACGAGATTGGCGCCGAAGAGGAATGCGTAGGGACGGAGCAGCAGGAAGAGCCGGCCGCTACGACCCATTCAGCGCGCCCCCCCCTTCCCCGCCGGGCTGCCGCCCGCGCGCCGGGGCGTGAGCAGGGCGACGGGGAGAATCACTTCTTCCGGCGTGACGCCCCCGTGCAGGAACGAGCCGCGATAGCGGGCCTGATACTCGCGCAGCTTCGTCGGATAGACGAAGAAGCGGTCCGCGGTCGCGAGCAACAGCCGGACGCCGAGCCCCATACCCGGGAGGCCAAAGCCCTTCAGGTCCTCGACCAGAATGGCGGCCTCGGGGTCCTCGCTCTTGAGATCTTCGCCGAACTTGTAGCGCAGGTTCGCGGTCGCGTCGCGCTTGGCGTAGACCGTCGCCGGGGTCTCGCAGTGAATGGAGCCGTGGTCGGTGGTGAGCAACACCGTCACGCCCCGCCGCTCGGCCTCCTGAAGCGCGGCGAGCACCGGCGAGCGCTCGAACCACGTACGGGTGAGGCTGCGCAACGCCGCCTCGTCCCGCGCCACCTCGTACAGGATGGCGCTCTCCGACCGGCCGTGCGTGAGCTGATCCACGAAGTTGAACACCAGCGCCGTGACGCCGTCCTGCGCCAGGTGGGCGGGCAGCCGCCGGACCAGGTCGCCCTCACCCGAGCTGAACACTTTCTCGTAGCGCACGGGGACGGGCCGGCCGACCAGCTCCTGCAGCTGCTCCGTCAGGAGCTCACCCTCGTGGGCGTTGAGGCTCTCCTCGTCCGATGGCTGACCCCACCAGTCGGGGTGTCGCGCCGCGATCTCCATGGGGAAGAGCCCCGAAAAGATCGCGTTGCGCGAGAACGGCGTCGCCGTGGGCAGGATGCTGTAATAGTGCGATTCCTCCACGTCGAACAGCGGCGTGATGAGGTCCCGCAGCACCTCCCACTGATCGAGCCGCAGGCAGTCGATGACCACGAACAGCACTCGTCCCGTGGAGCGCAGCACCGGGACGAGAAACTCGGCGCCTACATCCACGGAGAGCGGCGGCCGGTCGCCCTCGGGACCGGCGAGCCAGCGCGGGTACTGCCGGGCGACGTACTCGGCGAAGTCTTTGCGCAGCGAGCGCTGCAGACTACGGAGGGCTTCGGAGAGGCCGGGCTCGTTGGCGGCGCCCAGGCGGACCTCCCAGCGCGCCAGCTCCGCGACCAGCTCGATCCACTCGCGCCAGGCGAGGGTCGCGCCCCGCCGCCCCTCGAGCTCGCGGAACCGGGTGACGAAATCACGCGCTAGGCGCTGCTGGCGGATACGGTCGCCCTCGAGCAGGCGCGTGATCACCGAGAGGATCTGGCGCGGCTGGACCGGCTTCACGAGGTAGTCGTCCACCTCGATCCCGATCGCCTCGCGCAGCGTGCCCTCTTCCTCGCTCTGGGTGACCATCACGACCGGCATGGCGGGGTCGAGCGCGCGGATCTCGCCGATCAGCTCGAGCCCGCGTCGCCCGGGCATTTGCTCGTCCAGCAGCACGATGCTGTACGGCTGGCGCCGCAGCAGCGCGAGCGCGTCGTCGCCGTGGGCGGCGGCGGCCACCGTGAACCCCTGCCCCTCGAGGAAGCGCCGGTGCGCCGCGAGGCCCTCGATTTCGTCATCTACCCAGAGGATGGTCTTGGGCCGCACCATAGGCCAAAGCTAATGGCGACTGGCGAAGCCGGGCAACGCAGGACTTATTTTGCGGCGTGCTGTGCGTTCTCCTGGTCCGATTCAGCTCCATCGGCGACATCCTGCTGACCACGCCGCTCGTGCGCGCGCTCGCCCGTCGTCACCCGGAGGCGAGGCTCGTGTACGTGACGAAGCGCGCCATGGCGCCGCTCGTGGCCGACAACCCCCACCTGTCCGACGTCGTGGCGCTCGAGCCGGGCGAGCCGATCCGCGACCTCGCCCGTCGGTTGCGTGCCCTCGCCCCGACGCACGGTCTCGATCTCCACGGCAGCATCCGGAGCGCGGGCCTGCGATTGCTGGTGCGCTGCCGCTGGTCGGGGTACGGCAAGCGCAAACTGGCCCGATCACTGCTCATCGCCACCAAGCTGGACGTCTACCGCCGGCGCGCGCCCGGGCCGGTCGCCGAGCGCTACTTCGAGGCGGCGCGTCGGCTCGACACGCAGCCAGACGGCGGGCCGCCCGAGTTCTGCCTCGGCCCCGGAGCCAAGGACCGCGCGGCACAATGGCTGGCGGAGCGCGGACTCGCAGCGCAGCGGGTCGTGGCTCTCGCGCCGGGCGCCGCCCACGCCACCAAACGCTGGCCCGTCGCCCACTGGAGCGCGCTCGCCGAGCGGCTGGCCGCGGCCGGGTACCGGCCCGTCGTCGTGGGAGGGTCCGAGGACCGCGGGCTCGCGCAACAGCTCGTGGGCGACGGAGCCGGAGGGGGAAACCCGCTCGCCAGCGCGGCTGGCGAGTTCTCGCTCCAGGAGACCGGCGCGCTGCTCGCCCGGGCGCGGGTCCTCGTATCGGGCGATACCGGTGTCATGCACATGGCCACCGGCGTCGGGACTCCCGTGGTCGCGCTGTTCGGACCCACCGTCGAGCGGTTCGGCTTCTTTCCTTACCGCGCGCCGGCGGCGGTGCTGGAGCGCGCCCTCGATTGTCGCCCCTGTTCGGCGACGGGGACCGCCTCCTGCCCGCTCGGCCATCACCGCTGCCTCGCCGATATCACGCCAGAGGAGGTGGCGGCAACGGTGGAGCGCCTCGTCGCGTGAACCGCGCCACGACGCCCGCAGAGGAACGCTTGATCGGGTTGGTCGCGGCTCGCGAGCCTCGCCCTCCCCGGTCCCCTGAAGCGCGCTCTGGCCGCCGCGCGTGACCACCTCGAGCCGGCCACACCCGCCGCCGCCGCGCTGGTGCTGTCCCAGCTGGTAGCGCCGGCCCGCGAGGTCCTGGGTCCCGAGGCAGGAGACGCCGTCACCGTTGCCGCCCGCTCCGCTCGTCTACATCTATAGAGGTATGACCACCCGCCGCTTTCCAAAGCGCCCGTCGCTCGAGTCCATGGTCGACCGCGTGGACCAGCAGCGGCCGGGCGAGGTACCGGGGGACACCGTGCCCACCGGGTTCCCCTCGATCGACCGCATCCTGGGTGGGGGCCTGCGACGCCGCGACTTGGTCGTACTGGGCGGCGACATCGGGGCCGGCAAGTCCGCGCTCGCGCTGGGGCTGGCGCTGCGCACGGCGCAGCAGGGGACGGGCGTCGCGCTCTTTTCCGGCGAGATGGACGAGGAGCGCCTGATGGAACGCGCCCTGGCGATCGAAGGCCGCGCCACGGTGGACGAGCTGCGCGGCGCCAAGCTCAACGATCAGACGCGCGCCGGCATTGGGGGCGCGGCCGTGCGGCTGCGCGACCTCCCGCTCACCATGTTGCCGCTCGCGGCCGCGGACTTCGAGACGGCGGCGGAGCGGCTCGATCCGCTGCGACAGCTCGGCCTCGTCGTGGTCGACTACCTGCAGCTCGTCCCATCGCCGCGGGGCGTGGCGCGCTCGACGCAGGACGAAGACCTGGCTCTGGTGTTGCAGCGCCTCAAGGCGCTGGCGCTCGAGCGCCGAGTGGCCCTCGTCGTGGTGTCGCAGCTGCCGCGGTTCGACGCCAAACGCCCGAATGCGCGGCCCGCGCTCGACGACTTCGGGCACCTCGGCGCCATCAAGCAGCACGCCGACGTGGTGCTCGGGATCTACCGGGAAGAGATGTACAACCCGGGACACGGAGTGGACGGGGCAACCGAGCTGATCGTTCTCAAGAACCGCAACGGACCGACGGGGTTCGTGGATCTGTATTTCTATCGGCGCTGGATGCGGTTCGAGGACATGCTCGACCCTGACCGGTGAAAGCGATAGGTTAGAGCCATGGCCGGCCACAGTAAATGGAAGCAGATCAAGCGGAAGAAGGCCGTCACCGACGCCCGGCGCGGCGCGCTGTTCACCAAGCTGATCCGTGAAATCACTATCGCCGCCAAGCAGGGCGGCGGCGATCCCGCCGGCAATGCCCGGTTGCGCACCGCCATCGACGCCGCCAAGACCGAGAATATGCCGCTCGACAACATCGAGCGTGCCGTGAAGAAGGGAACGGGCGAGCTCGAAGGCGTGACGTACGAAGAAGTCACCTACGAGGCCTATGGCCCGGGTGGCGCGGCCCTCCTCATCGAAGCGACTACCGACAACCCCAACCGCACCGTTGCCGAGATTCGCCACGTCTTCCAGCGTCACGGCGGCAACCTCGGCGCCACGAACTCCGTGGCGTGGATGTTCGACCGCAAGGCCCAGGTCACCGTGGACGGAACGCGCGCCGACGAGGACGCGGTGATGGAGGCGGCGCTCGAGGCCGGGGCGGAGGACATGGTGCGAGACGGGGACGTCTTTCTGATCACCGGACCCGCGGGCCAGCTGCATCAGATCAGCGAACGGCTCAAGACCAAGAAAATTGCGGTCCAGTCGGCCGAGCTCGCCCGGATCCCCAAGAACACGGTCAAGGTGGACGGGAAAGACGCGAAGCACCTGCTCGCGCTGATCGAGGCGCTGGAAGAAATGGACGACGTCGCGAAGGTCTCCTCGAACTTTGACATCGACGCCGAGGCCCTAGCGGCGGCGACGGCATAGCGTGAGGGTGCTGGGTGTCGACCCCGGGACGTCGGTCACCGGCTACGGCGTGATCGAAACCGGGAACGGCGCCGGCATGGGGCGACTGGTCGAGTGCGGCGTGATCCGGCTGGCCGGACGGAGCCCCTTGCCCCGCCGCCTGCACGCCTTGCACGAGCACATCACCGAGCTGATCACGCGCCATCGCCCCGGCATTCTCGCCCTGGAAAACGCCTTCTACCATAAGAACGTGCACACCACGCTGGTGCTCGGCCATGCGCGCGGGGTGGTCCTCCTCGCCGCCGAGCAGGCGGGGCTGGCGATCGCCGAGTATGCGCCGGCCACCATCAAAAAGACCGTCGTCGGCGCGGGCGGAGCCCCCAAGGGGCAGGTCGGCCGCGTGGTCGCCCGGCTGCTGCGCCTCAAGGACGCGCCCAAACCCGCGGATGCGGCGGACGGCGTGGCCGTGGCGCTCACCCACATCCTCCGGTCGTGATCGCCCAGGTCTCAGGCCGGCTGGCCGCGAAGCAGGCCGATCGCGTGATGATCGAGACCCCGGGCGGCGTGGGATACGAAATCGTCGTCCCGCTGGGGGTAATGGAGCGGCTACCCGCGGTGGGCGAGGCGGTGAGCCTCGCGACCGAGCTGGTGGTGCGGGAGGACGGCTGGTCGCTGTACGGCTTTCACGATGAGACCGGGCGGCGCTTCTTTCAGCGGCTGATCGGCGTGAGCGGCGTGGGGCCGAAAATCGCCATCGCGCTGATGTCGGCGCTCGGGGTCGAGCGCGGGGCCCGGGCAGTGAAAGAGCGGAATATCGCGCTGCTCGCGTCGGTGTCGGGGATAGGGAAGAAGACGGCGGAGCGGCTCGCGCTTGAACTGGCCGACAAGCTCGGCGAGTTTGAGGAGGCCGCGGCCGCAGGCGTGGGCCTCGGTGGGGGAGCCGCCGAGGCGGCGCTGCACGCGCTCGAGCGGCTCGGGTACGCGACGGTCGAAGCCGACCGGGCGCTGCGGCAGGCGCTGGCGGCCAACGGCGGCGGTGACGCGGAGACCTTGGTGCGTAACGCCCTGCAACTTCTCACTCAGGGATAACGATGGCCGCGACGGCCGAATGGATCTGCACACGCTGCGGATCGACGAACCGCACGCTGGTGCCCGACGGCGCGACCCGGGCCACCGACGAATGCGTCTCCTGTCATACCCGCCACGCGCTCGAGCGGGACCCGCGGCCGGTGCGGTGGCGGGCGCGACCCCTCGGAACGAGAGCGGCATGAGCGATCGCGCGCGCGCGCAAGTCACCACCCCCGAGGCCCTCCCCGATGAGCGGCTGACCGATGCCGCGCTCCGCCCTTCGCGGCTGGACGAATTCGTCGGCCAGGCGAAGGTAAAGGAGTCGCTGCAGATCGCGATCGACGCGGCCAAGCAGCGGCGCGAGCCGCTGGACCACACGCTGTTCTTCGGGCCGCCTGGGTTGGGCAAAACAACCCTCGCCCTTCTGATGGCCAAGGAGTTGGGAGTCAACATCCGCACCACGTCGGGCCCGGTGCTCGAGCGCCCCGGCGATCTGGTCGGCATGCTCACGTCACTCGGCGCGGGTGACATCCTCTTCATCGACGAGGTGCACCGCCTGCGGCCCGTGCTCGAAGAGTTCCTCTATCCGGCGATGGAGGACTACCGCGTGGACGTCCGGATCGCCGACGGGCCGCACGCGCAGACCATCCCCATGGCCCTGGAGCGGTTCACGCTGATCGGCGCCACCACCAGGTTCGGCCTCTTGACGCCGCCGATGCGCGCGCGGTTCGGCCTGGTCGAGCGGCTCTCGTACTATCCGCCCGACGACCTGGCCCAGATCATCAGCCGCTCGTCCGGTATTCTCGACGTCCCGACCGATGCCGCGGGCATAGCCGAGATCGCCCGCCGCAGTCGCGGCACGCCGCGTGTCGCAAACCGGCTCTTGAAGCGGGTGCGCGATTACGCCCAGGTAAGGGCCGGGGGCAAGATCACGGCGCCGGTCGCGGCCGAAGCGCTCAAACGGCTCGACGTGGACGAGTTCGGCCTCGACGACATGGACGGCCGGATCCTCAAGACCATCATCGAGCAGTTCGAGGGCGGGCCGGTGGGCCTCACGACCATCGCAGTGCATCGCGCTTCCGACTTCGATTACCAGCTCCCTCCCGAGCTCATCGCCCAGGAACCGCTCGCTGACCGAGCCGCGAGCCGGCTCCTGGTGCTGGACCGGGCGAGCGGAAGCATCCGACACACGGGTTTCACAGACTTCGTCGACTTGGTAGCGCCGCAGGACGTGCTGGTCCTCAACGTGTCGCGCGTCATCCCCGCGAGACTGTACGGGAAACGGGAGAGTGGCAACTCCGCGGAGCTGCTGCTGGTCCGCGCACTGCCCGACGGCACCTGGCTCGCCATGGGGCATCCCGGAGGAAAGCTCAAGCCGGGCCGCACGGTTCGCTTCGGCGACGACAGCGCCGCCGAGATCGTCGAAGTGCTGGGCGGAGGGCTCCGGCGCGTGAAGTTCGTGGGCACGCTCGACGCCGGCGCCACGCTCGCCAAATACGGCGCGGTGCCGCTCCCGCCCTACATTCAACGGCCCCCGCGACCCCAGGACCGCGACCGCTACCAGACGGTGTACGCCGAGCATGACGGCAGCGTCGCGGCGCCGACCGCGGGTCTGCACTTTACGGCGGCGCTGCTGGAGCGCATCAAACAGCGCGGCACGGCGCTCGCGACGCTCGACCTGCAAATCGGCCCCGGCACGTTCAAGCCGGTGGAAGTGGACGACCTCGCGCACCATCCGATGCACGCGGAGGCGTACCGGGTGAGCGACGAGACCGCGGACCTCATCAATGAGAGGCGGCGGGCCGGGGGGCGCGTGTGGGCCGTTGGGACCACGGTGGTCCGGACGCTGGAGACCGTGGCAGCGCGCGACGGCACCATCCGCCCGGGGGCAGGTGACACGAATCTCTTCATCTACTCCCCCTACACCTTCCGAGCGGTCGATCGGCTGCTCACGAACTTTCACCTGCCACGCTCGACGCTGCTAATGTTGGTGTGCGCGTTCGGGGGCTATGAGCGGGTCATGCGGGCGTACCGTGAAGCGGTCTCGGAGGGATACAGGTTTTACAGCTATGGTGATGCGATGGTGGTGTTGTAGGGCGATTCTCCCGGAATCCCGGCGCCTTCATGTTTGAGTTTAGGATCGCAGGACAGAGCGGTGCGGCCCGCGCCGGCACCCTCACTCTGCCGCACGGCGCGGTCGAGACACCGGTGTTCATGCCGGTCGGGACCCAGGGAAGCGTGCGGGCGCTTTCCCCCAACGACCTCCGCGGCGCCGGCGCGACGCTGGTGCTCGCCAACACGTACCACCTCCACGTGCGACCCGGCGAACAGGTCGTCGAGAAGCTGGGCGCCCTGCACCGCTTCATGGGTTGGGATCGGCCGCTCCTCACCGATTCGGGCGGGTTTCAGGTATTCTCGCTCGAGGGGTCCCGCCGGGTGGACGACGACGGCGTGGAGTTTCAGAGTCACGTGGACGGCAGCCGTCGCACGCTCACTCCCGAGCGCGCCACCGAGATCCAATGGACGCTCGGCGCCGACATCGCGATGGCGTTCGATCACGTGGTGCCTGGGGGAGCGGACGAGGCGACTGCCCGCGACGCCCTCGAGCGGACAATGAGATGGTTGGAGCGCTGCCGCAAGCGGCACGCGGAGCTGACGGCGTCACATGACAACCAGACGTTATGGCCGATCCTGCAAGGTGGCGCCCATGTCCAGCTCCGGACGGAGGGCCTCCGCCGCATCCTCGATCTCGGCGACTGGACCGGTCTCGCCATCGGCGGCCTCTCGGTGGGGGAGCCGAAGACGGTCATGTACGACATGCTCGAGCGGCTCGAGCCGAAGCTCCCCGCCCTGCCGCGTTATCTTATGGGCGTGGGATTCCCGGAGGATCTGGTGGCGGCGGTGGAGCGCGGGGTGGATCTGTTCGACTGCGTCGCGCCGACGCGCAACGGCCGGAACGGTTCTGCCTTCACGCCCGACGGCCCGGTGAACATCCGCAACGCCGAGCACCGCGAAGATCCGCGGCCGCTCGACGCGACCTGCGACTGCGAGACCTGCACTACGTTCTCGCGCGGCTATCTCCGCCATTTGTTCATGGCCGAGGAGCTGCTGGGGCTCCGGCTGCTGTCGCTGCACAACGTTCGTTACCTGATCCGGCTCGCGGAAGCGATGCGGGCCGCGATCCGGCGGAACGCCTTCGGCCCATGGGCCGCGGAGTGGCGCCGCCGCTACCTGCACACGGGATCCGCATGACCGCGCACGGAATGTTCGCCCTGCTGTTCGCTCCCTCCGGCCAGAGTGCCGGCGGCGGCATGACCGTCTTCCTAGTCCAGATCGGCGCCTTGATCGCGATCTTCTACTTCATGCTGATCCGCCCCCAGCGCCGGCAACAGGAGCGGCACCGCCAGCTGCTCGCCGCGCTGCAGCGCGGTGACCGCATCGTCACCTCGGGCGGTATCATCGGCGAGGTCGTGCACCTGAAGGATGACGAGGTCACCATAAAGAGCGGGGAGTCTCGCTTGATCGTCCAGCGCGGCAACATCGCGAACATCGGCAATCGTTCGGTCGAGGCCGCCAAACCGCAGTGACGGTCCGCCAGCTCCACCTGCTCGGCTCGCCCGTCCTGCGGCAGCGCTCCGCCCCGGTGGCCGCGGTGGACGACGCCGTGCGCCGGCTGGTGGACGACCTGTTCGAGACGATGCACGCCGCCAAGGGGGTGGGGCTCGCGGCGAATCAGATCGGCGTCGCCCGACGCGTGGCCGTCGTGGACGTGGGCGAGGATGCCCCACCGCCCCTGGTGCTGATCAATCCACGGATCGTGCGGGCGAGTGACCTCTTGGAAACCGCGGAGGAAGGGTGTCTCTCGATCCCCGAGGTGTACGGCGAGGTCGAGCGCCACCTCAGCATCACGCTCGAGGCGCTCGATCGCGAGGGTCGGCCGTACGCGGTGGAACTCTCCGGTTTCAAGGCGCGGGCGGCGCAGCATGAGATCGATCACCTGGACGGCGTCCTCTTCCTCGACCATTTGAGCGCGGTGAAGCGGGGACTGCTGCTTGCTAAGTGGAGGAAGTCGCGCAAGGGCCAGTCCGGGTACGTGAAAGACGTGACGCCGGAGCCGGCGGGCGAGCTCTGAGTGCGCGTAGTCTTCTTCGGGACGCCGGAGTTCGCGGTCCCCTCCCTCCAAGCCTTGCTCGGCGAAGGGTTCGACGTCGTCGCGGTAGTCACGCAGCCGGACAAACCCCAGGGCCGCTCCCGCTCGACCGCCGTCCCAACCCCCGTCAAGACGGCGGCCGACGCGGAAGACGTGCCGGTGCTGCAGCCCGAGCGCCCGAGCGATCCCGCATTCCTCGCGCGCCTGCGCGCCCTCGGCCCCGACGTCGGTGTGGTCGTCGCGTACGGCCACATCCTCAAGCCCGACCTGCTCGGCCTGCCGCGCCTGGGCATGATCAACCTTCACCCGTCCCTCCTCCCCGAGCTGCGCGGTGCCGCACCGGTGGAATGGGCGATTCTGAACGGCCTCAGGCAGACCGGCGTCACGATCATGCGGATGGAGGAGGGCCTGGACTCGGGTCCGATTCTCCTGCAGATCCCCCACGACATCGACCCCGAGGAGACGGGCGGCGAGCTGGCCGAGCATCTGTCCGAGATGGGCGCCCAGGCGCTGGTCGAAGTGCTGGCCTTGTACCAAACCAACGGCCTCGAGCCGCACCCCCAGGATCATGCGCGCGCGACGTACGCCCCCAAGCTCACGCGCGATACGGCGCGCATCCGCTGGACCGACCCGGCGGAGCGGGTCGCGCGGCTGATCCGCGGGCTCGACCCCAGGCCCGGAGCGTGGAGCGAGCTGGACGGCCGTGAGGTCAAGCTGTTCGGCGCGCGAGCCGTGGAGGGCCGCGGCGCGCCCGGAGAAGTCCAGCAGACGGACGACGCGTTACGGATCACGACGGGACAGGGGGCGGTGCGGATCGAGGAAGTCCAGCCCGCGGGCAAGGCGCGTATGGCCGCGACGGAGTGGGTCCGCGGCCGGGGCGCGCAGGCGGGCCAGCGCTTCGGGTGAAGTCGCTCCCGACCCTGCCGCGGCTGCACGCCATCACCGACGAGCGGATCGCCCGCCGGCCGGACCTGAGCATCGTAGCGCAGCAGCTGGCGGCCGGGGGTCGCGAGCAGCTCGCGTTTCACGCGCGTGGTCGCGCGCTCTCGGGCTTGGAGCACTTCGAGCTGGCCAGCGGCCTCGGCGCCTGTGCGCCTGCGCGTCTATTTGTAAACGACCGCCTCGATGTCGCTCTCGCCGTCGGCGCCGCGGGGGTTCAGCTGGGACAGGGGAGCCTCAATCCCGAGGATGCGCGCCGCTTGAACCCCGGCTGGTGGATCGGCAAGTCGGTGCACAACTTGCACGAGGCCGAGGCCGCGCACGCGCAGGGTGCCGACTATCTTTTGGTAGGACCCGTGTTTCCGACCGCCACGCATCCCGACCGGACGCCGCTCGGCTCCGCCGAGCTGAAGCAGATCGCTGGTCTCGGATTGCCGGTCGTTGCCATCGGCGGAGTGACGCCGGAGCGGATCGCCGATCTCCGGGCCGCGGTGAATCTCCACGGCGTAGCCGCGATCAGCGCGCTGTGGCTCGCAGCCGATCCGGCCCACGCCGCGCGGCGGATGCTCGAGGAGCTGAAATAGATGAACGATATGGTCGACGTGATGGTGAACGGCGAGGCTCGCGCGGTGGCGCGTGGCGCCACGCTGCTCGAGTTGCTCGAATCGCTCGCGCTCGACCCGCGCGCCGTCGTCGTGGAGCACAACCGCACGAGTTCCACTCGCGTCTCATGGTGGGCACGGGGAAGTACCGCGACAACGACATCATGGCCCGGGCGATCGAAGCGTCCGGCGCCGAGATCGTCACCGTGGCGGTCCGGCGGGGAGACCTGGACCGCACGAAAGAGGAAGGCGTCCTGTACCACCTCGACGCCAAGCGGTACTTCCTGCTGGCGAACACGGCCGGGTGCTACACCGCCGAAGACGCCGTCCGCTACGCCCGCCTCGCCCGCGAGGCGGGGTTCAACGAGTTCATCAAGCTCGAGGTGATCGGCGACCAGGAGACCCTGCTGCCGGACGTCCAGGGCCTGCTGGTCGCGGCGCGCACGCTGGTCGCGGAGGGATTCAAGGTGCTCGCCTACACCAACGAGGACCTGGTGACCGCGCTGCGGCTCGAAGACGCCGGTTGCGCCGCGGTCATGCCCCTCGCCTCGCCCATCGGGAGCGGGCTCGGACTCTTGAACCCGTTCGGCGTGCGCACGATCAAGCGACGCCTGAAAGTGCCGGTCGTGGTGGACGCCGGCGTCGGCACCGCATCGGACGCCTGTCTCACCATGGAGCAAGGCGTGGACGGGATCCTGATGAACACGGCGCTCGCGGCGGCGCGCGATCCCGTGGCCATGGCGCGGGCCATGCGCCTTGCAGTCGAGGCCGGGCGCGCGGCGTACCTCGCCGGCCGCATGCCCAAACGCGAGGTGGCGGTGCCGTCCTCGCCGCTCGAAGGGATGCTGGATTAGGGACGCCACCGCCGCCCGGCGCGCGGCACTGCAGATGCTCGACGCAGTGCGCGGTGGTGCGACGCTCCAGGGCGCCCGCGAGGGGGCGCTCGCGAACCTGATGGAGCGCGACCGCCGCCTCGCGTACGAGCTCGCGGCCGGCGTGCTGCGGCGCCGCGCGCAGCTCGACGGGATGCTCGAGCTGGCGAGCGTCGATCCCCGCCTTCACGACGTCCTCCGGCTCGGAGCCTACCAGCTGCGCGCGCTCGCGCGGGTGCCGGCGTACGCGGCGGTATCGACCAGCGTGGAGCTGGCGCGGGAGATGGCCGGCGAGGGCGGCGCGCGCTTCGTCAATCAGGCCCTACGCAAGCTCGCAAGCTCGGGGAGCGGGGAGCGGGGAGCGATACCCTCCCATCCACACTGGCTCTTGGCGCGCTGGCGCGCGCATTTCGGTGCCGATGAGACGGCCCGTCTCGTCGCCTGGAATGACTCCAAGCCACTGCTCACACTCCAGCCGGCTCGGTGGAGCCTCGAGCAGCTTCGCGCGCGGCTCACGGACGCTGGACACGGGGTACGAGAAGCGGCCATGAGTGCGGGCGTTCAGGTGTCAGCGGCGGGTACCGCTCCCCGCTCCCCGCTCCCGCCCGAGCTGCCGGGGTTCCAGGAAGGGGGGTTCATCGTCCAGGACCCCGCCCACGCACTGGTTTGCCGCTTCGCCGCGATCCCGGCTGGCTGCTCCGTGTATGACGCCTGCGCCGCTCCCGGGGGCAAGGCCGTGGCGCTGGAGCGCGGCGGGGCGCGCGTGATGGCCGGCGAGGCGCGGCGCGACCGCGTCGGCCGCCTGGTCGAGACGGCGCGGCGCGCGGGAGTGGAAATTCGGGTCGCCGTCGCCGATCTTCTGGCGGCCCCGTTCCGGGCGGAGTCGCTGGCTGCCGTGCTCGTGGACGCGCCTTGCTCCGCCACCGGTACCATGGCCCGGCACCCGGACGCCCGCTGGCGGGTGACGCCACGGACAATCGAGCGGGCGGCGGAGCGCCAGCGGGCGTTGCTCGCCGCCGCGGCCGCGCTGGTGCGACCGGGCGGACTCCTGATCTACGCGACCTGCTCACTCGAGCCGGAGGAGAACAGCGACATCGTGACCGAGTTCCTGGCGCGCCACCCCCGGTTCGTCCGTGCACCCGCTGCGGGCGCAGTCCCCGCCGCCCTGGTCACATCCGCCGGCGACTTTCAGTCGCTGCCGCAGCGTCACGGAATGGACGGCGCCTACGCGGCGCGACTCGCCCGGGTGCCCTGATGCGGTTCCGCCGGCATATTCCGCCGGTTCGGGAATGGAGACTCCCGACGCTCGACGCGATGGGGACCCGCCGCTGGGGGCTCGCGCTGCTCGGCGCCCTGGTGGGCGGCTACCTGACGGCGTACCTGGTCCTGTTCCCCGCGCCCCTGTTGGCCAGACACGGAGTGGTGCCGCGCGTGTTGGGCCTGTCGTCGCAGGAGGCGTCGGACCAGCTCAAGAGAGTCGGCCTCCAGGTGCAGGAGGGCGGTGGCGAGCCGCACCCGACGGCGCCCCAGGGTACGATCGTCTGGCAGGACCCGCCGCCTGGCGTGAGCGCTCCGGCGGGGTTGCGGGTCACACTGGTGTCGAGCGAGGGCCCGCCCAAGATTCCGGTACCGGACGTGACCGGCCTGGACGGCGAGCTGGCCCGGCGCCTGATCGCGGCGGCCGGGCTTACGGTGGCGCAGGCGGAATCGGTGCAAGCCGCCGCGCCGCGGGGCATCGCGATGCTTACGCGCCCGGCGGCGACCACGGTGCTCAGTCCGGGCGCTCCGGTGACGGTGGTGTTGAGCCGGGGAGCTCCCACGATCGCGGTCCCCGATCTGCTCGGCATGTCGCAGGCGGACGGCCGCACCCGGCTCGAGCTGGACGGCCTCGAGCTGGGCACGGTGACGCGACGCCGGACGAGCGACGCGAACCCCGGAACGATCGTCGGGCAGAAACCGGCGGCCGGTACGCTCGCCGCACCCGGCACCGTAGTGGACATCGTCGTGGCCCGGAGCCCATGATGAGCAACGGGGGAGGAGACGGGATTCGTATCGCGCCCAGCGTGCTGTCGGCGGACCTCGCCCGGCTCGCCGAGCAGGTGAAGCAGGTCCTGGCCGGAGGCGCCGACTGGCTGCACGTCGACGTGATGGACGGCCGGTTCGTGCCGAACCTCACGTTCGGAGCGAACATGATCGCGGCGCTGCGCGGACTCACCGACAAGCCGATCGACGTCCATCTGATGGTGGTCGAGCCCGAGCGCTACCTCGAATCGTTCGCCGCCGCGGGCGCATCCGTCTTCACCTTCCACCCCGAGGCGACGCTGCACGTGCAGCGCCTGCTCGCCGCGGCGCGGAGTAAAGGGATGCTCGCCGGACTCGCGCTCAACCCGGGATCGCCGCTGCAGCTCGCGGAAGAAGTCGTCGCCGACTTGGACCTGCTGCTCATCATGACCGTGAACCCCGGGTTCGGCGGGCAGACATACGTCCCTGCTTCGAACGACAAGATCCGCCGGGCGCGCGAGCTGTTGGCCGCGCACGGCTCCCGGGCGTTCCTCGAGGTGGACGGCGGAATCACGCCCCACACGATCGCGGCGGCGCACGCCGCCGGCGCGGATACGTTCGTGGCGGGCAACGCGATCTTCACGAGCGGCGACCCGGCCCGCGAGGTCCGGGACCTGCGGCGGCGCTGCCTGGTGACCGTATGACGCCACCGCGGCAATGGACGGTCGCGATCGGCGTCGTGATGGCGTTGGTGTTCGGCACTGCGCTCGCCATCAAAATCGCGCCGCAGATCGACCTGCTGGGTGTGGGCTCCACCGCACCCGCGTTTCACGCCAAAGACCTGCGGACCGCTCGCCCAACGACGCTCGCCGACTACCGCGGCAAGGTCGTGCTGCTCAACGTGTGGGCAACCTGGTGCCTGCCATGCCGCGTGGAGATGCCGTCGATGGAGCGGCTGTACCGCCGGCTCGGGGGGGGCGGCGACTTCCGGGTGGTGGCGGTGAGCATCGACGAGCAGGACGATTCCGTGGTCATGTCGTTCGCGCGCGAGCTGGGGCTCAGCTTCGACATCCTGCACGACCAGACGGCGGCCATCAAGCAGGCCTACCAGGCGACCGGCGTGCCCGAGAGCTGGGTGATCGATCGCGACGGGGTGATCGTCAAGAAAGTGATCGGCGCCTCGGAGTGGGATGGCCCTGTGAATGAAACCCTGATCCGGCGACTGATCGATGACCGTCCGCGCTAGCCTCGGGCAGCTGTTCGTGCGCAACTGGCCGATCAAGCTGGCGGCCCTGTTCTTCTCGATCATGCTGTACGTGGCGGTCGCGGCGCAGCAGACCCTGACGCAAAGCTTCGCCCTGCGACTCGCGATCGGCATCCCGCCCGGTCGGACGGTTCGGCAGCAGCCCGCCGGCGTAATGGTAGTGATCTCCGGGAAAGGCAGCGAAATCCTCAAGCTGCGCTCCTTCCCGCGCGTGATTCGCAAGGTCATTCCCGATACGTTCTCCGCTGCGCTGTGGCGGATCCAGCTCCAACCCACCGACGTGGAGTTGCCCAAGGGGATCGAACTGCAGGTCGCCGATATTCGCCCGCGCGATATCGAGGTCCTGCTGGACTCCGTGTCGCACAAGGACGTCCGGATCGTGCCGCGGGTGAAGGTCGAAGCCGAGTCGGGCTACGTACTCCGCGGACTGTCGATCACGCCCAGCCTGGCCCGCCTGGTGGGACCGGAGAAGAGCCTCACCAAGCTGGACTCGGTGACGACGCTCCCGACCGTGATTTCCAGCGTGAGCGGTCCCTTTTTCCAGACCGTTCCGCTCGACACCACGCCGTTAGGCCTCGTCCGGATCTCACCCAAGTCGGTGCGGATGGCGGGCGAAGTGACGGCGATCATCGAGCGCTCGATCGCCGGCGTCCCGATCACGACCGCGGCCTCGGGCTTCACCGGCTTCCTCTTGTCCCCCGAGCGGGTGGCGGTGACGGTGCGCGGCCCGGCGTCACGGGTGAACACGCTCACTCGGGACAGCGTGCGCGTGGTGGCGCACCTGGTCGGGAAGGCGGGGCCGGGCGGCTACGCGCGGCTTACCGTGAGCGGGCCCCCGGGCCTGGTCGCGCGAGCCGTTCCAGACTCCGTGTCTCTCAAGCGAAAGACCGGACGTGGCTGAAGTCGTTCTCGGCATCGAGACGTCGTGCGACGAGACGTCGGCCGCCGTCCTCGTGGGCGAGCGGCAGCGCCCCGAGCTCGCTGGGCTCGTCATTCTCTCGCAGGACGTGCACAAGGTGTTCGGCGGTGTGGTGCCGGAGCTCGCCAGCCGGGCGCATCTGTCCGCCCTGCCGGCGGTGGTGGACCGCGCGCTCGCCGAGGCGGGACTCGCCTGGAGCGCCGTGGACGCCGTCGCGGTGACGCAGGGGCCGGGCCTCGTTGGCGCTCTGCTCGTGGGCGTGGTGTACGCCAAGGCCCTGGCCTACGCGGGAGACCGTGAGCTGATCGGCGTGCATCACATGGAGGGCCATCTGTTCGCGCCCGCGCTCGAGGATCCGGACCTGGCGCCGCCGTTCGTGGCGCTGCTCGTGTCGGGTGGCCATACACTGTTGCTCGATGTGCCCGCCTGGGGGCGCTACCGTTTGCTCGGCGCTACGCGCGACGATGCGGCCGGCGAGGCGTTCGACAAGGTGGCCACGCTGCTCGGCCTGGGCTATCCGGGGGGCCCCGCAATCGAACGGCTCGCGGCCCAGGGCGATCCCGGGCGATTCTCGTTTCCGCGCCCCATGCGCGACGAAGGCTACGAGTTCTCGTTCTCCGGCCTCAAGACCGCGGTGCTGCGCGCCGTGCGGGCGAGCGACAACCTGGAGCGCGACCGGCCGCATCTCGCCCGCGCTTTCCAGGACGCGGTGCTCGACGTGCTCGTGACGAAGCTGGAGCGCGCCGTCCGAGCCACCGGCTATCGCACCGCCGTGCTGGGCGGCGGCGTGGGGTGCAACCGCACGCTCGCGCAGCTCGCGGCCCAGCGACTCTCCGGGCTGGCCCGCGTCGCGGTGGCGAGCCCGCGTTTGAACGCCGACAACGCGGCCATGATCGCCCGCGCCGGATGGCACCGGCTGGGGCTGGGTGAGCGCAGCGATTGGACCCTCGACGCCCGAGCGGACCTTCCGCTTCCCGGCCTGGAGCCCGCGCACAATCCCCAATCCACAATCCGAGATCCGCAATCACGATGACCATCTACCCGCTGACCTTCCAGCTCGGCCCGCTCACCATCACGGGCTACGGCCTCATGATGATGGTCGCATTCCTCATGGCCGGCTGGGCGATCCAGGTCGATCTGCGGCGCCGTGGCATGAACGAGGACTACGCGGCGGATATCGTGTTCGCGGCGGTGATCGGGGGCATCGTGGGGGCTAAGATCTGGTACGTGCTGCTCACCGGGGAGTGGGACGCCCTGTTTCGGCGCGGCGGGTTCGTATGGTACGGCGGGTTCCTCGGGGGGGTGGCCGCAGTCCTGGGGCTCGGCTGGTGGCGGCGAGTGCCCGCGCGCTGGTCGATGGAGCTCACCGCCGCGCCCCTGGCGCTCGGCTACGCGCTCGGACGCGTCGGCTGCTTTCTCGTGAACGACGACTACGGCATCCCGTCCACGCTGCCGTGGGCGATGAAGTTTCCCGAGGGGCTGCCCCCCACGACGGTGGGTCAGCTGAGCGGCAGCTTGCACGTGACCACGTTCCCGCCCGGTATTAACCCAGCGGATTCCTCGATGCTGGTGGCCGTCCATCCCACACAGATCTACGAGACGACGCTGATGATGCTGGCGTTCTGGTGGCTGTGGCGCCTGCGTGATCACCGGCACGCCGTCGGCTGGCGGTTCGGTGTCTATCTCGTGCTGGCGGGGGCGGAGCGGTTTCTGGTGGAGTTCGTGAGGGCGAAGGACGACCGGCTGTTGGGGTCGTTCACCCTGGCGCAGCTGACCAGCGTGCTCGTGATGGCCGGCGGTGTGTGGGTGATCGGGTGGCTACGCGAGCCCGAGGCCGCCCCGGTGCCGGCGGCGCTCATGGGAACGACGGCCGCCGACGATCTGGCTCGGCGCCATTGAACCGATTGCGCTGGAGCCACACGACTGCCACGACCAGCAGGACGATCAGCAGGAGCTGAAGCGATAGAGACTGGACGGTGGGGTAGATGCCGAGCACCGGGATGCGCGGCGCCCACTCGACCACCTTCGTCCCCAGGATCCCGGACTCCTGCAGATCGGCGATCCCTTTCCCGGCGAACACGAAAGCCATGTAATAGAGCATCGCGCTCGTCACCGCGAAAAACGGCTTGAGCGGCACCTTCATCCCAAAACGGCTGATCGCGACGTAAACGATGACGAGCGCCACGGCCCCGAGGGCGATGCCCGCCAGCACCGGCCCGGCGGCTGAGCCACTACCGCCCGATCCCGCCGACGTCAGCAGGGCCTTGTAGAACAGGATGGTCTCGAAGCCCTCACGATACACGGCGAGGAACGCCACTGAGGCGAGCGCGAACCCCGAGCCGGTCGAGAGCGCTTCTTCCATCCGGCCCTTCACGAACGCGTTCCACTTCGCCACCTCGATCTTCGAGAGCAGCCAATAGCTCACATAGAACAGCACCGCGGTAGCCACGAGCATGGTTACGCCCTCGAGCGCTTCGCGCTGGCCGGGCGTGATCTCGAACAGCAGCTCCACCACCGCCGCGGTCACGAGACTCGCGCCCACGGCGGCCCAGGCGCCCTGCGCCACGTGACGCCGACGCTCGACCGCGCCGGCCTTGGCGAGGAACGCCATCAGCGCCGCCACGATCAGAATAGCCTCGAACCCCTCGCGCAGCAGCAGCACGAACGACTGCATCAGGAGGTTCACCCCCGAGCTCCGGTCGGCGACCAGCCGCTCGGCGCGCTCCAGTCCCGCCAGCAGCCGGGCATGAATCGCTTCGAGCTCGTCGCTTCCCGCACCCGCTCCCGCCCGGGCGCGCAAGCTGGCGAACGCGTCCTCGAGCTCGCCGGCGAGCGCGGCGTTCCTGGCGCGCACATCCGTCTCGACCTGCTCGAACGTGAGATACGCATCGAACGCGATCTTGTCGGAGCGCAGCGCCACCGCCGAGTCCAGCTGGCGCCGCACCGTGGAGAATGTCGCGGCCGCGGGCGAGGTCTCGTGCCGCCGCCGTTCAGCTAGCGGTATCACCCGCAGGAACGCGACGAGACTCGCGACTTGCCCTGAGTCGAGCGTGCGGGCGTAGCCCGGCATCGGCGTGCCCGGCCGGCCCCGCAAGATGAGCCGCGTCAGCTCCTGGTCGGTGAAGCGCCCGAGCACGGCGAGGTCGGCGAGCGCCGGCGGCCGCACCGATAGGGACTGCGCCAGCGGACCATCGCCTCCCCCGGTCGGGCCATGACATGACGCGCACTGCGCGGCGTAAATCCCTTCGCCTTCGCGTACCATCGCGTCGCCGGCTCGGAGCGTCGCGACGTAGCTCGCGACCGCCCAGCGGTCTTCGGGGGACAGCGTCTCCTCGAACTGCGGCATGGCCGTACCCGCGACGCCGATCGTGAGTTTGCGGTACACGTCGACGGGGGACACCGTGCTCATCGCCGCACGGTCGGCGAGGCTCGCGGGCGGTGGACCCTCGAGCTGGCGTGCTTTAGGCCCGTCGCCCCGACCCGTCGGACCATGACACTGCACGCACTGCTCCCGAAACACCGCCGCCCCGCGGGTGAGCGATGGCGGCCGCTGGGGATACGGGTCGAGCGCGCCACCGGCGGCAGCGGCGATCCGCTGAACCAGCGTGCCCGCCCGCTGCGACACCGAATCGGGCGGAGCCACGCGATCGATCATCGCCTGCAGGGCCGTTAGATCGGAGTCGGCGACGGCCCGGACGGCGACGGGCAGGGACCCGACGTCCAACCGCGCCTGCTCGAGGAACTGCCTGGCCTCCGAGACCTCTTCGGCCACGGTCACGCGCCCGCCCCGCGGCGTAACCCCCATGGCGTACTCCTTGGCGGCGAGCGAGGCGGCCGCCACGATGCGCCGGGAGACCGACAACGAATCGGTGGCTTGGCCTACCGCGCGGGCTGCCACGCAGGCGCTCAACAGCAAGCCAAGGAGGGGCTTACGGTAGATGGGAATGATTCTCAATAAGGGGGTGTCAAATACTAGAGTGAATTAGTCGGGAATTCAAGACGACGCATCCCCCCCGCTCCAACACGACCACAGCCACGGCGGCTTGATGGGTGTGCGACAACGACAGCAGCACCCGCTCCACCCCCAGCTGCTTGGCACGGGCCGCCGCATGCCCGCTCAATCGAACATCGGGCCGGCCGTCCGGCGCGCGAATCACCTCGATCTCCCGCCAGCCGATCCCCCGAGCCGCGTCGCTCCCCTGGAGCGCTTTGTAGACCGCCTCCTTGGCGGCGAGCCTAACCGCCACGTGAGTCGCGGGGTCCGGGCGACTCTCGCAGTAGGCGCGCTCGGCCGGCGTGAGCAGCCGCTCGAACACGCGCGATCCCTTGTCGGCGATGATCGCGGCCACACGCGATACCTCGACCAGATCGACGCCGACGCCGATCGCGGTCACGGCCCGCCGCTCAGAAGCCGAGGCGCGACGCGAGCCACGCGGGGGCCGGGAGGTAGCCGCCCAGCACCAATCCGAGCCACACCAGCGCCACGGCGAGCGGCGCCCACAACGCCAACAACGGCCAGAGCGACGGCCGCCAGCGGGCAACCGCGTCGATCTCGTCTGCCCAGCGGCGCTGCTCGTCGGCGACCTGCGTCTCGAGCGCGAGCCACGCCGCTTCGAGGCGGCGCGCGGCGGTGCGGAGCGCCTCCTGCCAGTCGGCATGCGCCGCCTTGTCGAGCACACTCGCCTCGCGCACGCGCCCGGCCACCCCATCGAGTGCGTCGAGGGCGGCCACGAGCGCCTCGCCGCCCGCGGCGAGCCGGGCGGCGATCGCGCGCTTCTCGGGGCCGGTGAGAAGACTGCGGCGGCGCCGCCCGCGCGGCATCCGAACCTGGCGGGCGGCCCGTTCGATCTCCCCGTCGAGCGCGGCCGTGACGCGCTCACCGGCCCGGCGGACTGCGCCTTCCCACGCGCTGAGCCAGGCGCGCCGGCTCACCGCGTCGAGCACCCGGTCGCGCTCCTCGCGGGCGGCGGCGCCGCGCGCCTCGCCGGCCAGCTCCATGGCGCGCGTCGCGAGTTCCTCGCGGATGTCGTCGAGTGGAACCCACGGCTCCTCCAGGCGACGGGGCACCAGGACCCGGCCGAGCGACGGCGCGATCTCGGGGACGCGCAGCGGCATCGGGATCTTCACCGGCGCGCTCATCGGGCGACGAGGGCGGCCCGGCCGGTGCGGGCTTCGTACTGCGCCACGAAGTAGGGCAGCGACTCGGGAAGAAACCGGTCTCGGGCGAGACCGGTGGCGGCGATCGCGCGCTCGATCTCGGACGGCTCGCCCTCCACCTCGAGCAACACGTCCATCGCCGGATACCATTCGAGGCGCAGCGTGGCCCGGCCGAGCCGGTATACCTCCACCCGGCGGTCGATGCGCAGCGAGACCGCGAAACCCAGCTGCTCGAGGATGGTCAACACCGAGTCGGGCGTTTCGACCCGGGCTTCCGCTTCGGCGCGGTGACGGTACTTCCCGCGTTGCGAGGGGGGGCCCTTCCACCCGAGCACCCCGTGGGCCGGGGTGCCGTCGGCGGGGCGATACTCTCGCAGGCGCAGCACGTGGTCGCGCTCGACGAGCGTGCCGTCCCGATCGAACCGCCGGTCAATCATGTCGCCGCGAAACACGAGCCCCGCCCCGGCGCGTACCAGGGCGGCCCGCAGCCCCTCGGGATCATCCACGCGTGCTTTGACCTCGAGCTCGTCCGCCGGAGAGGCCGACAGGTGGCTCATGCGAAAATGGCGTCGAGCACGGCGGCCGTGTCGGTGAGGTTTTCGAACACGTACGCCGCGCCGGTCGCGCGGAGGGCCGGGACATCGTAGGAGCCGGTGGCGACCGCGACGCTGCGCGCGCCGATCGGCCGGCCGCAGGCCACGTCATCCGGCGTGTCGCCCACGATGATCACGTCCGATCCGGTGAAGATCGCGCCCGTGAGGGCCGTCGCCCGGTCGGCGGCGACCGCGGGAAGGTCGGCCCGCCGGGCGGAGTCCGAGCCGTACGCCCCGACGCGAAACCGCGCCGGGTCGAGCCCGCCCGATCGGAGCTTCAGTGCGGCTCCAGGGGCGACGTTGCCCGTGAGCAGGCCGACCAGGGCCCGGCGGTCCGTTTCGTATGGCTCCAGCGCGGTGAGCAGGTCGGCGATTCCCGCCATCACCCGCGTCGTCTGGGTCGGCCGCTCCAGCTCGGTGCGGAGGTGATCCACATAGCGTCCGCAGACCGCCTGGATCACCGCCGCGTTCTCCGCTCCCGCGTGCCCCGCGAGCGACAGGAGGTCCTGCACGATCTGCGGGTCGGTCTTCCCGTCGAAGCGGTAGCGGTCGATGGGCCCGGCGGTACCGGCCTCATCCACGAGGGCGCGCTGGATCGCCCGGCGTCCGGCGCCGTCGGTCCAGAGGAGCGTCCCATCGATGTCGAACAGAACGAGCTTCATGGCACAAAAATAGGGGCGGTCAACGTCGCGGCACAGTCAGGCGCCGCACCTCCACCAGCATGTCGCGCAGCCGCTTCGCACCGGGCGTGTCGCCCAGCAAGTCGTCCGAGCCGACGCCGCCGCGCGCCAACGCGGAGTGGACGATCCGACCCGCCCCGGCCCACAGGGCGACGTGGGAAATCCGGCGCCCGTCGGCGAAGCACAGCAGATCGCCCGCCTCGTAGCCCGAGCCGGCCGCATCGATCTTGACCTCTCGTCCCGCGAGCGACTGCTGGTCCGAGTCGCGGGGGAGCGCGATCCCCCGAGCCGCGTACGTTCCCTGCACCAGGCCCGAGCAATCGATGCCCCACTCGGTGCGCCCACCCCAGAGATACGGGGCGCCCGAGAACCAGTGCAGCGCCCACTCCGGCGGCGCGAGCAGCCGCGCCTCGGCTCGGAGCTCCGATTCCAGCCTGACGATCCCCGCGCTCACGCTCCACATGCGTCCGTCCGCCGTCTCGACCTGCTCGTCTCTGCGCAGCGCGACGCGCGCGCCCACCGCGAGTCGCAAGCGTTGATCCTCAAACTTGAGCTCGGCGCCGAGCGAGCGTCCGGCGGCCCGCGTGCTCCAGTCCTCCGCCCATTGACTCGATCCGCCCCTCAGATAACCAGAATGTGTCCACGCGTGGTAGCCGTCGCCCCCGCGCACCCGCAGCCACGCCCCTCCCTGCTCGCACCGCTCGAGCAACGCGAGCGGCTCGCCGTGCAGCGCCTCGCTTACCCGGTCCGCCGTGATACGCGGCTCGCGCAACAGCGGCGCGACGGCGGCCGTGACCACGGCCGCCGGTTCCTCACGGACGGAGGCATCGGGGAGCAGCCGGACGTCGGCCGCACGGCCCGCGTCCGCCGCGATGCGGCGCAACGCCCCGAGGGCGTCGCGGCTGGTGGTGCAGCCGGCCAGCCGCTGCGGCTCGACGGTCACGTCGAACACGCCGAGCCGCGGATCGGGCGCCCACTTGCGCGCGACGTCCGCGACGTCGCGCTCGAGACGATCGGTCACCGGTCGGCGAGACCAGGAATGTCGCGGAGGCCCCGCGCGAGCCGCACGGCGCGCTCCACCGCTGTGGGCACCGCCAGCGCCGCAAGCGCTTCGGCCTGCAACGGGGTCGCGGGCGCCGCGGCGGCGGTGCTGACCGCGAATACGACATCGCCGTCGAACAGGGTGCCGTAAGGAACGATGCGCCGCGCCAGCGCGTCACCCGCCGCCTGGGCCAGGGCCTCGAGTCCCGTGCGGTCGAGGGTTGCGTTGGTCGCGACCACGGCAAGCGTCGTGTTGCGCGCCGCCACCGCGCCGAACGGCGCTCCTCCCCGGGCGAAATGCTCGAGTGCGTCCACCAACTTGCCGCCCGTGCCGCGGGCGCCCGCGAGGATCGCCCCGGAGCCGTCGAGGATGTTGCCCACCGCGTTCAGCACCACCAGCGCGCCCACGACGATGTCGCCGCCGCTCGCGGCCCAGCTGCCCACGCCGCCCTTCATGGCGGCGCGCGGCCCCAGCGCCTTGCCGACGGTGGCTCCGGTGCCCGCGCCGACCGATCCCTCGGCGACGTCGCCCGACGCGGCGCCGCACGCCCGGTACGCGTCCTCCGCCGTCGGCCAACGGTCCGCCTTGCCCCCGGGGGCAAGGTCAAAGTCGAAAATCACCGCGGTGGGCACGATCGGGACGATGCCGGCGGACCCCACCGGCAGGCCACGCCCGCGCTCCTTGAGCCAGCGCATGACCCCGTCCGCCGCGCCGAGGCCGTAGGCAGATCCGCCGGTCAAGAGGACTGCGTCGATGCGATCGACCAGGTGGCGGGGGTTGAGCGCATCCAGCTCGCGAGTTCCGGTTGCGCGCCCTCGCACCGCGCAAGCGGCCCGCATCCCACCGTCAGGCCCGAGCACCACGCTGCATCCGGTCGCCGGGGCCAGGTCAGTCGAGTGTCCCACCGAGATGCCGCGGACCGCGGCGAGGTTGGAGTGAAGGGAAGGCGCCATGGGAGCGCGAAGCATACCTCGGCTTGCTCGGGTTGTGGAGGGCACCTAGGTTAGCGCCATGCCCAACCCCGCCCCGCAGAGCCCCCCGACCACCGTGCTCGTGGTCGATGACGAAGACGGCATCCGCCAGGCACTCGATCGATTTCTCACGCGGCTCGGCTATCGGGTGTTGCAGGCCGCGAGCGGCGCCGAGGCGCTCGACCGCCAGGCCGCGGAGTCGCCGCAGGTGATGCTGTCCGACATCCGCATGCCGAACATGAGCGGCGTGGAGCTCGTCCCCAAGGCGCTCGCGGCCGATTCGGACCTCGCCATCATCATGCTCACGGCGATCGACGAACCCCGCACGGCCATCGAGTGTCTCAAGCTCGGAGCGTATGACTACCTCATCAAGCCGGTGGACCTGGACGAGCTCGAGATGTCCCTCCAGGCCGGGCTGCGGCAGCGGCAGCTGGAGATCGACCGCGACGCCGTCGAGAAGCTGGCGAAGGAGCTCGGCACGTCACCCGACGACGTGACGCGCGAGATCCAGAAACGGCGGGGAGCGGGGGGTTAGGCCCTCTGCGAGGCCTTGACTTTCTCCTCGCACGTCTTGCAGCGCGTGACGCCTCGGAAAGAACAGATCAAGCAGATGAAGGTACCGCAGTCGGCGCAGGGATAGCCTTCCGAGGCGCGCTCCTCATTGCCGCAGGAGCGGCACACCATCGCATCGTGCTCCATCAGTTTCGGTTTGTCGGTCATAGTCCACCTCAAATGTCGAGCCCGTAGACCTTAATCTTGTTGATCAGCGTCGCCCGCGAAATCCCGAGCTCGTGGGCCGCCCGCGTGCGGTTGCCCTCGTGGAATCTGAGCGTCTTTTCGATGTGCGCCCGCTCCACCTCGGCGAGGGCCTGGGGCTGGTGGCGCCCGTCGGCGCCCCCTCCGGTCCCCTCGCTCCCCCCGGCGTCCCCGCCTGTGCGCAAGTCCGCCGGCAAGCGCTCGAAGACTTTCTGCAATTCACGCCCCTTCCCCGGCCACGGCATCGAGAGCAGCCGGTCCAGCGCTTCGCGCAGGAGCGCGTGCTGGCGCATCAAACGGACCTTGTCGCAGACGCGCGCCGTGGCCGCGTTAAGATAGTTCAGGTCCACGGGCTTCGTGAGGAAGTACTCCGCACCGATCTGCATGGCGCGCACCGCGGTCTCGGCGTTCTCCTGTTCGATGAGGAAGATGACTGAGCCGCCACGGGACTTGAGCTGCTCCAGCACTTCTAGCCTGCGGGCAGGTGAGAGCTGCAGATCGAGAATCACGACATCGGGGCGCGTACTGTGGAACGCTTGAAGACCCGCCTCGGCGGTCTCGGCGCGCCCCACTTCGTAGCCGATACCGTCGAAGTAGTCGCCCACGGCGCGCAGCTCGTCGGCGTCATCGTCGATCAGGAGGATGCGGTCAGGCACGACGCGACCCGCTCAGCGGCGCGGTGGCGGGGTCCACGATGATGGGAAGCGCGGCCGGCAGGAGCCGCGCCTCGAACGGCGCGTCACCCCACGGTTCACCGTCGAGCTGCATCGGCCGAGGCGGGCCCTCGAGCACCTCGACGCGCACGCTGCGGCCGCGGCCGAACCACAAGCGCCGCGCGCCGTTCGACGGCCGCCACACGAGCTCGAAGAACGCGCTCAGACTCTGCACCACGCCCACGGCCCGAAGCACCACGACGTCGAGCCAGCCGTCGTCCGGCGCAATGTCGTGCCGCAGTCGCAGAAACGGCGGCACCAGCTCCCCGCAGTTCGCGACCAGCACCATGGCCGCCGGCAGCTCGCGCGCCACTCCGTCCACCGTCACGCGGTGGAGCGGACTCGTGACGTGGGGAAGCGCCGCGAACGCCTGCATCACGTACGCCGCCATCTTCCAGCGGTGCTTCTCCGTCGCGGCTGTTCCCGCCATCAGTTGGGCGTCGAAACCCGTGCCTCCACACACGGCGAAATAGTGCGTGCCGTCGGCGCGCTCCACGGTGCCGAGGTCGATCGGCGCGGTCCGGCCGGCCAGGATCACGCGCGCCGCCGCCGCAGGGTTGCGTGGCAGCCGCAGGTTTCCGGCGAGCAGGTTCCCGGTGCCGCCCGGGACCAGCCCGAGCGGGATGCCGCTCTTCACGGCCCCCGCGGCGATCTCCATCGCCGTGCCGTCGCCCCCGTAGCTGACGAGCGCGTCGAAGCCCTGGGCGTGGGCTTCCCGGGCGAAGCGGCGCGCATCGCCCGCCCGAGCCGTGGCGAGCACCTCGACTGTCCAGCCGCCACGGCGCAGCGTATCCCGGACCGTGGTGACCGCGCGCGCCTCGGTGCGCGCCGCCGCTGGGTTGGCGATCAGCAGTGCGCGAGCCATGGTCAGTAGCGCTTCTCCCAGAAGAGGTCCAGACCGACCTGGCGCGGCACCGTGATTCCTTGTGTCCCGGGCGTATCGATGTTGCACGTCTGGACCGGCGCGAAGCTCGCTTCCGTGCGCCACTCCGGGCTGATGCGGAACTGCAGCGACAGGCCGAGCATGTTCTGCACGCCCACCTGGCCTCCCGCGCAGAACCCCGCGTTCACCACCAGGAACGTCTTGGGACCGAGCTGGCGCCCCACGGCCACGTTCCAGGGGACGACCGCCACGCCCTGCCCGCCGCCGCCGGGACGGATCTCGACGTAGTCCACCGGCACGCCGCCCGACACGATGGTCTGCTCGATTTCGCCCGACAGGATCGCCAGGGCGCTCTGCACCACAGCGGCCTGATTCGCGATGCCCTGGTCGCCTCCCAATTCCACGATCCGTTTGCCGAACAGCGTCAGGGCGATGATTTCGGTCTGCGACAGATCGTATTTCTCCGCTTCGAGGGTGACCTTCGGGACCAGGAGGGTGCCGCCGATATGCGCCACCACCGTGATGTCCTCGGGCTGACCCACCGGATGCACGACGTGCTTGGCTTTGATGTCGAGCGCCGCGTCCTGATCCGGAGTGCCGAAATACCGCACCGTCCCCTCGGAGACGACGAACTCGCGCGACACCGGCCCGACCTTGAGGCGGTACGTCCCCCGCACCGCCTGCAGCGTACCGCTCACGAGATACTGGTTGCGCTGCTTGGTGAGCCGCACGGAGCCGGCGAGCTGGATGTTCGCCTCGTCCGAGCGCAGCCACACGTCGCTACCCATTTCGAGCTCGAGATCCTGGATCCGCAAGCTGTCGAGAAACACGTTCTCGAACTCGGGGCCGAGCCGCTGCTGCTGAATCAGCGCGGCGAGCGACGTGTCCGCGAGCTCGTCCAAGTTCACGATCCGCTTCTGCACCAGGTCGGCGAAGTACAGGACACCCGACGTCACATTGGCGTGACCGGTAAGGGTAGAGCCGAAGACCGGCCCCTGGAGCGACAGCCGCCCGCTGGCGGTGATCGCCACGTTGTTCTTCAAGTCGAGCGCCTTGAACTGGTCCGCGGTGATCCGCAGGCCGAGCACCGGGTGTGTCAGCTGCTCGAGCCGCACGATGCCGGTGAAATCGGCCCGGCCGCGCTCGCTTCGGGCCGAGAGCGACTGGATGGCGATCGTGTCGCCCGTAAAGCCGAGGCGCCCGTTGACCGCCTCGTAGCGCACATTGAGGGTGGGGATGGTCGCGGCGGCGTTGGCGATCTGCAGCTCGCCCCGCAGGCGCGGCGCAGCCCACGTCCCGGCGATCCCTAAGTCCGCGGAGAACACGCCGGTCACCTGTTGCAGGGCCGGGGTGAGCGCCTCGAGGACCGACAGGTCGACGCTGTCCGCCCTGGCCCCCACCGAGAGCGTGTCGGGGAGCTGGCGGCGGGGCACAGACTCGAGCGCCAAATCCAGCGGCAGGTAGGTCTGCACGTCAAGGATCTGCTGGCCCGAGCGCCACAGATGGAGCGCCCCGCGCAGCCGCCGGTCGTGATAGTCGTACGTCCCGTCCACAAATGGCGCGCGAAATTCGCCGAACGCGCCGTTCAAGAGCGAGAACGACCCGCTCGAGACGGGGCTGGCCCGGGTACCCGACAGTCCGGCGGTGAGCGTGACCGTCCCGCCTACGCCCGCGGTGTCCCGCTCGAACAGCGCGTACAGTGCGACGAGCGGGAACCCCTCCAGCTGGAGGTGGGCGTCCGCCCGGCCGCGCGTCGGCAGGGCTCCCTCGAGCACCAGCTTGCCCGATCCGTACGCGCTCTGGAGCACCAGTCCGGTCACGGTGGCCGCGGAGTCGGTCACGGTCAGCTCCGTGGGCCGCTCGAGCACCCACGCATCGCCCGGCAGCTGGAGCGCCAGGGAGTCGACGCCGACCGCGAGGACCGCGCCTCCCGTCGGGCCCGCGCGGCGGGCGAACCGGCCGCCGGCGAGGAACGCGGCGCCCTCGCCGATGCGCGAGCGTGCCAGCCAGGTGAGCGAATCGCGGCTCCCGCGCGCCGCGGCGGACGCACCGGAAAATCCGAACACGCCGTGGGCGATCGAATCCAGGGTCGCGTCCAGCGCGAACGTCGGGACGGGGCCCGGCTGCCAGGTGAAGCGCCCCCGGCCTGCCGGGACCCGCCACGCCCGCCACGCGAGACGCTCGACGCTGGCGCGCGCGTGGAGGGCGAGCGAGTCGAGCGAGCCTTCGAGCCTGAGGAGTACCCGTGCCGAGCCGGCCAGCGGCGCGTTCACCGCGCCCTCATTACCGGGGTCGGTCGGAGCGTCGGCAGCTCCGCCCGCGACCCAACCGAGTAGCGGGTCGAGCGCGTTGAGGCTGTCGGCATCGAAGTCGAGCGCCAGCTGGCCCCGCACCCCGCGCATCCATCCCAACGAGCCCGACCCCGTGCTGATGAGACCCGACTGCGCGATGCGCAGGGAGTCCACGTACAGCCGCCGGTCGGCGAACCGCACGCGCACGGCGCCCGAGTCGAGCCCGGCGCCGGCGAGCCGCGACGGCTGGAGCGACGCCTGCACAGCCCCGAGCGGCGGCGCGGCGCTGTCGCCCGAAAAATGCCCCCGGACCGTGAAGCTCAGGCGTGACGGGGGAGCCCGGCGGCCGAGCCAGTGCGAGAGGTCCAAGTCGCGGGCCGTGACCTGCAGATCCTGCCCGCCGTAGTGGGGCAGGTCGAGCATCAGGGTCCCGTCGCCGCGCACATCGCCGCCGCGCGAATGCAGATCCACGTGCGTCTCCAGCGAGCCGACCGGGCCGGCGAGCTTCACGGGCCCGGTCACGGCGCCCCGAAGCGGCAGGGTCGGGAAGCTGCCCCGCAGCCCGTCGAACGACAGCGAGTCGGCCGTGACGTCGGCGTAGATGCCGAGCGTCTCACCGCGCGTGTCGAGCCGTAGGCTCCCCTTCAGGGCGCTCGGGGGCAGCGCTCCATCCCGGTGCTCCAGCGTGCCCGCAAACTGCGCGTCGCGCAACGGCCCGTTGAGCGTCCCCACCGCGGCGAGCGTCCCGTGCAGCCGCACCGCCGGGGCGAGCCTCGCCACCGTCCCCAAGTCGATGCTCGACGTCTCCACGGCAAACGGTTGAAACCGTAGGCCGTCGGCGGCCTTGAGGTTCACCTCGCCCTTCCCGCGGATGCGGGTTTCGGGCCATCCCGCTACGAGCGAGTCGCGGAACGACCAATCGGTCTCGAGGGCGAGGCCTGCGAGCGGCCCGGTGGCCACGGTGTGTCCGCTGAGCCGTCCGGCGAACGGCAGCGTATCGAGGAACGGCCGGGCGAACTCGAGGTCGAACTCACGGGCGTCCAGGTCGGCGTCGCGCAGAGCCACGAGCCCCGAGTCGGAGGCACTGAACGCGACGAGTCGGCCCGCGACCGTGCCGCCTCCATACACCAGGCGCAGCGGGTCGAGCCCCACCTCGAGCACCCGTTCGCCGTGCGAGCGCAGCCGCACGTCACCCGACACCACGCCGGCACCGGGAATCCCTGCGAAGCGCCGGTCGATGAAATGGAAGTCCTCGAGTGTCGCCGAATCCGCCCGCAACCGCAGATCGAACAGCAGCGGGCCGTGCGGCCAGCGCAGGGTGCCGCGCGCGTCGCGCAGCGCCGAGCGCGGCAGCCGCACGCGCGCGAGCTGCACATCCATCGAGTCGCCGATCACCCGCAGTCGTCCCGCCACATCCTCCAGCCGCACCGCGGGGTCAGAGCCCTCCGTAGCCAGCCGGGAGATGTCGATGCGGATGCCCCGCTCGCGCGGCGAGGACACTTGCAGGGCGGAGAGCCGCGCGTTGAGGTGCTCGAAGCGGCGGACGCGGAGCCGTCCGTTGATGCCGTCGTTCGCGATCTCGAGGCTCGAGTCGCCCGGTTCGGCGTGCTTCGCCTGCAGGCGTAACGTCACGGTCCCGTCCGTGATCCGAACGTTGCGGAACAGGATCAGAGTGGCCGGCCCGTGCGGTCCTTTGTTAGGACCCCCCAGGCGCAACAGCTCCTCGATGTTGAGCCGGCCGCTCGGGTGCTGCACGATGTTGATCACGGGCCGGCGCAGGTCGAATTCGAAGAGCACGACCCGGCCGGCGGCGAAGTCGAACGGGTTGTAGCTCACATTCACCTCCGGCAGCCAGGCGACGAGCGTCGTGTCCGCGTCGAACAGCCGGACCTCGGAGAGGGTCAGCCCGGTGAGTAGCGACCCCCGCACATCGCCGATCTCCATCGTCCCGGTGAAGGCCTGACGCAGCGTGCCCTCGCTGACGCGCGCCAGCAACGCCCGCCCGGCGCCCGTGCCGACCAGCGACGAGAGGGCTCCGAGAAAGCCGGCCAGCAGCCCCACCAGCGTCCACAGCGCGGCCCCGAGCGAGCGGCGGAACATCTAGAACGCCTGCCCCACGGCGAACTGCACGACCACCCTGCGCCACAAGCCCGACGGCAACCCGGGCCGTACCGTCTTCCCGGTCGCCGTGATGCTGTTATCCGCCTTGTTCAGGAAGTACAGCGTGCCGGGCTCCTGCGGGTAGCCGTTATAGGCGGCGTCGAGCCGCACCGGGCCGAGCGGCGTGATGAACCGCAGCCCCAACCCCGGAGTGACGCGGAGGCCACTGACCGTGGTGCCCGTGTCCCCGCGCTCCCACACCTGCCCTACGTCCACGAATAGTCCCAGCCGCACGCGCTCAGGGAAAATCGGACTGGGAACGCGCAGCTCCAGGTTGGCAGTGAACACGGTGTTCCCACCGGTGGGTGACGCCTGGATCCTGCTGTAGGTGGTGTCCGTCCCGTTGACTTCCAGACTGTCGGACACGTACACGCGCGGGCCCAGCTCGTTGCGGGCGAACCCCCGCACCGAGTTGGGGCCGCCGGCGTAGAAGCGCTGGTCGGGAGGCACGAATTTCACGCTCTGACCCAACAAGCTGAGGCGCTGCGGCAGGATCGTGCCGCCCCGGATCCGCCACGCGAGCACGCTGCGGCGGGAGAGGGGATAATACTTCGAGATCTCGAGCTCACCACGGTTGAACTCGTACAAAGTGTCCGAGAGCACATAGCGCGACGCGTGGACCAGAGTCAGCTGGGTCACGCTCCCGGCCGACGGATCGAGCACCGAGTTCACCCGCGCGCGCACGCCCGAGATCGTGATCGCCCCGAACGGCCGCCGGTTCGCGAGGAACGCCTGATCGGACTGGTTGCACAGGAGGAACCGCTGGCAGTACACGGCCGGGTCGGCGGCCGTCCGGCCCACCGAATAGCCGTACCCCACGGTGACGGGAACGTCGCGCCGGGCGTTGAAGGTCACCGCCACATTCGCACCCACCGCCTGGCGCGTATACGCCTTGAACTCGGAGCGCCGCTCGGCGAAGACGGCGAAGCTCGCCGTGTGGCGAGGCGACAGGAACGCGGGCTGGCGCAGGGTCACCGTGGCGTTGTAGTTCGCGGTATCGGATTGGTCATCGTCGCGCAGGAACCCGCAGACGTTCCGCTTGAAGTTCGCGTCGGTCGGATACCCGACGCCGATCTTCGAGAGCTGGCCGGTGAGGTCGAGCGAACGCGCACCGCCGAAGAAATCGTACGCCGTCCACCCGCCTTGCACCCGGAAGCAGTCGAGCGAGGCATACCCCGCCCCCACCCGGATACGGTGGCGCGGTGCCTCGGCCACGCGGACCGCCACCCGCACCGAATCGCCGGGCGGTGGGGTCGTGTCCGCGAGCACCACGTTGACGGAGCGGAACATCCCCAGCCCATACAGGTCGCGCTGCGTGAGGTACAGCTGGTCCTGTCGAAACCAGTCGCTCTCCTTGACCGAGATCATGCGGCGGATGGTGCCGGTGTCCACCTTCTCAACCCCGGTGATCAGCACCTGCCCCACCCGCATGCGCCGACCAGGCAGGGCCTCGAGTGTCGCCACCGCGCGCAGCGCGGCGACGTCCACATCGTAGTTGCGGAGGATGTCGGCGTACGGATACCCGAGGTTCTTAAGTCGGCTCACGATGGTGTCGGCGGACGCCTGGAGCAGCGCCCGATTGAAGGGATCGCCGACCAGGAGCGGCAGCTCGCGCTTCAAGCGTCGCACGTCGAGGATCGAATCGAGGCCCAGTATGTCGAGCGCGGCGAGCCGCACCGGATCGCCTTCGTAGATCCGGAACTTGAGGTACACATCGCGGCCCTCACGGCGTACCAGGGTGTCCACCACGGCGTTCATGTAGCCGCTCTGGCGGTACAACAGCAGCACCCGTAGGACGTCGCGACGGAACTCGAGCTCGTTGAAGTACCGCTTCTCACCCAGGCCAAGCCACCGGAGGAAGGGGCTGGTCGCGAACACGCTCGAATTCGTGGTCGCGATCGCGGCCCTCAGGGTGTAGTCGTCGAGCGCGTGATTGCCCTCGAAGGAAAGCCCGCGGACCACCCGCTGCTGCTCTTGCTGCGCGGCGAGGGGGGCCGCCGCGAATACGGCGACGAGCAGGGTCAAACAGAGCGCGCGCAATTGACGCAGTCGGGCTGCCGAGCAGGGTCAAACAGAGCGCGCGCAATTGACGCAGTCGGGCTGCATCCCTATGTTGGCTACCTCCCCCCGCACTGTCAACCTTTTCGACACCTGACCCCATGCGCGCGCTCCTCGCCTTTGTCCTCGCCGCCCTCACAGGAGCCACGGCCTGCGGGGGGAAAAGCGCGCGTGCCGGGGAGCGAGGCCTCACCTACTACGAATCCTACGACCCACGCTCCCTCGATCCCGCCCTTTCGACCGACGTGCCGACCGGTGAGATGGTGACGCTCGCGTACGACGGACTTACCCAATTCGACGCGGATGGCCGTCTCCTCCCAGGGCTGGCAGATCGCTGGACGGCGGGCCAGGATGCGAGCGGCCGGAAGTACGTGTTTCACCTGCGACCGGGCGCCAAGTTCCACGACGGGACGCCGCTCACGGCCGCCGCTGTCCGCGCGAGCCTGCTGCGCGTCCTGTCCCCCGCGACCAAGGGCGGCCGGCCCTGGCCGCTGTACCCCATCGCCGGGGCTGAAGCGTACGCTGCCGGACGCGTCGCCGACGTGAGCGGCATTACCGTCCTCGGGGACTCGAGTGTCGCGTTCACTCTCACCGAGCCGCTCGCCATCTTCCCCAAATTCCTCGCGATGCCGGTGGCGAGCGTCGTGCCCGCGCCGCCCCCGGGCGACCTGGCGCAGCGCGCCGTGGGCACCGGCCCGTGGCGTTTCGTGGCGTGGCAGCACGACGACTACCTGCTGTTCGCCCGCAATCCGAATTACTGGGGCGGCGCGCCTGCCGGCGACACGCTCACGGTGCGAATCATCCCGGAACCGCTCACGCGGGCCGCGGAGTTCGAGGCCGGCCGGCTGAGCGTGATCGAGGTCCCGTTCGGGGAGACCGCGCGCTGGCGTCGGGAGCGGCCGGACCAGCTGGTCGAGAAGCCCGCGCTGCGGGTGGTGTACGTGGCGCTGAACAACCGGCGCGGGCCGCTGCGCGACCCCCGCGTGCGGCAGGCAATCAATCGCGCCGTGAACGTGCCGGAGATCCTCGCCACCGTGTACGGCGGTCGCGGCGTGCTGGCGCGCGGCGCCATCCCGCCAGGGCTCGCCGGAAGCGACAGCACGCGGCGGGGATACGCCTACGACCCGGGGGCAGCGCGAGCGCTCATGGTGGGCGCGGGGTATCCGAACGGCATCGACGTGCGGCTGTGGCGCACCGGGACGAACGTGGAGCTGTCGCGGGTGGCGCAGGCCATCCAGGCGCAGCTGGCGGGCGTGAGAGTGCGCGTGGAGCTGGTGGAGCGCGACGCGTCGAGCCAGCGCGAGGCGGCGCGCAAGGGTGAGGCCGACATGGTCATCCTCGACTGGTGGGCCGATTACCCCGACGCCGACAACTTTCTCTATCCTTTATTCTACTCCGGGAGCTTCGGCCCTGGAGGCAACTATGCGTTCTACTCGGACCCGGGCACCGACTCGTTGATCCTCCGTGCCCGTCGCACCAGCGACGACGCCGCGCGTACCGCCTTGTATCGCCGCATCGACGAGCGGGTGTACGGCGCCGCGCCGTGGCTGTACCTCTGGTTCCCCACGGACCTGTGGGCCAGGCGCCCGGAGCTCCAGGGGTGGGACCTGCCGGTGATCTTCAACGGACAGCGCTGGACGCACGCCAGAGTCGCACCGCGGTGATGCGCCTCGTCGGACGCCGGCTGCTGATGACGCTGCCGACCCTGTTCGGCGTGCTGGTGGTCGCCTTCCTTTTGTTGAACGTCGCGCCCGGTGATCCGGTGGCGGCGATGGTGGGGGAGCGCGCCGATGCCGCCACCATCGCGCGCCTGCGGGCCGAGCTGCATCTCGACGACCCGCTCCCCACCCAGTTCGGGCGATATGTGTGGGCCGTGATGCACGGCGACCTGGGGCACTCCTACATCACGCAGCGGCCGATCGTACAGGACCTGGCCGCGCGCTTCCCCAAGACGGTGCAGCTCGCGCTCGCCGCCATGGCGCTCGCCGCGCTGTGCGGCATCACGCTCGGCGTGCTCTCGGCGATCCGGCCGGGAGGCGCCGTCGACCGCGTCGCCATGCTGGTGTCGTACCTTGGCGTCTCATTCCCGGTGTACTGGGTGGGACTGCTCCTGATCCTGTTGTTCGCGGTGGCGTTGCGCTGGCTCCCGCCGTCCGGTACCGGCGGCCTCGCGTATCTGGTGCTGCCGGCGCTCACCCTGGGCATGCGCTCCATCGCGTTCCTGGCGCGGATGACCCGGGCGGCCATGCTGGATGTGTTGTCGAGCGACTTCGTCCGCACCGCTCGCGCCAAGGGGCTGAGCGAGGCGGCGGTGATCCTGCGGCACGGCTTCCGCAACGCGCTGATCCCGGTCATCACCGTGATCGGACTCGACACCGGGAGCTACCTCACTGGCAGCATTCTCACCGAGACGATCTTTGGATGGCCCGGCCTCGGCCGCTACGTGCTGAGCGCGATCGAGAAGCGGGATCTCCCCGCCATCCAGGGGAGCATCCTGTTCATGTCCCTGGTATTCCTCCTCGTGAACCTCGTGACGGACCTGGTCTATGCGAAAGCTGATCCTCGCATCGCTTACGATTAGCTCCTCGATCGCGGCCCAGACGCCGGCCGCCCGGCCGCGTACCGCCCCGCTCAAGGGATCGCTCGAACAGCGGCTCGCGCAGCCCCGCCAGCGACACCAAGCTGGTCGTCACCGCGGCGGCGGCCGTGCTCCTCCCGCCGGACTATCGCGTGACGACGAGTCTGTACGTGAATGGCCGGGTGGACGCCGCGGTGCTGCAAGGCGACCTGATCCTGTACGGGCGTGGCGATCCCACCTGGTCGACGCGCTGCTACGGCGTGGATACCCTCGCCCCGGGCGTGTGCGACTCGAGCTTTACGGCCATCGACGCGATCGCCGATTCGGTCAGGGCCAAGGGGATCCGACGCATCACGGGCAAGCTCGTAGGCGACGGCTCCTACTTCGAGCCCACCATGATTCATTACGCGTGGAACGCGTGGGACCTCACCTGGTGGTATGCGGCGCCCGTGTCGGCACTCGGCTTCCACGACAACAGCGTGGACTTCCGGATCGACCCCGGGGCCGCGGTCGACGCGCCGCCGGTGATCGCCTGGACACCGGATCTCGGGCTGATCACGTTCGAGAACCGCGCCCGCACGGTCCCGGCCGAGTCGGCCTCCACCATCGGCGACAACTTCTTCCGGACGGGGGGCGGCTGGAGCATTCGGGCGGAGGGGACGTTCGCGCTCGGGAGGAAGACGCGCGTGGAGAGCGTCGCGCTCCCCGATCCCAACCTGTACGCCGCGCGGGCGCTCGCGGCCTCGCTCGCCCGCCGCGGCATCGCGGTCGAAGGGGGAGCGGCGAGCACGACCGATTCGCTCGCCTACCGCACGGTGCGGTGTTGCGCAGCGCCGCTCGTCGACTTCCGAGGTCGGCCGCTCTCGGACATCATCTTCCCGATTCTCAACTCGAGTCAGAACTGGTTCGCCGAGATGCTGCTCAAGATCCTGGGGCGGGAGCTGAAGGGTGAGGGCTCGTGGTCCGCGGGGCTGGGCGTCGAGCGCGGGTTCTTGACCGACTCCGTGAAGATCGACTCCACCGCGTTCGCGCTCGAGGACGGCTCCGGTCTCGCGGCGGGCAATCTGGTCACGCCGCAGGCGTTCGCGAAGCTGCTCGCGTATATGCATAGCCACCCAAAGGGCGGGCCGTTCGTGGCGGGATTGCCCCATGCGGGGCAGCCCGGCTCGCTGCTCAAGCGCTTCGTCGGCACCCCGCTCGAAGGCCGCGTGATCGCCAAAACGGGGAGCATCGACCGGGTCAACAGCCTGTCAGGCTACATCGAGGGGGCGAACGGAGGAGGGGGGGGTCGGACGATCACGTTCAGCGTGCAGGCGAACGGGCACGCGGTGCCGTACCAGCAGATGCTCAACCAGATCGATTCCGTAGTGGTACAAATCGGGCGGCGCTAATCTTCGGTCTGGCCGAAGAGCGCCATGTTCGAGGAATGCCCCGGCTCGACCTTGGCGGCGGGATTGATGAAGTGCACCGCGTGGTTCACCGCCACCGCCGCCTCCGCGGCGCCGGTGGCGATCAGCTTGAGCTTGCCGGCGTAGGTGGTGATGTCGCCCGCGGCGAACACCCCGGGGATGTTGGTCGCCATCGTCTGCGACACCTTGATCTCCCCCTTCTCGATATCCAGGCCCCATTGGGCGATGGCCCCGAGCGAGGAGATGAAGCCGAGCTGGGGAATCACGCAGTCGACGGCGACGCGCTCCTCTTCCTTGGTTTTGTTGTTGTAGATGGTCACGGCCTCGATCGCGTCGCCGCCGTGGATCGCCTTCAGCTCCCAGAAGGTGCGCAGCTCCATTTTCCCCGCCGCGCACAGCTCGTGGACCTGGCGCACCGTCGCCGCGTGAGCCCGGAAGCCGTCGCGCCGGTGGATCATGAGGACGAACCGGGCGATCCCCTGCAGGTTCACCGCCCAGTCGAACGCCGAATCGCCGCCACCCACCAGCAGCACCCGCTTCCCCGTGAACACCTTCGGGTCGAGGATGCGATCGTGCAGGCCCTTCCCGTACCAGAAATCGGCGTCCTTGAGGGGCAGCTTCCGGGGAGTGAAGGCGCCGATCCCACCCGCGATCAACACGCTGCGCGACGGGTACGCGTCCCGCTCCGTGACGATGGTGAAGCGCGGCTGGCCGTCCTCCGATCCGTGCTGCAGGTCCATCACCTTCTCCCCCAGATGGACAGGCTGCTTGAACTGGAAGGCTTGCTCGGCCATCCCCTTCACGAGGTCTTTGGCGAGCACCTTCGGGAAGCCCGCCACGTCGAAGATGTACTTCTCGGGGTACAGCGCGGTGAGCTGGCCGCCCACCTGGTCGAGGTTGTCGATCAGACGGCACGAGGCGCCGCGCATCCCCGCGTAAAAGGCGCCGAACAACCCCGTGGGGCCGGCGCCGATAATCGTGATATCTTTGACGTCCTGCATGGGCTTCAATCGTAACGGAACCCCCGGGGAGAAGGGAGAGGGGAGCGGTTGAAGATCTACACCAAGACGGGGGACGACGGGGAAACGGGCCTGTTTGGCGGCGGCCGCATCTCCAAGGACAGTCTTCGCGTCGCGGCGTACGGCGAGGTGGATGAGGTGAACGCCGCGCTCGGGCTGGCACGCGCGCTCGATCCTCAGGAGTTCGCCGACGCGCTCCTGCAACGCATCCAGCGCGACCTGTTCACGATCGGCGCCGAGCTCGCCACTCCCGATCCGGACAAGCTGCGGAAGGCGCTCGCCCGCAGCGGCGCGGCCATCGCGGAATCGGACGTCACCGCGCTCGAGGACGCCATCGACAGCCACGAGTCGCGGCTCGAGCCGCTCAAGAACTTCGTCTTGCCGGGCGGGACGCCCAAGGCCGCCACGCTGCACCTGGCGCGGACGGTGTGCCGCCGAGCCGAGCGCGCCGTCGTCGCCCTGGCGCGCGACGAGCAGATCAGTCCCGCGATCCTCCAGTACCTGAATCGCCTCTCCGATCTCCTGTTCGTCCTGGCGCGCGCCGCCAACGCGCACGCGGGACGCCCCGACGTCAAGTGGTGACGGTCCGCGTCGCGCTCGCCGAGCCGCGCGACGCCTCGTACGACATCCTGATCGGGCGGGGACTGCTCGCGGATCTTCCAGCCCTGGTGAAGGCCGCCTGCCCGCCCGGCCGCTACGCCGTGATCACGGACTCGCACGTGGCGAAGCTGTATGGCGAGCAGCTCGTGGCCCGATGCCGCGGCGCGGGGCTGCAAGTGGAATTGCTCGAGTTCCCCGCAGGAGAACGGAGCAAGACGCGGGAAACGTGGGCGAGTCTCTCCGACCGGATGCTCGCGGCGCAGCTGGGACGCGATTCGGCAGTCATCGCGCTGGGCGGTGGCGTGGTCGGCGATGTGGCGGGGTTCGTGGCGGCGACCTACCTGCGAGGCATCCCCTGCATCCAGGTGCCCACTACGCTGCTCGCGATGATCGACTCCTCGATCGGCGGCAAGACGGGAGTGGACGTCCCCGCCGGGAAGAACCTGCTCGGCGCCTTCCACCAGCCTCAGCTCGTGGTGGCAGACCTGGACGTGCTCGGCTCGTTGCCTGCGCCACAGCTCGCCGCGGGAATGGCCGAGGCCGTCAAGCACGGTGTGATCGCCGACCGGCGCTACTTCGATGCCCTCGAGCAGGAGCACGGGGCGGTCACCGCCCGGGAGCCCGAAGCGCTCGAGCGCGTGGTGCGGCGCTCGATCGAGATCAAGGGGGAGGTCGTGGGAGCGGATGAACGAGAGGCGGGACGCCGGGCGATTTTGAACTTCGGGCACACGGTCGCACACGCGATCGAGGCGACC
>WNFI01290317.1_pt2 | contig 42274 bp, 39 predicted proteins | sample 5400471 | NCBI WGS metagenome assembly WNFI01 (sample SAMN13153348, study PRJNA577476) | soil metagenome | isolation source: 100 cm saprolite on Douglas fir-dominated hillslope | place: USA:California | collected 2013-09-17 | reverse complement strand
GCGGTCAGCGTCACGACCCCAAAGCTCATCCAGGCCGGCTACGGCCTGTGGATGACGCTGGCGACGATGGCGTGGTTCAGCTTCGTGGCGGTCGTGTTCACCAAGTCCGAGGTGCGGAACAAATTCCTCCGCCACGGCCACTGGATCGATCGCGCCCTGGGTGTGGTCTTCCTCGCCTTCGCCGTGAGCCTGGTGTTCGCGACGCTGCGGTGATTCGCCGCACGGCGAGGTCGTCATGCCTCAAGGTGGAGCGCGGGCAACCCCGCTCGCGGGTAGGGGCCGTTGTCCTCAACGGTCCTCGGACGGTTGAAGGCAACCGTCCCTACCTTTTCTTCACGGACACTTTCTTGGCCGAGGTCACCGCCTGGCCGGTCCCGAGGTCCACGATCCAGAAATCGCAATAGCTGTTCTGTCCGAAAATCTTCGCGTCGCTCGCAAACTTCACTTCGTAGCTCGCGCCGGCTTTCGCGGTCAGCTCCAGATCCGTGCGCGCGAAAAAATTGCCGCGATTGAACTCGACCGTCAGCGTGTTGGTGCCGGCCGAGATCTCAACCAGCGTGTTCCAGCCGGCGCGACCCGCTGCCACCGGCAGACCGTTGACCGCTACGACAAACGCCGTGAAGTTGTCGAACAACGCACTCGATTCCTCGGAGCCTTTTAGCCTGGCCGTTCCCACGACCACCGGGTGCGAGGGTGCGGCGGCCGGCGCGGAAATATTCGCCGAGATTTTCGACACTGTTTCGCAACCCGAAAACAGGACGGCGAGGGCGCAGCAGACCGGGAGAATGATTCTTTTCACCATGGCGGAATAATTCCTGGACCAGCCAAACTCATGAACGCGCGCTTGGCAAGCCGGCGGGGAAGGGCGGGGTGCTCGCCGCGATGGTGGACTGGGCGGCAAGCAGCATCGCGCTGAGCTCCGTGGCGCAACGGGCGAACTGGCTGTAGACGCTGTGCTCCAGCGGCGTGGCGCCCGCGGCATTCGGCGCGGGCAGGGCGAGCTGGTCGAGCGCATGACGCAGGGCCCGAATGCGATCCGCATCGGCCTGCTCGGTCTCGGTGACGATAGCCAGGGCCTCCAGGGTTTCGGTGCCCACTTCAACAAACCTGGCCAGTTCGGGGCGGCTGAGGGGCGCGCCGGGGGCCAGGTGCAAGGCCACCACGGTGAGCGCGCGGGTGAGGCGCTGGTTGCCGTTGGCAAGGGCGGCGGCCTCCTCGAGTCCGGCCTGCTGGTTCTTCGGGTCGCCCGACATGCGTTGCAGCGAGGCGAAGATCACGCTGTTGGCCACCTCCGCGGCGCGCTTGGCGGCGATGACGCCCGCATCGTAGCCGCTGCCGGAGGCGAGATGATCGCCGAGCACGCGCAGAAAATCGCGGTTGGCGCGCAAGGCCCGGGCGAGGATGGCGGGGAAACGCTGGCGTTCCCACACCGGCCAGAACAGCTGGGCGGCGAGCAGCGCCAGCAGGCCGCCGGCGGCGGTGGCGGCCAGCCGCTCGACCGTGAAGGCAATGGTCACCTTGGTGGCAGCCTCGGTAATCAGCACCACGAAGAGTGTGATGAAGAAAACCGCGATGGTGTAGTTGCGCTTCAGCCAGAATGCGAAACCGAACATGGTGACCGCCATCGCCGCCAGCAGCACCGCCGGCGGCAGCGTCAGCCAGAGCAGCAGACTGGCGAACAGACTCCCGGCGAAAGTGCCGAGCACGCGCTGTCCGGCGCGCAGCCGTGTGGCGCCGTATTCGGGCTGCAGCACGACCAGGGCGGTCAGCGGCAGCCAGTAGCCGCGCTCGATGTCGCAATAGATGAACACGGCCACGCCGATCAGGAACACGACGGTGGCGCGGGCGATGAAGCGCACCAGTGCGGCGTCGGGCCTCCATTCCAAATTGAGGGCCGAGGCCAGCGGGCGGAGCGTCCAGGTCTGCAGGTCGAAAAGCTCGAGGGAGAACGCGGTGTGCTCGTCCGCCCGCTCGATGGTGGCGCGCAGGGCCTGCTCGGTGGCGGGGAGCAGCGCGGCAATTTGTTTGAGGATGAAGGTCAGTTGCGCGCCGTCGGCGGCCGAGTGCGTTTGGGTGAGCACGCGGTCCTGCAGGGCCTGCAGCAGGTTGCCCAGCCGGCGCAGGCGCACTTCGCAGGCCGCGAGATGGGACGGCTGGCGCGAGACGACCGTGAGAGCGATGGTGCGGGTCGTGTTGGTCAACGAAGTCAGCACCGGCGCAAAGCTCGGTTCCAAGGCCGCGAAGTCGGGGCGCTCCATCAGAGTCTCGAGCGAGGTGTTGAAGCCCATGAAGCGTGTCGCGAGCCGTGCGGCGGCCATGTTGAGTTCCTCGAGCCGGCGCAAGTAGGGGCGCGGCCGGCCGGTCTGCGCGGCAGCGAGCAGCGCCGTGGCGTGGTCGAGTGCCGTGCGCAGGGCGGCCTGGCGCTCGGCAATCAGCCGGTGGCGTTCGGCAGCCACCGGATTAGCGTAGGGGGCCATGGCGGCCATCAGGTCGGATAAAGCGAGCCAGCTGTCGGCGACGGAGCGGCGCAGCGGATGCTGGGCGCGGAACGGCCACAGCGATACCTGCACCAGCACGCCCCACACGCCGCCCGCCAGCGCGGCGAGAAAATGCCGGTCGGCCTGGGCGGCGCCGTCCGGGTGGGCGAGGGCGATGAGGAAAAGCAGGGCCGAGGCGGTCGAGAGGGACGGACCGTATTCCGCGCTGAGGTGGCGCCACAAGCCGCTGGCGAGCATAATGAGCACGACGGCGCCGAGGGCGATCCCCAGCTGGCCGGCCGTGATGCTGCCGAGCCAGGTTGCGCCGGCCAGCACGGCCGCCATCACCAGGAGGAGGCTGAGCCGCAGCGGGTAGGAGCCGCGGATGTCCACCAGCGCGATGTTCTGTGCCGCGATGGCGGCGAAGGAAATCTCGAAGGGCAGGTGCCACCAATGTGCCGCCAGCATCGGGCCCATGAAACCCACCGTGCAGCGCAGCGCCCGGCTCAGGTCGGGCTGCAGCCGCTTCCGCTCGATGGCCTCGCGCATCCGCGCGACGAGTTCGTTCATGGCCCCCGCATTGTTGCGATGCGCGGCCCGGCGTCACGCGTTTTGCGCGGGGTCAGGCCGGCGCTGCTGCGGGCGCACGGCCCCGCCGATCCAGCATGAGGCAGAGCAGGCTGCCGGCGTAGGCGGCGATCACCAGGAATGTAAGATGGTGGCTTCCCACGACCATGCCGAGATATTCGGAGAAGCCGCCGACCATGGCTCCGATCAAATTTGCCCCGAACAGCGCGGAGGGATTCGCGGACTCCCGGAATCCCGTGGAAAAAATCAGGCCGGCGAAAAAAACCGGGAGCGGCACGGCGAAGAGCGTCCACAGGAAGCGTCCCGTGAAACCGAAGGCAAGAATCTGCTCACGTGGCACCACACAGAGCAAGGCCAGTGCCCCGAACAGGGGCACGTAGAACCAGAATGAGAAGCGCGACACGCGGCCGGCAACGACATTGGACGCAAGCACCATCAGCAGGACGCCCGTGACCACGAGCAGCGTTACCAGCCAGGTGGCGCCGAAATAAAGCGAACAGTCGGTGATGCTCTTCGTCTCGAGCAGGAGAAAGCCCATGCCGAGCAGGGCGAAATGGGCGTCGCTGCGGCCGAACGAGCGTCCGCGCAGCGTGCCGACCACCAGCAGGGAAAGGGCGAGCAGCCCGCCGATCACGACCAGATAGTCGGTCGGAACGGTCTTGCGCGCGAGGTAAAGGAAGGGCCAGTCGTCGGTGGCGGGATCGACCTTCGGCATCCCGGGCATCATGGCGAGCTCAAGGCCGTTGATGGTCGGCGGCGGCGGAGTTGAGAGCTGGCCCCGTGGCACGCAGAACACCACATGCCCCGGGCCCACGTAGAACACGGGGATGCGGCCGGTGGCTTCCACCACCATGCGGTATAGCTTCAGCAGCACGAAGTGCTGGCCGTAGCCAAAGGAGAGGGTAAGGATGCCCTGGTCGTTCAGCAGCCCGTAGGCGGCGCGGATGCTCTCGACCGTGTAGACGAATCCGTCCAGCCGCAGGTTGCTCATGGAACTGAACAGGGCCTGCGAATCGAGGTAACCGAACGTGACCAGGTCATAGCCCGGCTTCGCCTTGGAAATGAAGGAGCGGGCGTCATCGACATGCAGATGGACGCGCGGATCGTCGTAGGGGGCATCGGCATTGAAGCGGCGCGAGATGGCCGCGACGACCGGGTCGATCTCCACCGCATCGATATAGGTGGCCCCAGCCGCCAGGGCGCCCTGTACGTCCGCCCCGCCGCCGGCACCCACGACCAGGACCCGCTGGCGCGGGCCGCCCAAGATGTAGGGGACGCGATATTGCGCGCGCTGCTTCGCGGCCAGCTCCGCGGCGGGCGAACCCGGGGTATAGCGTGCGGGATTCTGCGAGGCGTCGATGTGGTAGAAATCCTGGTTGACGCTGACCACATAGATGGGCGGATCGCGCATGGTGGCCAAGGCAGGCGGGGCGGACGTCAAGGCTTGGTGCGTCGCCAAGTCGCGCACCACGATATGGTAATAGGGCGACCAGAGCGTGGCGCGGTCGTTGGCGGCAAACATGCCGAACAACACCAGGGCGAACACCGGGACGATCCAGGCCCAGCGCCGCCAGGGTGCCAGGCTCAGGTAGAGCAGCATAACACCCGCCATGCCTGGCACCGGGGAGAAATGGAGCAGCGAGAAAAGACCGAAGCACAGCGTGCCGCACAGGCTGCCCCCGAGATCCCACGCGTAGGCGGTCAGGCGCGGCAGGGCGCCGAAGAGCGCGCCCATCTGCTGCCCCACCGGGACAAAAACCAGGGCATTCACGACAAAGAGCCCGAACAGGATGGCGTAGTTCGTCAGCTGCAGATCCGTCGCGCCAAAGCGCATCTCCGCGCCACTAGAGCCGAGGGCCAGCTGGCGGCACAGCAGCAATGTGCCGATGTAGACGGTCAGCAGGACCGGAAACCAGCCGAAGAGGCGCCACTTCCGACCGCTGGCCATCGCGCCGATCCCGAGCCCGAGAAACGAACTCAACAGCATCAGGTTGGCGTAATAGGCGACCAGCCGCACGACGGACGGCACCCACCGGATCACCATCAATTCGAGGAACAGGGCGGTGAACGACAGGATGAACATCTGCCACTTGAGCGGTATTTTTTCCGATGGGTTCATGATGGAATCAAACGCCTGGCCCAGTTCGGCGTGGCGCTTTTCTCGGGCCCCCCGGAACGAAAGCAACATTTTTCAGACGATCACCGTCCGGGCACCTTTGTGTTTCAGGCGAACACTCCCCCGCCGAGGAGTTTCTCGCCGGCGTAGAGCGCCAGAATCTGGCCGGAAGCGAGCGCGCGTTGGGGGGATTCGAATTTGATGGAGGCAGTTTTGCCGGCGCCGGGCGTGAACTCACAGAACACGCGGGGGTCGCGGTAGCGGACACGACACTCAATGCGCTGTGTCGTCGCAATCGGTTCGCCGATGAAGCTGAGGCTATGCACGCGGCTTTCACTGGTCCACAAACCGGGGGCGTCGGGGCCGTCGAAGGCGACGAGCAACGCGTGGTCGCTTGCGCGCTTGCCGGTGACGACATACGCCTTGTCGTCGGTGTTCGACGGGATGCGGATGCCGCGGCGCTGGCCGATGGTGTAATAGTGCAGCCCGCGGTGTTCGCCGATGATCTTGCCGTCGGTGGCACGGACGATCGGTCCCGGGTGATCCGGCACGTAGGTTTTCAGAAAGTCGGCCATCTTCACCTCGCCAATAAAGCAGATGCCCTGGCTGTCCTTCTTCTGCGCCGTGGGCAGTTTCGCATCGGCGGCGAGCCCGCGCAGCTCGGGCTTTTTCAAGTGGCCGATGGGAAAGCGCGCGGCACGGAGTTGTTGCTGCGAAAGCAAAGCGAGAAAGTAGGACTGGTCCTTGTTCTTGTCGGCGCCTTCGAGCAGGGAATAGATGGAACACGTTGCCTCCAACGCGCTTTCCTCAGTTAGCGCGTTGGGGGCAACGCACTCCACCACGTGTCTGGCGTAGTGTCCGGTGGCGACAGCCGAAAAACCCTCGGCCTGCGCATACTTGGCAAAGACACCGAATTTCATCTCGCGATTGCACATGACGTCGGGATTGGGCGTGAGACCGCGCTGGTAGCCGTCGAGCAGATAGTCCACGACCAGCCGGCGGTAGTCCTGCATCAGGTTGACGACCCGGAACTCGATGCCGATCTTCTCCGTCACGGCGCGGGCGTCGTCGATGTCCTGCCTCCACGGGCAGTGGCCGATGACATTGTCCTCGTTGATCCAGTTCTTCATGTAGGCGCCGACGACGGCGCAGCCCTGCTGCTTGAGCAGGAGGGCGGCGACAGAGCTGTCGACGCCGCCGGACATGGCGACGAGGATGCGTTCGGGTGGCATGAGGGAAGACATTATTGTTCAGCGTTCATTGTCCAATGTTCATTTGTCATTTGAATGCGCCCATGCCCGTCCAATGAAAATTGAACGCTGAGCGATGAACATTGAACAATCCTCCGCTCTCCCTGCTTGCGGTGGCGCGGCAAGTGCTGGAAGGTGGTGCCGCCCTTGAACACCCGCGCACCATTCAACGTAGACCAATCCCAACGCATCGCCCGGGCGTGGCTGATGTCCGCCTCCACCGGCATCATCGAGCTGGACGCCGACTGGACGGGCGCCTCGCTGCCGTTGCTGGCGCCGGGCGACAAGGCCTTCGCCTTCACCGACCTCAGCCCGGCGGCGCCGTCGCTCTACGCGGACGAGGCGGCCTATTATGTGGATGACGCCGGCGCGCTGGTCTTCGTGCTCGACCCGGCGGAGCACAGCTGGGTGGACTTCGGCTCGATGCCGGTCTACGTGGCGGGCGATTTCAACGGCTGGGAAAAGGCCGTGGGCGTGGCCGAGTGGTGCCTGGAACCGGGCGAGCTCAACGGCCGCGCCGTCTGGCTGCTACGCAAGCCCGCCGCGCCGCTGCTCACCGAGCCGCCGCAGCAGTTCAAGTTCGTCACGGGTGACAACCGCTGGATCGACCTGCCGCGCGACGCGACGAATCTCGTGGCCGACGGCAAGGGGCACTTCAACCGCGCCATCCTCCGCTTTCGTACCGGGCGCAATCTGTTCCAGTTCACCACCACGGCGCCGGTGCTGCTCAACCAGACCTACTCGGTCGTCCACGTGCGCGACGGCCGCGAGGCGACGAAGACGCGGGTGCGGCTGGGGAAATTCTTCCATGAAATGCGCAGCGGCCTGCCGCTCGGCGCCATCGTGCAGCACGGGGAGACGACCTTCCGGCTGTTCGCCCCGCGCGCGAAGCACGTGCGGCTGTTCGTGTGCGAGAAGCTGGAGGAGCAGGCATCGGCCTTCGGCTACGAACTGGACCGTCGCGAGGAGGACGGCGGCTGGCAGGGCGTGTGGGAGGCGCACCTCGACAGCGACATGCACGGCTGGTATTACTGGTATTCCGTCAGCGGCCCGCACGATGTGTTCGGGCATTTCCATCCCGGCCAGAAGGTGCTCGACCCCTACGCGCAGGCTGCGGTCGGCCGCGAGGGCCCGGGCATCGTGCTCGACCCGGCGTGGGTGGGATCGGCCGACCGCTCCTTCAGCACACCGGCGTGGCAGGACTTCGTCATGGCCGAGGCGCATGTGCGCGACCTCGCGGCGCACGCGCCGATCACGCTCAGCCCGGAGGAGCGGCTGGGTTTCACCGGCCTGACGAAATGGGTGGAGAGTCCGGATTTTTACCTGAAAAAACTCGGCGTGAACTGCGTCGAACTGCAGCCGGTGCACGAATTCGACAACAAGACCCGCGAGGAATACCACTGGGGCTACATGACGGCGAATTTCTTCGCGCCGGCCAGCACCTACGGGCTGGATGCGGCGAAGGGCTCGCAAGTGAAGGAGCTGCAGGAGCTGGTGGCGGCGTTCCACCGGCAGGGCATGGCGGTCGTCATCGACGTCGTCTACAATCACGTCGGCGAGCCGGCGCACCTGCTGTTCATCGACAAGCTCTATTACTTCGAGCTGGACGACGACGGCGCGCTGGCGAACTGGAGCGGCGTCGGCAATGACCTGCGCTGCCGTTCCGCGATGGCGAGGCGGCTGATCATCGACAGCCTCCTCCGCCTCATCGAGGTCTACGGCGTGGACGGCTTCCGGTTCGACCTGGCGGAGCTCATCGGCGTGGACGTGCTGCGCGAGATCGAGGCGGCGGTGAAAAAGGTGAAGTCCGACGTGATCCTCATCGCCGAGCCGTGGAGCTTCCGCGGGCACATCGCCGCGGCGCTGCGGCCGACCGGCTACGCGTCGTGGAACGACGGCTATCGCAACTTCCTCCGCGACTACGTGCGCGGCAACGGCGCGGCGGACAAACTGGAGTATTACCTGAAGGGCTCGCCGTGGCACTTTGCCTACTGGCCGGCGCAGACGGTCAACTACACGGAGTCGCACGACGACCGCACCTGGCTCGACATGATCACGGAGAACGGCGCAAACAATGGCTTCCACCCGACGCAGAACGACCGGCAGCGCACGCACCTGATGGCAGCCATCCTGCTCGCCTCGGTCGGCATCCCGCTCCTCGCCGAGGGCCAGGATTTCCTGCGCTCGAAATACGGCGTGAACAACTCCTACCAGCGCGGCGACCTCAATGCCCTCGATTACCACCGCCTCGCGCGCTACCCGGCGACGCACGCGTATTTCGCCGGCTGGATCGCGTTCCGGCTCTCGCCGCGCGGCCGGCTGCTGCGGCTGTGGTCGCGGCCGAGCGAGGGATTTTTCCAGTGCTTCGCCAAACCCGGCGCGCCGGGGCTGGTCGCCATCTACAATGCCGACGGCAGCCAGGGCCAGTTCCGGCTGATGTTCGCCGTCAACCCGCACCCGGATGACGCGACCATCCCGATCGGCGAGTTCGGCGAATGGGATTGGGAACTGATTGCCGACCACGAGTGCTTTTATGAGAACGGCCGGCGTCCTCCGGGTCAGGTGGTGGCGCCCGACCTTTTCATCCCGGGGCTGGGCTGCAGCTTGTGGCAGACGGAGCGGTGATTGCCTTGGGGTAGGGCCGTGGGTTTTGAGCGGCGCGACCAGCGGTCGCGCCCTACCACTGTGCTGTCGTGCGATAAGACCCGCTGAACAATATGGCACTCATCTCTCTTGCCAAGGCATGAGGCCTGCTTTTCATTGCCGGCGATTGCCCGCATTTCCCGCGGGCTGATCCCAACCCACCACCAACATGGCTGTCAAAGTAGCAATCAATGGTTTCGGCCGCATCGGCCGCCTCGTTTTCCGCGCGCTGGTCGAGCAGGGCCTGCTCGGCACCTCCCTCGATGTCGTCGCCGTCGGCGACATCGTGCCCGCCGACAACCTGGCTTACTTGCTCAAATACGACTCCACCCAGGGCCGTTTCAACGGCACGGTGTCGTCCAAAAAGTCCGCACCGGACAAGGCCGAGGACGATGTGCTGGTGGTCAACGGCAAGGACATCCATGTCGTCAGCGCCAAGTCGCCCGCCGAGCTGCCGTGGGCGAAGTACGGCGTGCAGCTCGTGATCGAGTCCACCGGCCTGTTCACCGAGGCCGAGAAGGCGAAGGGGCACATCACCGCCGGCGCCAAGAAGGTCATCATCTCCGCCCCGGCCAAGGGCGAGGACATCACCATCGTGCTCGGCGTGAACGACGACAAGCTGGACCTCGCCAAACACAGCATCATTTCCAACGCCTCCTGCACCACGAACTGCCTCGCGCCGCTCGTGCATGTGCTCCTGAAGGAAGGCTTCGGCATCGAGGAGGGCCTGATGACGACCATTCACTCCTATACCGCCACGCAGAAGACCGTGGACGGCCCGTCCAAGAAGGACTGGAAGGGCGGCCGCTCCGCCGCGATCAACATCATTCCCGCCAGCACCGGCGCCGCGAGAGCCACCGCCCTCGTATGCCCCGAGGTTAAGGGCAAGCTCACCGGCATGTCCTTCCGGGTGCCGACCCCGACCGTCTCGGTCGTCGACCTCACCGTGAAGACCGTGAAGGCGACCTCCTACAAGGAGATCTGCGACGCGATGAAGCGCGCCAGCGAGACCTACCTGAAGGGCATCCTCGAATACACGTCCGATGAGGTCGTCTCGTCCGACTTTATCCACTGCAAGTCGTCGTCCATCTTCGACGCCGGCTCGGGCATCGAGCTCAACCCGAAGTTCTTCAAGCTGGTGAGCTGGTATGACAACGAATGGGGCTATTCCAACCGCGTCGTCGAGCTGACCCGGAAGATCGCGGCCAAGCTCTGAAAAATACTCAATCCTTCACCACGAAGGACGCGAAGCTCACGAAGCCGGAACCACCAGTTTCTCTTCGTGCCCTTCGTGTCTTCGTGGTGATTCTGTTTTATGCCCAAATTTAAATCCATCCGCGACCTCGACCTGGCCGGCAAGCGCGTGCTCATGCGCGTGGACTTCAACGTCCCGCAGGACAAGGCCACCGGCGCCATCACCAACAACCAGCGCATCGTCGCCGCGCTGCCCACGATCAACTACGCCCTGGAGAAAGGCGCGGCGGTCGTGCTGATGTCGCACCTCGGCCGGCCCGACGGCCAGAAGATCGCCAAATTCTCGCTCAAGCCCATCGCGGTGGAGCTCGAGAAGCTGCTCGGCCGGAAGGTGACTTTCGCGGAGGATTGCATCGGCCTCCGTGTGGAAGAGCAGGCCAAGGCGCTCAAGCCGGGCCACGTGCTGCTGCTGGAGAACCTACGCTTCCACATCGAGGAGGAGGGCAAGGTGAAGCTGGAGGACGGTTCCTCGAAGAAAGCCGACGCGGCCGCGGTGGCCGCGTTCCGCGAATCGCTTTCCAAGCTCGGCGATGTGTTCGTCAACGACGCCTTCGGCACGGCGCATCGTGCACACAGCGGCCACTGCTCGCCATCCTCGGCGGCGCGAAGATCGCCGACAAGATCCCGCTCATCAAAAACCTGATCGAGAAGGCTGACGAGATCATCATCGGCGGCGGCATGGCGTTCACTTTCAAGAAGGTCACCCAGAGCATGGAGATCGGCACCAGCCTCTTCGACGCCGAGGGCGCGAAGCTCGTGCCCGAACTGGTGGCGAAGGCCAAGGCCCGTGGGGTGAAGCTGATTCTGCCGGTGGATTACCTCTGCGCCGACAAGTTTGACGCCAACGCCAACACGCAGACCGCGACCGATGTCACCGGCATTCCCGCCGGCTGGATGGGCCTGGATGCGGGGCCGAAGTCGATCGAGCTCTATGCGGCCGCGATCGGCCGCGCGAAGACCATCATCTGGAACGGCCCGTCCGGCGTGTTCGAGTTCGATAAATTCGCCGGTTCCACCAAGGCCATGGCCGCGGCTATCGCCGCGGCGACGGCCCGGGGGGCCACGACAGTCGTGGGCGGCGGTGACACCGCGACGGCGGCGAAGAAATTCAAGGTGGCCGACAAGGTCACGCATTGCTCCACCGGCGGCGGCGCGAGTCTGGAGTTCCTCGAGGGCAAGGTGCTGCCCGGCGTGGCGTTTTTGGAGAACTGATCAATTCAGAAGCCAGGAAACCGGGAAGCTGTTTTGGGCTTCCTTTCTTGGGTTCATGGTTTCTGAATCCAACCCAACACTATGTTTCGCAAAAAGGTAATCGCCGGGAACTGGAAGATGAACAAGACGGCCGCCGACGGCGTCACGCTGGCGAAGGACATTGCCGAGGAGGTCGGCCGCGAGACCTCCGTGGACATCGTGCTCTGCCCGCCGTTCACCGCATTGCAGAGCGTGGGCCAGGCCCTCGAGGGCGAGGGCCAGGCCATCAAGCTCGGCGCGCAGAACATGCACCCCGAGAAGAACGGCGCCTACACCGGCGAGGTCTCGGCGGAGATGCTGCGCACGCTTTACGTCACGCACGTCATCCTCGGCCACAGCGAGCGCCGCACCTATTTCGCCGAGACGGACGCCTTCATTAATAAAAAGGTGCTCGCCGCGCTGGGCCACCAGTTGAAGCCCATCCTGTGCGTCGGGGAAACGCTCGCCGAGCGCGAGGCGGGCTCGACCCTCGCGGTCGTGCAGCGGCATGTGGAAGGAGGACTGGCGGGGGTGGCCAAGGAGCAGATCACGAACGTCATCATCGCCTACGAACCGGTGTGGGCCATCGGCACGGGCAAGGTGGCCACGACGGCGCAGGCGCAGGAAGTGCATGCTTACATCCGCGCCCTGCTGACCAAGCTTTACGGCGCGCCGCTCGCGCAGAAGGTGCGCATCCTCTACGGCGGCTCGATGAAGCCCGCCAATGCGACGGAGCTGCTCGCCGAGAAGGACATTGACGGCGGCCTCATCGGCGGCGCATCGCTCGAAGCGAAGTCGTTCATCGAGCTGGTCAAGGCGGCCGACGCGGCGAAGTAGGTGGAGCGGCTTGTCCCCAAGACGCTTGAGCGCGTTGAGGGCAACGCGCTCCACCTTAAGACATTTCCTCGTTGCGACGGTGGAAACTCCTCCGATTAGATGCCGGCCCGATGCGGCGATTCTCCGGCATGATCTGCCTCCTGCTGACCTGGGCTGCTCCGGCCCGGGCGGATTATGCGTTCGATACGGCCGGCTGGGCGATCGCGGCGCGCTTCGCCGCTCCGCCGTCGACCGACGCGGTGCTGACGCCCTCGCCGCAGGGTGACGTGCAGGCCACGCGGTTTTTCCTGGAGCAGTCGGGCGAACGCATGATGCTGGTGCGGTTCGTCTATCCCATGGCGATGCTGCCGGGCGGGGAGGCGGGGATTTACCAGAAGGCCACGGCCGATATGCTACGCTCGCGGCCCGGCGATATCCGCGCGCGAGGCAAATTCGCGCTCGGCCCCTACGACGGCGAGCGGCTGGTCATCGGCCAGCGCCGGGAGAAGACTATCCGCGAGGTGCGCTTGCTCGTTATCGGCTCCACGTTCTACGTCCTCAGCGCGGAGTGGCCGGAGCAGGGCACGGGGGCGGCGCGGGCGGAGCAGTTTTTCAACAGCGTCAAGCTGCGGACGGAATACACCGACCCGCTGGTGGTGGAGAACATGGAGCGCTGGCGCGAGCTGACCGCGGGGAATTTCCGGCTGCGCTATGACGCCACGCGCTGGTATCGCGACCCGGCCGACCGGGAGCCGGGGGTCTTCAACTTCCTCCGCACCGACCAGAAGGCCGAGGCTCAACTCATCATCGAGGACCGCGCCATCGAGGGCGACATCGAGACGGCGGTGCTCAACACCGCGCGGGAGGGGGCGGAAAGCGTGGTGGTGAAAAAGCGCGAAAAAAAGCTCCGCGGCGCCGTGGAGGTGGTGGAGCTGGAGTTCACGGCGCGCGTGGACAACGTTTCCTATATCAACCACGGCTATTTCTACAGCGGGCCCGAGGGGGCGGTGCAGCTTCGCGGCTGGGCCAGCGAGCGGGAATACCGCGACGTTTCCGGTGACATCGGCGAACTCCTCGACGGGCTGACCGTCGGCGCCCCGACGGTCAAGTAGGCCTCAGCTTTGACGTCTGGTGGGACTCTTCATTCATGGCTTGATGGAGTAACGCAACCGCGCGGCTTCAGGTGAAACGACCTCTAAGCGAGGCGGACCGCCACCATGCATCTCACCTTGCGGATAAGTGTGCTCCCACAATCGACCATCTTTGGGATTGCGAAAAAGTTTAGACCACCCATCCGCGCTAACGGCCATAAATACCAAGTGACAAGCGATGAGTTCATCGATGCGGGATGCTGCTTCATCGGCCACGACCTTACCGCCGGTAGCAAACCATCGCCCTTCGATGACCTTTTCGTCTGGTCGTAGTGGTGACATCTTCTTTTGCCGAATAGTGTCGCTTACCTCAACTCGAACGCTTGGCCATGTTCTCCACCAGAGTGGTGATGAACGGGGCGCCGTCGGGCAGGCGGGCGAGGGCGGACTTGGCGGCGTCGGACTGCTCGCGGGCGTGGCGGCGTGAGGCGTCGAGCCCGTGGACTTTCACGTAGGTGGTCTTGCCGGACTTGGCGTCCTTGCCGGCGGTCTTGCCGAGTGTCTTCGTATCGGCGGTGGCGTCGAGGATGTCGTCCACGATCTGAAACGCCAGGCCGAGGTGCCGGCCGGCTTCGCGCAGGGTGGCGAGCTGCTTTTCATTGGCCCCGCCGCAAAGTCCGCCCGCGACCAAAGCGGCGGTGAGCATGGCGGCGGTCTTGTTGAGGTGGATGAACTCCAGTTCGCCAGCAGTGGTGTCGGCCTTCTTCTCGGCGAGCAGGTCCTCCATCTGTCCGCCGATGAGCCGCTCGCTGCCGGCGGCGTCGGCGAGTTCGCGGGTGAGGGCGAGTCCGGCGTCGGCGGGATAGTGGCGGGCGATGAGCTGGAAGGCGAGGGTGAGCAGCGCGTCGCCGGCGAGCAGCGCCGTGGCCTCGTCGAACTGCTTGTGCGCGGTCGGCCGGCCGCGACGGAGGTCGTCGTTGTCCATGCACGGCAGGTCGTCGTGGATGAGCGAGTAGGTGTGGAGGCACTCGAGGGCGACCGCCGCAGGCAGGGCGTCTTGAATTTTCGATTTTGGATTTTCGATTTTCGATTTGGACCCCGAGCCCGTGGACTGGGTGATTTGAGATTTGAGATTCCGAATTTGAGATGCCTTTTCGCCGGCCGGGGCGAAGAGGTCGGCGGCGGCGAGCACGAGGACCGGGCGGAGGCGCTTGCCGCCGGCCTGCAGGCTGTAGCGCATGGCGGCGTGGAGGCGGGCGGGCCGGGTGCCGACGGCGGGCACCAATTCGTCGAGGCCGCGCTCGATCCGCTCACGATAGGCCTGTAACTGGGCGGTAAAATCCATGGGAGTGGGGCGCGTTGACCTCAACGCGCCAAACGGCTCGGGGTCAAGCCGCTCCACCAACCATTTAGCGCCGGATGGGTCAAGAAACGACTCGCCAAGCCGCGCGGCCCGAATCATACCATGGGTCACTTTTCCGCATGCCCACCTACGAATACGCCTGCGCCAAATGCGGCCATGAAATGGAAGCCTTCCAGTCGATGAAGGCCGAGCCGCTCAAGCTCTGCCCCGCCTGCAAGCGCCGCACGCTCAAGCGCAAGGTCGGCGGCGGCGGCGGGCTGATTTTCAAGGGCACCGGCTTCTACATCACCGATTACAAGAAGAAGTCCGGCACCAAGCCCGAGACCGGCGAGACCAAGGCACCTTCCAAACCCACCGAAAACAAGCCTGCGACGGCCACCGCCGCCGCGACCAACTAACCACCACCCGCCATGGCTGACAAAAAAATCGAAAAAGCGCTCTACGGTCCCAGTATGATGGAAGTCGCCCTCGGGGCGGTGCTGGGCCTGGTCCTCGGGGTGGTCGCCTGCTGCGTCTACCTGGTGTTCAAGCCGGTGGCGCTGGTGAAGGAAATGCCGGCCAAGGACAAGCAGTCCGTCAGTGTCGTCTATTACGTGCCCGGCGCGGAAAGCAGCGCCAAGAGCAAGGGCTGGCAGGCCAAGCAAAAGCAGTTCATCGCCGGCAAGAGCATCTCGGTGGTGGAGGACGAGCTCAACGCCTGGGCCGTCTCCGTCAGCCCGGCGCCTCCGGCTGCGCCCGCCAAGCCCGCCCCGGGCAAGCCCGCCGATGCGCCCAAGGCCCCGCCCGGGGAGGGCATCTTCATCCCTGGCACGCCCAATTTTCACATTAGCAACGGCAAGCTGCAGATCGGTTTCAAATGCACGCTGAACTGGTATGGCCTGATGACCGATGTCACGGTGCAGACCACCGGCACTTTCAAGAAATCCGGCGACCAGGTCGCGTTTGTCCCCGAGACGATTTTCCTCGGCTCCTGCCCGGTGCATCTGCTGCCCTCGGCCGCCGGCCCGCTGGTCGCCCACCTCATCGACAAGCGGAAAACTCCCGACGAGATCCGCGCCGCCTGGGCCAAGCTCGGCGACGTGACCATCGACGGCAGCGCGCTCAAGCTCACCGTGCAGTAAGTTGCGCGGCCCCGTCCTCGCCGCGGCCGTGTCGAAAAACCTGAAAAACATCAGCGTGGTCGCGACGGCCACCGTGGTGTCGCGCGTGCTGGGGCTGGGGCGCGAGATCCTCATCGCCGCGGTGTTCGGCACCAGCGCGCTGAACTCGGCCTTCGTCTCGGCCTTCACGCTGCCCAACCTGTTCCGCCGCCTGCTCGGCGAGGGCGCGCTGACCGCGGCCTTCGTGCCGACCATGAGCCACGAGCTGGAACACAAGCAGCGGGCCGGGGCGTTTTCGCTGGTGACCAAGGTGTCGAGCTGGCTGCTGGTCGTCACCACCGCCGTGGTGGTGCTGGCAATGCTGGTCATGGCCAACGCGGCGGCGCTGCTGCGGCTCGCCGGCGATTTCGGGATGGAGGCGGACACGGTGGAGCGGCTCCTGCTGGGCGCCCAGCTCGCGGTCATCCTTTTCCCCTACATGATCTTTGTCTGCCTCGCGGCGGCATTCAGCGCGGCGTGCCAAGTGCTGGGCCGCTTCACCGAGCCCGCGCTGTCGCCGGTCTGGCTGAACCTCGCCATCATCGCCGCGCTCGGGCTGGGCAGCTGGTGGGCGTGGGACGACACGGCGCGGATGAACCTGCTGTGCGGCGGCGTGCTGGTCGGAGGCTTTTTGCAAATGGCCGTGCCGGCGGTCGTGCTGTGGAACGAGGGCTGGCGGCCGGGCTTTGACCTGCGGGCCGACGACCGCGTGCGCGAGATCGTCCGGCTGATGGCGCCGACCGTCATCGGCTCGGCGGTCTATCTCGTCAATATTTCCGTTTCCCGCCTGATCGGGCTGTCGCTGAACGACCAGGCGGTCGCAGTGTTGAACTGGGCCACGCGGGTGATGGAGCTGCCGATCGGCGTGTTCGCCGCGGCCATCGCCACGGTGGTTTTTCCGCTCATCTCGCTCCATGCGGCGCGCGGGGACTGGGGCAAGCTCGGCGAGGATTACCACAAGGGGCTGCGGCTCGTGCTGGTCATCAACATCCCGGCCGCGCTGGGGCTCGCCATGCTGAGTGAACCCATCGTGCGGCTGCTGTTCCAGCGCGGGCACTTCACCGCCGCCGACACGGCGCTGATGACCCCCATCCTCGCGGTGTTTGCCCTCGGGCTGCCGTTCCTCTCGTTCACCACGGTGGCGCTGCGGGGCTTCTATGCCCTCAAGGATACCGTCACGCCGGTGCGCGCGGCCGGACTGAGCTTCGTCGTCAATATCATCCTGAGCGTGGTCCTGATGCACTGGTTCTCCACCGTCGGCCTGGCCGCGGCGAGCAACCTCGCGGTGGTGGTGCAGGCCTGGTATTTGCAGACCCGCCTGTCGCGCAAGCGGCCCGGCCTCGGCTTTGCGCCCCTGCTGCCCAACCTTGGCAAAATTGTCGTGGCCAGCGCCCTCATGGGCGCGGTGGTGTGGGGTGGGATGAAGCTGGTGACCCAACTGCCGCTGGCCGGCAAGGCCCACGACTTGGTGGTGGTCGCGGGGCTGATCCCGGTCGCGTGCGCCGTGTATGCCGCGTTGCTGTGGATGCTGAAAATCGAGGGGCGCGAGGACGTCGAGGCCCTGTTGGTCCGTTTGCGCGGCAAGGCCGCCACCGGAAGCTGAACTGTTCGCGCGGTTCCGTCCGCGGCTGTGCCGGCCGCCTGGCAATGGAGACTCGCCAGTCCGAAGCGTGGCGTGAAGGATGGGCGCTGCTCCCATGAAAAATCTGCTTTCAACCGCTGCGAAATTTCCCGGTTGGTCGACCCCGTTGATCGCGGACGCGTGCCTGCGGCTGAAGGTGCCGCTGCGCGTGGCCCCGCCCGGCCTGCGGCCGCTCGCGGAGGGGATGCGCGTGTGCGGCCCGGCATGCCCGGTCCGGCATTACGGGAGCGTGGATGTCTTTCTCGAGGCGGTGCAGTCGGCGCAAAAGGGCGACGTGCTGGTCATCGACAACGGCGGTCGCAGCGACGAGAGCTGCATCGGCGACCTGACCGTGCTTGAGGTTCAAGCCGGCGGGCTGACGGGAGTGGTGCTGTGGGGCTTGCACCGCGACACCGCCGAACTGTGCGCCATCGGGCTGCCGGTCTTCAGTTACGGCACCTGCCCGGCCGGCCCGCAGCGGCTCGACGCGCGCGAACCAGCGGTGTTTGATTCCGCGCGCCTGGGCCCGGTGCTGGTGACGCCGGCTGACTTTGTCTTCGCGGATGACGACGGCGCGGTGGTCGTGCCCCGTGCCCGATTGGATGAGATCCTCCGCAGTGCGCGCGGCATTTGGAAGACCGAGCGGGCGCAGGCCGACGCGGTGCGGGGTGGCCGGATGTTGCACGAGCAATTGCGGCTGGCCGACTATCTCGCGAAGCGGCAGGCGAATCCCGCGCTCACGTTCCGCCAGCACCTGCGGGAGATCCGCGGGGCGATCGAGGAGTAGCGTTTGCCAACAGCCCGCGGCCGGGTAGGGTGGCGTCATGTCCAATGAGCCCGCAGTCCGGCACAACGCCACCGCGCACCGCTACGAGGCGGTGGTCGACGGGCACCTTTCGATCTGCGAATACGAGCTGGCGGGCGGGCGGATGGTTTTCACCCACACCGTCGTGCCACCGAAGCTGCGCGGCCGGGGCATCGCGGAGAAACTGGTGCGCGCGGCGCTGGCCGACACCCGCCAGGCTGGCCGCAAGGTCGTCCCTGAGTGCTCTTACGTGGCGAAGTTCATCGAGCGGCACAAAGAGTATCAGGATTTGCTTAGCTGATCCGCGGCGTGTGATTGGGTAGGGGCGCTTGCCCTCAAGCGCCTTGGGCCGTTGGGGGCAACGGCCCCTACTCCCCTGGAGGGCCCAGCTCCCGCTGGGCCGCAGCCAACCAGGAGGTCGGCTCTCCATACTTTTGGTTCCGGGTGTAGGAACCTGCTTGCAGGCGATTCAAGGCTCGGGCGACGGCGGAGATAATCGCCTGCAAGCAGGCTCCTACAAAAGGATCCATCGGTGATAATAGTGACGGGCACAAAAAAACCCGCAGCTTGCGCGGCGGGTCGGAAAGGAGCGGGGAAGGGCTCAGGCTTTCTGGACGAGGCCGGCCTTGATGGCCTTGACCGAGACCCACATGCGCTTGGAGCCGCCGTTGGGCAGCTTGACCTTGATCCACTGCAGGTTCGGGCGGAACCAGCGCGTCGTCAGGCTGGTGACGTGCGTGCCGATGCCGCCGCTCTTCTTGGACTGACCCTTGCGGTTGATGATCTTGCCCTTGGTGGGGCGTCGACCGGTGATGGCGCAAATTCGTGGCATGGTGTTTCTTGAGTTAAAGGGTCGTGAGTAAAGGACGGGTGCTTCGCTTAGCAAGGGAAATTTGGAAAACGCGCGCGGGCCGCGGCTATTTGCGTAAAGCATGGAGTGCCTGAAACTTCTGCCCCATGTTGGCGGGGTGGAGGAGCTGGATGAGCATGCGTTTGCGCGGGCTGAAACTGCCCGCCTCGGCGGCGGTGATGGCGGCCAGCGGCCCGGCGGCGTAGCTCATGAAAAACGCCTCCTGCGAGTCGACGCGGGCCTCGCCAAAGCCGGCGCGGGCGAGTCCGTCCTCGAGCCAGTCCCAGCAAATGTGGCAGGTCAGGTCCTGCCGGCCGGGCCGGGCGAGCAGGTCGTTGCCCATTTTCTGCCGGTGATAAGTGCGGCCGGTGCCGCCGGGGATGTTCTCCGCCAGCTCCTGCCAGTATTTACCGTAGTCGAAGGCGAGGAACAGGCCGGCCCATTTCTGCCCGACGATGCGCTCCAGCATGGGGATCGTGCGCAGGGGGAGGTCGATGTGGTAATCCTCCTCCGCGGTCTTCGGCAGGCGGCTGGCGTGGGCCGCCACCTCGGCCGAGAATTCCGGCAGCACGACCTCGCGCAGGGTGCGGCCGGTCAGGGCGACGCCCAGCTCGCGCCACCGGCCACCGCGCCAGACCACGCGGTGAAAGGGCTGGGCGTCGAAGAGTTCGTTCGAAAACACCACGCCGCGCGGCGGCAGGGTGAACGGCTGGCCGAGGGAAATCGTCTGATAGCCGGCGAACGGATGCGGCAGCCCCCGCAGGATGCCACCGCCCGGCTCGGCGCCGATCTCGACAAAGACAAAGTCCGCCGGCCGGGCCGGGGCGAGCAGCTTCACGACGGCGGCGATCACCAGCTCGCCAAAGACCGGGCTGAAGGTCGTGGAAGTGAAGAAATCGGCCTTCTCGTCGCGGCCCACCCGCTTGAAATCGCGGGTGTAATACCCGGCGGTCGGGTGATACATCGCCAGCTCCATGAAGCGGGCGAAGGGCACGCCGGTGACTGCCGGCGGCTCGGTGGCGAAGATTTCGAAGAAGTCTGACGAGGAACCCATTTGCCAAGCCAAGCATTTGCGGCCACTGAAAGCCATGCTCAAACGTCTTCTGCTCATCGGGGTGGCCATCCTCGCCGGTTACGGGCTGGCCCAGTATGCGGCCGGCCCGGGTGGACTCGGCTCCTCCCGCGCCGGCGCGCCCAGCTGGTGGCCGGACCGCGAGCGCGACCGGAACGTGAAGTATTTCCGCGAGGTGATGCAGACGGTGAAGGAGAATTACGTGGGCGACGCCCCGGCGGGCTACGACGACCTCACCCGCGCCGCGCTCGACGGCATGCTCAGCCAGCTCGACCCGCATTCCTCGTTTCTCCGCGCCGACGAGTACCGCGAGACCGAGGAGGAACTGACCAACGCCTTTGGCGGGGTGGGCATCCAGGTGGAGCAGCGCGACGGCCAGATTGTCATCATCACGCCCATCGCCGGCACCCCGGCCGAGCGCGCGGGCCTGCGCCGCGGCGACCGGCTGGTGAAGATCGACGGCAAAACGATCGAGAACCCGACCATCGAGAAGACGCTGCGTCTGGTGCGCGGCGAGCCCGACACCGAGGTGACGCTGACGATCTTCCGCCCGAGCCAGAACCAGACCATCGACTTCAAGCTCAAGCGCGAGCACATCCAGCTCGACAGCGTGCGGAACGCCACGGTGCTGCCCGGCGGCATCGGCTACCTGCAGATCACGGTCTTCAGCGAGCGCACGGGCGAGGAATTCCGGACCGCGCTGACCGGCCTCGAAAAGCAGGGCCTGCGCGCCCTGGTGCTCGATCTGCGCAACAACCCCGGCGGCCTGCTCGACGCGGCCATCGACGTGTGCAACGAGTTTTTCGAGAAGGGCGAGCTCATCGTCTACACCCAGGGCCGCACGCCGGAGTCGCGGGAGAATTTCAAGTCCGACGGCGCCCACACCCGCCGCACCTATCCGGTGGCGATTTTGGTCAACGGCGGCACGGCCAGCGCGGCCGAGATCGTTTCCGGGGCGATGAAGGACACGAAGCGCGCGGTCATCGTGGGCGAAAAGACCTTCGGCAAGGGCTCCGTGCAGAGCGTGCTCGAGCTGCAGAACGGCGAGGGCCTGCGCCTGACCACCGCGCGCTACTACACCCCCAGCGGCATCACCATCCACGAGAAGGGCATCATGCCGCACGTCGAGATCGAGATTTCGGCGGATGACGAGAGCAAGCTCCGCCTCCAGCAATCGCGGCCGGATCTCACCGCCTCGGTGGAGTTCAACGACCGCTTCGGCTTCCGGCGCATCGAGGACGTCCAGCTCAACGCCGCCGCGGAGGTTCTCACGGGAGTGCTGGCGGCGAAGGGGAAATGATGATCCTCGCGCTCGAGAGCTCCTGCGACGAGACCGCGGTCGCCGTCTTTGATCCCGTGCGCGGTTTGGTCGGCGAATGGGTGCACAGCCAGATCGCCCTGCACCAGGCCTATGGCGGTGTCGTGCCCGACCTCGCCAGCCGCGAGCACCTGTCGCATTTCGGTCCGCTGTTGCAACGGACGTTGGCCGCGGTGCCGGCGGAAAAGATTTCCCGGATCGCCGTGACCAGCGGCCCCGGCCTCGCGGTATGCCTGGCGATGGGTTTGTCCGCCGCCAAGAGCCTCGGTCTGGCTTGGGGCGTGCCGGTCGCGGGCGTCAACCATCTGCGGGCGCATGCCTTCTCGCCGTTTATTGCCCTGCACGCGGCGAACCCGCCGGCCTTCGACACGGAGTTCGCGAAACTGCTGCCGCATCTCGGGCTGCTGGTGTCGGGCGGAAACACGGCACTGTTCTCGCTCGATGAGTCGCGGCGCATCCGGCTGCTGGCCTCGACGCTCGACGACGCGGCGGGCGAGGCGCTCGACAAGGGGGCCAAGCTGCTCGGGCTCGGTTATCCCGGCGGCCCGCAGGTCGAGAAACTCGCGGCGACAGGCAACGCCTCGGCCTTTGATTTCCCCAAGGCGTTGGCCCAGCGCTCGTCGCTGGAGTTCAGCTTTTCCGGATTGAAAACGAGTCTGCGCTACCAATTGGAGAAAATGCCGCCGGCGGAAATCGAGCGGCGTCGCGCCGATTTCTGCGCCAGTTACCAGCGCGCGGTGTTTGAGTCGCTCGTCCGCAAGTCGAAGCTGGCGCTGGAGCGCGGCGCCTACCGCAGCTTCGGACTGTCGGGTGGCGTGGCGAACAACCAGACCCTGCAAGCCGAACTGGAAAGGATGGCCAAGGCGCAGGGCGTCGCGTTTTTCCGCGCCCAGCCGCAACACACCGGCGACAACGCGGGGATGATCGCCTTCGCGGCCTGGGCCGAGCGCGAGGCGGACGGCGTCAAGTGCGGTAGCGCTGACGGCGTGAACAAAGCCGGCTACGCGCTGGAGATCGCCCCGAGCCAGCCGCTGGCGAACGCTTAGGATTGGTGGAGGGCTCAGCTCCTGCTGAGCCGCGGCCCAGCGGAAGCTGGGCCCTCCATTTATTTGCTCAGCTTTTCCCTTAGATACGGTGCGGTCGGGCTGCGCTTCACGTTGAGCAGTCCGGCGAGAGGGCCCTGGTAGAGAATCTCGCCGCCGTTGGGCCCACCGTCCGGTCCGAGTTCGACCACGTAGTCGGCCTCGGCCAGCAGGTCAAGGTGGTGCTCGATGACGACGACGGTGTGCCCTTGGTCCACGAGATTGTGCAGCACGCGGATGAGCTTCTCGCAATCGCTCAGGTGCAGCCCGATGGTCGGCTCCTCCAGCAGATAGAGATTGCGCACCGCGATGTTGTGCGAGCGCTCCCGGTAGGTGCGCAGGCCGCCGGCCAGTTCCGTGACGAGTTTGAGCCGCTGGGCCTCGCCGCCGGAGAGCGACGGGCTGCTTTGCCCCAGCGTCAGGTAACCGAGACCGCAATCGACCATGAGTCGGCAGACCTGCGAGAGCTGCGAATGGAAATCGAAAAACACCGCCGCCTCGTCGAACGACAACCGCAGCACCTGGCCGATGGTCTTGCCCTTCCAGGCGATGTCGGACAGCTCTGCGCTGTAGCGCAAACCGCCGCACGCATCGCAGGGCAGGTAGGAATCGGGCATGAAGGCCATCTCGAATTTGATGCGGCCGGCCCCGGAGCAGGTCTCGCAGCGACCGCCAACCCTGCCGGACTTGGCGCCGCCCGCGGTGTTGAAGGAGAAGCGGCTGGCGGTGTAGCCGCGCATCCTGGCCTCGGGCAGCGACGCGAAGAACTGCCGGATGAGATCGAAGATGCCGAGATAGGTGGCGGGCGTGGAGCGCGGGGTCTTGCCGATCGGCGACTGGTCGACCTCGATGACGGACTTGAAGCCGTTGGCGCCGAGCAGCTCGATGAACGGGAGTGAACTGGAGCGCGGGCGACCTCGCTCGCGGGAATCCATGCGCGGCGGGGTCGCCGCGCCTCCATCGCTGGAATCAAAGCTGCCGAGCCGGACAAAGTCCTTGCCGGTCAACCTGGCTTTTCTCTGCTTGATGGCGCAGTTGACGGCGGGGTGGAGGATATCGCGGAAGAGGGTGGACTTGCCGGCGCCGCTGGGGCCGCAGGCCATGATAAGCCGGCCGTGCGGCAGCCGGAGCGTTTGGTCCCGGAGATTGCGGTAATTGATGCCGCTCAACTCAAGCCAGTCGAGGTGGAGCGCAGCCTCTTTGTGTAGGAGCCTGCTTGCAGGCGATGGGGCGCGCTTATCGCCTGCAAGCAGGCTCCTACAAGAAACCTCGCGGTATTCGCCGCGTAGCGGATGCAGGATGCCTTTCGCCAAAAAGAGCCCGGTGAGCGATGCGGCGTTCAGGCGCAGGTTGGCGGGGGTGTCGTTGGCCAGCACGGTGCCGCCGTGGATGCCGGCGCCGGGCCCGAGATCGATGATCCGGTCGGCGCGCGCCATGACGACGTCGTCGTGCTCGACCACGAGGACGGTGTTGCCCTTCGCGCGCAGGGTGATGAGCGTGTCGATCAGCCGCTCGTTGTCGCGGGCGTGCAGGCCGATGGACGGCTCGTCGAGGACATAGAGCACGCCGGAGAGGTTCGAGCCGAGCTGGGCGGCGAGGCGGATGCGCTGGGCTTCGCCGCCGGAAAGCGTCTCGGTGGGCCGGTCCATCTGCAGATAGTCGAGGCCGACCTGGCCGAGGAAGCGCAACCGCTCCTCGATCTGCGGGACGATGTCCTGGGTGATGAGCCTCCCGCGGCCGTCGAGCTGCAGGTTGCGGAGGCTGGCGAGCAGGTCGTCGGGCGTAAGGCGGGTCAGCGCGGGCAGCGAGAGCGGTTCGCCTTTCCGGAGCGGAAGTTTCACGGCGCGGGCGATGCGGTTGAGCCGCTCGCCGTGGCAGGTGGGGCAGATGGTGGATTTTTGATTTTCGATTTCGGATTTTAGATTGGCTTTCAGGTCGGCCAGCTCGACCGGGAGCTGTTCGTCGTCGTCCTTTTCCTCAAGCATCCAGTCATAGATGCGGCCGTGGCCGCGGCAGGTCGGACACCAGCCCTTGGGCGAGTTGAAGGAGAAATGCTTCGGCTCCAGTTCGGGAAAGGATTCGCCGCTCCCGATGTCGGTGCGCGTGGTGGAGAACCAGCTCAGGATTTCGCCGGCGGGAGTTAGGAGAAAGCAGGAGCCCTTGCCGAGCTTGAGGGCCAGCGCCAGTCCCGCGGCGGTTGTTTCCTTGCTGGGTTTGCCCTTCAGGTCGGCGACGACGGCCTCGATGTCGTGCTCCTTGTAGCGGTCGAGTTTCTGAAATGCATCGCTGCGCAGCAGCCGGCCGTCGGCGCGCATCAGTTCAAAGCCCTGCTTGCCGATCCACCTGGCGATGGGCTCGTGGTGGCCCTTGCGGCCGCGGATAAGCGGGGCGCAGAGATAGAGAGGCTTCGCCTTTCGGGCCCTCGGCGAGGCGAGGACCTGGGCGAGCAGCGTGCGGAGCTGTCCGGCGGAGAGCGGCATCACCGCCCGGCCCGACTCGGGATGATGCTGCACGCCGAGCCGGGCGTAGAGCAGGCGCAGGTATTGCGCGACCTCGGTGATGGTGGCGACGGTGGACTTGCGCGATCCCCGGGTGACACGCTGCTCGATGGCGACGGTGGGCGGGATGCCGCTGAGTCGGTCGATGTCGGGCCGGGGCAACTGCTCGACGAACTGCCGGGCGTAGGGCGACATTGATTCCATGAAGCGCCGCTGGCCCTCGGCAAAGATGATGTCGAAGGCGAGGGTGGACTTGCCCGAGCCGGACACGCCGGTGACGACCGAGAGCTGCCGGTGCGGGATGGAGACGGAGATGTTCTTCAGGTTGTTCTCTCTCGCCCCAATCAGAGTCATTTCGCCCGGGGCCATGGACAGACCGGTTTGATAAGGTGCCGAATCCTCGGCGGCCGCCAGATTCTGCTTGTCAACTAATAGTATACTTGAGCCCAGGGCCTCCTTGAGGAAAGGTGACGTGGCAGTGTCGGCCCGCGCGATGTCCTCCGGCGGACCCTCGGCGATAATCCGGCCGCCCTGTGCGCCGGCGCCGGGACCGACCTCCAGGATCCAGTCGGCGGATTTGAGCACGTCGAGATTGTGCTCGATGACCACGATGCTGTGTCCGTGATCCACGATGCGCTGGAGCACGTCGAGCAGGCGCTTCACGTCGTGGCGGTGCAGGCCGGTGGTGGGCTCGTCCAGCAGGAGCAAGGCTCCGGCTGGAATTGCGGATTGCGGATTGGCGATTGCAGATTCGTTACCCGCGTAGTCAGCGAGGTAGCGGACAAGTTTGAGCCTTTGAGACTCACCGCCGGAGAGGGTATTCAGCGGCTGCCCGAGTGGCAGGTAGCCGAGGCCGACCTCGTCGAGCGCGGCGAGGCGACGGTGGATTTCCGGGTGGTCCGCAAAGATCGCCAGTGAGTCGGCAACGGTCGTGGCGAGCAAGTCGGCGACCGAGTGGCCGTGCCAGGTAATGGCCAGCGTCTCGGGCTTGAAGCGCCGGCCCTCGCAGATGGGGCAGGGCACAAAGACGTCGGAGAGAAACTGCATCTCCACCCGCTCGCTGCCGAGGCCCTGGCAGTGGTCGCAACGGCCGTCGCCGCTGTTGAAGGAAAAACTGGAGGGACTGAAACCGGCCGCCTGCGCGGCGGGCACGGTGGCGTAGAGTTCGCGAATGAGCTCCCAGGCTTCGCAGTAGAGCGCGGGGTTGGAGCGCGGCGTGCGGCTGAGCGGCGACTGGTCAACGAGCACGACCTCGGAGAATGCAAGGTCGGCTTTGATCGCCTCGATCTCGGCTGGATCCTCGGTCATCAGGCTGCGCTGGGTCAACAGGCCCTGGCAGATGACATTGTTGAGGAGGGTGGACTTGCCGGAACCGGATACGCCGGAGAGGCAAACGAGGCGCTGCAACGGCAGGCGGAACGAAAGGCCGTGGAGGTTGTGCTTGGTGGCATTGGTGAAGGAGAGCCAGTGTCCGGGTTTGGATCGCCGCTGGGCCGGGGCGTCAACGCGCTGGCGGCCGGAGAAGTAGGCGCCGGTGATGCTGTGCGGCGAACGCAGCATGCCGGCCACGTCGCCTTGGAAGACGACTTCCCCGCCGCGCGCGCCCGGCTCGGGGCCGATCTCGACCACGTGGTCGGCGGCGCGGATCATCGCCTCGTCGTGCTCGACCACGACGACGGTGTTGCCGGCGTCGGTCAGCGTGCGGATGATGCCGAGGAGACGGTCGATGTCGCGCGAGTGCAGGCCGACAGACGGCTCGTCGAGGACGAAGAGCGTGTCGACCAGCGAGGTGCCGAGGCAGGAGGTGAGGTTGACGCGCTGGACCTCGCCGCCGGAGAGGGTGCGCGAGGAGCGGTCGAGGGTCAGGTAGCCGAGGCCGACCTGTTCGAGGTAGTGCAGGCGGGTGACGATCGAATCGTGGGCGAGGTCGCGTTGGTGGTGCGAGGAATCGGACCGCAGCGGGGTCGCCGCGGTTCCATCGGACTGGACCAAGGTGAGGAGTTCGCTGATTGGCAGCTGATAGAGTTGGGGCAGGGTGTGGCCCTGCCATTTCCAGCAGAGCGCTTCGGGCTGGAGCCGGGCCCCGTGGCAGTCCGGGCAGGGGTTGTAGGCCCGGTAGCGCGAGAGGAAGACGCGCACATGCATCTTGTAGGTCGTCTTTTCCATCCACCGGAAAAAGCCCTTCAACCCATACCAGTATTTCGGCCACTTCCGGCCGGGCACGAGACCGTAGTCCTTTTCACCGTCGATGACGAAGGATTTCTGCGCCGGGGTGAGCGCGGCGAAGGGGACATTGGTCGGGATGCCTTTTTTCCGGGTGAAAACGAGCAGGTCCTTCTTGGATTCACCGTAGACTTCCCCTTCCCACGGCTTGATGGCGCCGTCGTCGATCGACACGGAGTGGTCGGGGATGGCGAGGCGGTAGTCGATGTCGATGACCCGGCCGAAACCGCGGCACTTGGGGCAGGCGCCGAGCGGGGAGTTGAAGGAGAAGAGCCCGGGCGTCGCCGGGCGGAAGGTGCGGCCGGTCCTGGGCGAATGCAGGCCGCGGGAATAATGGCCGGCGGAAGAGTATTGCGGATTGCCGGTTGCGGATTGCGGAGTGGCGAACAGGAAGGCCTCTCCCTTGCCAAAGTGCAGGGCGGTTTCAGTGGCTTCCAGAAAGCGTGACTTGTTTTCCGCGGTGATGGCCAACCGGTCCTGGATGACGTAAAGGAACGTCCAACGCTCAACGTCCAACTTCGAACCAGCCAATGCGGCCAGCACGTCGTCTATCTTGTGGAGCTCAAGCGTCTCGTTGGTGGAGGTTGAGCGTTGCTTGTTGGATGCTGGACGTTGCGCAAGAATTCGCGTGTAGCCTTGCCCCTTGATGCTGGTGAGCACCTCCGCCCACTTGAGGTTGGCGGGCTTGGCGATGCGGAAGCAGAGCAAAAGCGTGGCGGCGCTGTGCGCGGTGTGGGCCTTGGCCCAGATGGTCTGCGGGTTGTCGTCCTCGACCTTTTCACCGGTGGCGGGGTCGAAGCACTCCGCGACATGGCTGAACCAGACCTTCGCGAAGTCGGTCAACTCGGTCATCGTGCCCACGGTGGAGCGGGAAGTCTTGACCGTGTTGGTCTGTTCGATGGCGATGGACGGGCGGATGTTCTCGACGGTGTCGACCTTGGGCTTGTCGAGGAGTTCGAGGAACTGGCGGGTGTAGGCGCTGAAGGTCTCGACGTAGCGGCGCTGGCCCTCGGCGTGGAGCGTGTCGAACACCAGCGAGGACTTGCCGGCGCCGCTCAGGCCGGTGACGACGATGAATTTGCCCAGCGGGAGATCGAGGTCGAAGCCCTTGAGGTTGTTCTGGCGGACGCCGCGCAGGCGGATGGACTCGGGGGCGGGGGAGGTCGGCACGGAAGGCACTGAATGATGACGAATCAGCGGAACGCAAACCGGCGTGGGTTTCAACCCATGCCTGCTGACATAACGCTGTCAGGAGCCGCGGCCCGGCGCCGGTCAGGCCTTGGTCAGCTCGCGGAAGAGATTCAGGTGCGCCTGCACCTGGTGCTCGGGCACGAAATGGGACTGGGCGTGCTGCCGCCCGTGATCGGAGAAGCGCTTCCGCAGGGCGGGCTCGCGGATGAGCCGGTCGAGTGCCGCGAGAAAGCCGTTCTGGTCATGGTTGGCGATGAGGCAGCCGGAGCGATCGGGCGCGAAGCATTCGCCGACGCCCACGATATCGTAGGCGACAGCTGGCAGGCCGTGCAATTGGGACTCAATGAGGAAATTCGAGAGCGACTCGCTCTGCGAGGCCAGGAGGGCGAGATCAGCCGCATGGTAGAGCGACGTGGGCTCGGGTTGGTAGCCAAGGAATTTCACGCGCGAGCCGAGCCCGAGGTCGTGGGCGAGGCGCTCGCATTTTTTCCGGGCCGGACCCTCGCCCGCGAGCCAGAGCTGCCAGTCGACGTAGCCGGGCAGGCGCGCACAGATCTCGATGAGCTCGCGCTGGTTTTTCTCCGGCCGGAACATCGCCACGTTGAGCAGGACCACGGTGCCCTGGGTGGCGCCGTGGTAACGGCGCAGGGTCTGGTTGCGCGGGGCGGTGTCGTCGGTGAAGCGCAGCACGGGGTTGTGGATGACCGTGATCTTGTGCGCGGGGATGTCATACACGTCGGCGAGCACGCGCTTGGCGACGTGGCTGTTGGCCACGACATGCTGGCACCGGCGCAGCGAGCGGACGAAGAGCGCGGGCAGCAGCTTGCCGGTGCGCATGGTGCAGATGATGGCGGCGCGGGGCAGCCGGCCCGCGATGAAGCTGGCGTAGCAGTTCGCCATGCGGCCCATGCACAGCACGAGGTCCGGGGCGGCCTCCTCCGCCGCCCGCAGGAGGCCGGGGGCGAACCAGTCGAGGCCGGTGTCGAACGGCTGCAGCGAGCGGAAGGCGAAGGGCTGCTGCTCGCCGTCGAGCGCCAGCACGCCGCGCGGGCGGAAGGTGAGGAGGGTGATCTCATGCCCCGCCCGGGCGAACGCCGTGGCCATGAAGACGGACTGGCGCTCGGTGCCGCCGCTGCGGAGGTAGTCCTGGACGATGAGAATTTTCATTGCTCCGCGGGGGGCCGCGGCAAAGGTTAAGGCCATCATTCAATGAACAACGGATTCGTCAATCTGCTGGTGCGGTGGGCGGTGCTGGCCCTCGGCGTGGTGCTGAGCACCGTGCTCGTGCCCGGCATCAGCTACGACACCGGCCTGACCCTTTTTCTCGTGGTGGTGCTGCTGAGTTTTTTCAACACGGTGCTGAAGCCGCTGCTGCTGCTCTTCACCCTGCCGTTCATCGTCCTGACCCTCGGGATCGGCATCTGGCTGATCAACGCCGTGCTGTTCTACTTCGTGGGGCGGCTGGTGGCCGGATTCCACGTGGCGGGTTTCGGCTCGGCCCTGTTCGGCGCGTTGATCGTCAGCGTGACGAATATCGTGATGAGCCGGGTGCTAGCGCCGCCCCGGCCGCCGGCGGCCACGCGGCCGGCGAAGCGGGATGATGTGATCGATATCTAGGCGGGCTTTTGATTGAACCACGAAGTTCACGAAGGACACGAAGTGGGGAGGCGGGGAGCGAGGGATGCACTAATCTCATGACCTTGGAATTGGGCTTCGTGCCCTTCGTGGTTAATTATCCCAGTTTCAATTTGACGAAGTCGCGGGCTGGAGTGACTTTGCCCGCTCACAGATTCCAACCATGGCAGACGAAATTTACGACTTGGTGGTGATTGGCGGCGGCCCGGCGGGCTACGCCGGGGCGATCCGCGCCGGCCAGCTGGGAAAGAAGGTCGCCTGCATCGAGCTCGAGCGCGCCGGCGGCACCTGCCTCAACTGGGGCTGCATCCCGACCAAGGCGCTGCTCAAGAGCGCGGAGCTCTACCGCACCTTCCAGAAGGCCGAGTTCTACGGCTTCAGCGTGTCGGGCCTGAGCTTCGACTTCGAGAAGGTCATGCAGCGCTCCCGCGGCGTCTCGGCCCAGATGTCCAAGGGCATCGAGTTCCTCTTCAAGAAGAACAAGGTGGATTACTTCATCGGCAAGGGGCAGGTCACCATCCCCGGCATGGTCGAGATCACCGAGGGGGAGCATAAGGGGAAATTTTTCCGCACAAAAAACATCCTGCTCGCCACCGGCCAGAAGCCGAAGGCCCTGCCCGGCCTGCCGGTCGACGGCGTGCGCGTGCAGACCTCGCGCGAGGCGCTCGTGCCAAAGGCACTGCCGAAATCCATGGTGATCATCGGCGCCGGCGCCATCGGCGTGGAGTTCGCTTATTTCTTCAACGCCTTCGGCTGCAAGGTGACGCTCGTCGAGATGCTCCCGCAGATCCTGCCGGTCGAGGACGAGGACGTGGCGAAGGCGCTGGAGCGCAGCTTTGCCAAGCAGGGGATCACCGTGCACACGAACACCAAGAGCGAAAACATCAAGGTCGGCGCCAAGTCGGTGAAGCTCGACCTGGTGAAGGATGGCGCCAGGACCGAGGTCGAGGCCGAGAGCGTGCTCGTCGCCATCGGCATCACTTCCGCGCTCGATGGCCTGCTCTCGACCAAGGTGAAGCTGGACCTCGACCGCGGCTTTGTGAAGGTCGGCGCGGATTACTCGACCAGCACGCCCGGCATCTACGCCGCGGGCGACATCCAGGGCCCGCCGTGGCTGGCGCACGTCGCCACCTTCCGCGCGGTCCAGGCCGTCAACGGCATGTTCGGCCACAGCCAGCCGAAGCAGGTCGGCAATTTCCCGGGGTGCACCTACTGCCAGCCGCAGGTGGCCAGCACCGGCCTGACGGAGAAGGCCTGCAAGGAAAAGAAGCTCGACTACAAGATCGGCAAGTTCCCGTTCACCGCGTCCGGCAAGGCCGTGGCGTCGGGCGACTCCGAGGGCTTTGTGAAGGTCATCAGCGACGCCAAGACGGGAGAAATCCTCGGGGTGCACATCCTCGGCAACGAGGCGACCGAGTTGATCGCCGAGTATGGCCTGGCGATGAACCTCGAGGCGACGGTCGAGGACATCCACCACACGATCCACGCCCACCCGACGCTGTCGGAGGCGAACATGGAAGCGGCCGCCGCGACGACCAACGAGGCGATTCACATCTGAGCGGTGGTTTTTCACCGGCGGACGGGTAAAGACCGGCGGGGCGGGCCGGGTGTTGGCGCTTGCGCCCGGGCAATAGAGGTGGATACTCTGCCGCCCCCGTCAGGCTAGCCTGATTTCGCATGATAAACCGCGCCACCCCACTCAGGATTCTGCTGGTTGACGATGAAACCTATATGCGGGTTTTCGTCGGCCGGGTGCTGGGCACGGCCATCAATTGCACGGTGGTTGAGGCGCGTGACGGGCAGGATGCCATCGCCCAGTGCGGGACGAGCGACCCGGAATTGATCATCCTCGACATCAACATGCCCCGCGTGGACGGAGTGAAGGCCCTGGGCGAGATCCGCGCCCTCAAGCCGGACACGCCCATCGTCATGCTCACCTCGATTTCGGAGGAGGCGGTGGTCGAGGAATGCGTGGCCAAGGGCGCCTCGTATTTCATCCGGAAGGATGTCCGGGCGGACCTGCTGATGGCCGAATTGAAGGAGATGCTGCGGCAATTTTTCCCTGACGAACCAAAAACCCCATGAGCACACCCCAACCCCCCAAGCTTCCCTCCCTGGCGGATTATCTGGTGCGCTACGACCTGAAGACCATCCTGGAGGAGGCCAGGCTGGATTACAACCAGGCGTCGTCCGGCACGCCCCGCCTGCTGAACCAGAAGGATATTGCCGCCCGTTTCCGCGCCGGGCCGCGTCACCCGGACAAGAAGCCCAATGAGTAACGTCGAGACATTTCTCGAGTCGCTGCGGCGGCTGGTCCCGGCGCAGACCCAGGTGATCGACGCGCGGGCGGCTTTGCTCAAGGGGGAGCCGATGCGGCTGCTCAAGGACTTGATGGAGCGGTCGGTGCTGCCGAAGGCCCGCCTGTGCCAGTTGTGGGCCGACACCCTCGGGGTGGCCTACGTCAATCCCACGACCGTGGCCATTCCGACCGATGGTTTTGAGCAACTGCCGGTGGACATCGCACGGCGGGTGGGGGCCATCGTGCTCAATTCGCTCGGCGACACCGTGACCGTGGCGCTGGCTGATCCCGTCAACGCCCGGCAGATCGAGTCCCTGGCCAAGATCCTGGGCAAGCAGATCAGCCCCGTCTTCGCGCACCCCGACGAGATCACCACCGTGATCGACATGTATCTCGGGGCCGAGGGCAACATCGCCGCCAACCTGCAGAGCGTGTGCGACCAGCTGCCCGGCATGATCGGGGCACGGGAGATCAAGACGGCCGCCGACGTCGCCGACCTCGTCGAGTCCAAGGCGGTGATCGAACTGCTCAACAGCATCATCCTGACCGCCTACCGGCGCCGGGCCTCCGACATCCATTTTGAAACGCGGGCCGAGGACAGCCGGGTGCGGATGCGCATCGACGGCGACATGCAGGTGGTCATGGAGCTGCCCCGCGCCGTGCATGTGACCCTGGTCGTGCGCATCAAGGTGCTCTGCCAGCTCGACCTCTCGCAAAGCCGGATGCCGCAGGACGGGGCGTTTGAGCTCAACTTTGGCACGCTCAACACCGCCTTCCGCGTCTCCACACTGCCCAGCCTTTACGGGGAAAAGGCGGTGCTGCGCGTCCTCGGCTCGCCACTCGACCAGTCCATGCTGAGCCTGGACAACCTCGGCTTCCCGCGCTCGACGCTCGACGCCATCAAGCGCGTGGTGGCGCGCCCCAACGGCATCCTCATCGTCTGCGGCCCGACGGGCAGCGGCAAGACCACCACGCTTTACGGCTGCATCAACGAGCTCAACCGCCCCGACCTCAACATCACCACGATCGAGGACCCGGTGGAATACCGGCTGCCCGACATCACGCAGCACCAGGTCAACGCGGGCATCGGGCTGACGTTCGCCCGGGTGCTCCGCAGCATCATGCGGCAGGATCCCGATGTCATCCTCATCGGCGAAATCCGCGACCTGGAGACCGCGCTCATCGCCACCGAGGCGGCGCTGACCGGGCATTTCGTGCTCACGACCCTGCACACCAACAACGCCCTGCAGGCCGTCACCCGGCTGGTCGAGATCGGCGTCGATCCCTACCTCGTGGCGCCGACCACGATGGGCGTGCTTTCGCAACGGCTGGTCCGCCGCATCTGCTCGTCGTGCAAGGAGCAATACCAGGCGACGGAGAAGGAGTTGTCCGAGTATTTCACCGGCTACGAAGGCGTGCCCGTCACGCTTTTCCGCGGCCGCGGCTGCCCCAAGTGCTTCGGCTCCGGTTACAGCGGGCGCGTCGGCATCTATGAATTTGTGGAGGTTTCGGAGAAGATGCGCGAGCTCATCACCGAGAAGCAGAGCGTGGCGCTGCTGATCGAGGAGGCCAAGCGCGTCGGCCACCGTTCGCTGCGGCATGACGGCCTGAAGAAGGCGCTCATCGGGTGGACCAGCCTGGAAGAAGTGGAGCGCAGCACGCTGCCCGACGTGGGCTTCATGCCGGTGGAGGAGTGAGTCCGCCGTCGAGCCATGAGTCCCCCGCGGCAAAGTTTCCGGACGATGGAACGGGGGCGGGGCCGGCCCCGCTCCCGCGGTTTCACGCTGGTGGAGGTGATGCTCGTCCTGCTCATCCTCGGGCTTGCCGGGGCGCTGCTGTTCACCGGGCTGGGCCGGGTCCGGCGCGGGCAGCGCGCCGGGCGTTTCATCGCCGACCTGCAGGTGTTTTCCGCCGCCTTTCAGGCCTACCACGAACAACACCATGCCTGGCCTCCGTCCACCAACGGGGAGGTGACTGTGCCGCGCGGGATGGAGAACATCCTCGGGGAGACCAACTGGGCCGGCGGTTCGCCTTTTGGCGGCAACTATGGCTGGGACGGCCGCGGCCTGGTGGTGCTGACGGCCTTTTCTCCGAGCTTCCCGCTGGAACTCACCCGGGCCGATCTGCTCGAGTTCGACCGCCGGATTGACGACGGCGATCTTTCGACCGGCCGCTTTCGCACCGGTTTCAATGGCTGGCCGGTTTACCAGGTCGGGGACAAGCCGTGAACTCCGATGTATAACGTCATCCTCGTCAACCTGGCGGCCGACGCCCGGTCGGTCGCCGCCCATTCGCATGTCGAGCAGCGCGATGTGGGGAACGATGCGCTCCGGACCCTGCTGGCGAATTTTTGTGAGATCGATCCGATCGAGAACGCCGCCGCGGAAGCCGAGATCAGGGTGCAGGTCCGGCACGAAAGCTACTTGATCCGCACCGGGCAGAAGAAACTGATTATTTACGATACGCGCAATCGCGAGCTCCCGGGGCAGATCTTCACCGTCGAACAGGTGATGAATGAGCTGGATGGGTCCGCCGCCACCGCCCGCAACGAGGCCATCATGCTGGCCCGCGCCGAGGCCGATCCCGGGGAGACGGCGACGATGGTGCCGGTCGTGGCGCTGCCCGCCGCCAACAAGTCGCGGCTGGCGGGTTTGGTGATCATGGCGGGCGTGCTGCTGGGCGCGATTCTCTACCTGACCGCGCCGTTTGCGGCCGAAGCCCTCCCGGCTGAATTCACCGCGGTCGAGAACACGGAGGTGGCCGGGCTGCAGGCCTCGCTGGCGGGGGTTTATCTCACCGGGAACGAACCCGGCCAGCACGGGATCGTGGTGACCGGCCCGGGTGAACTGAAATTGTTTGAGCTGGACGCGGTGGAGGCGCCGCGGGTCGTCTACGCGGGCTATAAACTGGGCCGGGTGGGCCCGAAGCTCTGCCTGGCGACGGACCAGCCGGGAGGAATAATTGAAGTCACCGCCGAAGGCGCCCTGCTTTACTGCGGCGAACTCTACCAGCGCATTCCCTAGAGCCTGTCTTCAAAATCAATCATGCATGATGACTGTCATTCTGAGCGAAGCGAAGAATCCACGGCAGCGAGCGTGGTGCCAAGTTCGGACGCATGGATCCTTCGCTGCGCTCAGGATGACAATGCAACTATAGATGATGTTCCCCGCTGCGCCTTCAGGCATTTCCTGATTCCACGGCTCACCCGCGCTTTCACCATCGTGGAGGTGACGATGGCGGTGTTCATTCTCGCCCTCGCGCTCACCACGTCGCTCGCGGCGCTGCAGCGCGCGTTCCTGCAACTCGACACGGCGCGCAACCTGGAGATTGCCGCCAACATGCTGCAATGTGAAATGGAAAAGGAGCGCCTCTTCACCTGGGCGCAGGCCAGCAACGCCAGTTACGCGCCGGTGATCGACCCCAGCTTCGCGCGCAACCCGGCGATCGGCGGCCGCTTCACCCTGTCGCGTGCGCTGGCTTCCGTGCATTCCGGGCAGGTGGTGCAAATCACGCTTACCGTCACCTGGCACGGCTACGACGGCCGGAGCCTGGCGCGCAGTTATACCAGCTATTACACCCAGGGGGGACTTTATGCCTATTTCTACCGCCCGTAAGCGGGCCGATGCGGCGCGGCGCGGCTTCACCTTGATTGAGCTGATGGTGGCCGCGGTGCTGGGGAGCCTGGTCCTGACCGGGGTGCTGGCCACCAATCTCCAACTCATGCGCAGCGGGGTGCGCGTCACGCAATACGCCGAAATGAGTTCACAGGTGCGCCGGGGGATCGAGCAGTTGGGGGGAGACCTGAAAAGCGCGAGTGCCATCACTTGGAACGGCGCCAGCGACATCACCCTCACCATTCCGACCCTGGCTGGATCCACCCGCCAGGTGACCTACGCGTGGACGAGCGCCACGCAGAGCTTTTTCATGGTGCCCGGCGCCAACAGCGCCGTGACCGCCGGCCGGGTCTACTTGGTGAATGGAATACCCACGCTGTCCGGCGGTGCCGCCGGCCTCGTCTTCGCCCGCTATGACAAGGATGGCAACGCCGCGACCACCGACGCGGCGACCAAGAAGGTGCAGGTCAGCCTGAATGCCGTCCGCACGGCCCAGACAGCTGCAAACTCCACCGATACGACCGTGTCGGCGATTTTCATCCTGAGGAACAAGCCCTGATGCGCCTCCGTCCGTCAATCCCATCCGTGGTCCGCCACCGCCGCAGCGAACGGGGCAGCATGTTGCTCACGGCCATGCTGTTCGCCATCGGGATTGGCGTGGTGCTGGGCACCTACCTCAATCTCAGCCGCACTTCGCTCAAGGTCGCCCACCGCACGTTTTTTGCCAACGATGCCGCCAATCTCGCCGAGGCCGGCGTTGAGGAGGCGCTCTACTGCTTCAACCAGATAACCGTCGGGACGGCGCCGGCGACCGCCTGGTCGGGTTGGACGTTCTCCAGCACCAATGCGATGAAGACCCTGCCGACGTTCAACCGCGATCAGAACGCCGTCGGCGTCGTAAAGGTTTACGTCAAGGGCTACGACGGCAGCGACACCGCGCCCTACGTCATCTCCCAGGCCACGGTCACGCCGTTCGACGGCGGTGCCCCGGTCACCAAGACCATGCACGTGGCAATCAGCCTGAGCGCCGGCCCCATTTCCCACGGATTGGTGGGGCTGAACGGAGTGTCCTTCAGCGGTGGCACTTCGGCTGACAGCTATGTCTCCAACCCCACCAACAGCCCCACCGGGCCCTGGTTGGTTTACTCCAGCGCCATTGCCCGCACCAGTGCCTCGGTCGTGGTGCTGGCCGGCTCGGTCTCCGTTGGTGGCGGGCAGATCAAGGGCAACCTTTATCTGGGCACCGGGGTGACGGTGCCCAATGCGAGCAAGGTCACGGGCACCATCACGACGAACTACTCGGCAACTTTTCCGTTTCCGACTTATCCCACGGCGGCGGGTGTCAGTCAGAGCTATAATCTCGGCTCCACCATCCCCGCGACCCTGCCCCGCGTCGGCGATCTGCCCGCGACGGACGGCCGTTATTACTATTTCTGCGCCAGTACCTCCGTCCGCAGCTTCAGCGTCACGGCCAGCCGCAACGTCACGATTGTCGGCACCGCCAGTGTCGACATGCCCATCACCTCAACGACGACCATCACGCTGCCGACCACCAGCACGTTGTATGTCTACCTGACCGGGGCCTTCACGCTGAGCGGAGCCGCCCTCAATGCGTCCGGTTACGCCGGCGCCCTGCAAATCTACACCACGACGACCACCGCCTGCACCGTCGGCAACAACAGCCAGTTGGTGGCCTGTTTCCACGCGCCCAATGCCGCTTTTTCCGCCTCGGGCAATGCCACCGCCAACACCCTGAACGGCCGTTTTATTGCCAACAGCATCTCAACCGGCGGCGGGCATAATTTCCATTACGATGAGTCGCTGCAAGGCACGGCCAGCACGACGACCTACACCGTAACCCGGTGGCTGGACCTACAGACCGCCGCCGACCGGGCCATGGTCGCGGGCCTGACCGGCAATTACCTGCAGTAAGCCGGCCTGGGGCGGTGGTGATTCAAGTTCTCCTTCGCCCCGGCTACGGAGGATATTTCTCAATCCGCTCCGAATTAAGAAATGGTGCGAGTGCCGGGAGTCGAACCCGGATCATCAGCTTCGGAGGCGGATACACTATCCATTGTGCTACACTCGCAAGGAACCGAGCGGGTAGCTTTCGCGGGCGGCGCGGCTTTTCAAGCTGTTTGTGCATGACCCAACCAAGGCATTCTAAACGCAGAGCGCACAGAGATCTCAGAGAAGCCGGAAAATCATCAGGCAGGTGCAGTTTCCCAACCCCGCGTCCTCTGCGATCTCTGCGTTAAAAATCCTAATGCGCGGCTTTCACCGCGGCGGTGAGGGGCTGGCCGATGTCCTTCAGCAGCTTCTTGAACCAGGCCTGCCGGACATTGAAGGCCTTGCCACCCTTGATCCGATCAAACTCGATGGCGCGGAGCTCGCCGCCGCGCTCCTCGTCGTGGCCGATGAGACCGGTCACGCCCTGCCGGGCGCACTCCACGGCCTTGAGCACGCAGGTGTCAATCAGCTGGAAATCCTTCTTGTTGGCCGGGGCGGAGCGGGCGAAGTAGCCGCTCTTCTGCACCAGCACCTTCTCGGCCCCGAGCATGGACGCGAAACGCTCGGCGAACCACTTGCCGGGGTTGATGGTGTCGAGCCGGACGTGGCCGAAGGCGTCGCGGTCGACCTGCGCGCCACGGGCGGTCATCTCGCTGATGATGCTGTCGAGGCCCGCGCCCTCGCTGATGAAGAGGTTCACGTTGCCCTGCGCGTCCATGATGGCGCGCAGGCGCTTGGCCTCGGCCTCGATGTCGAGCGCCAGCTCCGGCAGGTAGATGGCGTGGACGGCGTAGCGTTCGCGCACCAGGCCGATGCCGGGCACGTAGGTGTTCTTCGCGACGATCTTCTGATAATCGCGGGCCGTGGCGGCGGTGAGCCAGCCGCAGCTTCGGCCCATGACTTCATGGACGATGAGCATGCGCGCACTGGCGCCGAGCTCGGTGACCACGTTGGCGAAAAACTTTGCGCCCTGCTCGGCGGCGGTCACGGCGCCGAGGCTTTGCTTGATCGGGATGATGTCGTTGTCGATGGTCTTGGGCAGGCCGATGACATTGAGCGCGTAATTGTGCTGCTTGAGGTAGGCGGCGAGATCGGCGGCCGTGGTGTTGGTGTCGTCGCCGCCGACGGTGTGGAGGATGTCGACGCCGTCGCGCTGGAGCTGCTCCGCGGCCACGGCGAGGGGATTCTGACCCTCTTTGACGAGGCCGCGTTTCACGCAGTCCTTGGCGTTGGTGAGCTTGACGCGGCTGTTGCCGATGACGCTGCCGCCGTAGCGCCGCAGGACGCCGGCCGCCGCGCGGACCTCGGGCGTGACGACGAGGTGGTCGCCGAGGAGCAGGCCCTTGTAGCCGGAGCGGTAGCAGATGATGTCCCAGTCGGGACACTGCGCCGTGTAATGGAGGATGAGCTGGCCGACGGCGGCGCTGAGGCAGGGCGCGAGCCCGCCGGCGGTGAGGATGGCGACTTTCTTCTTGGAACTCATGGTGCGGCGCGGAGATGCAAACACCACCACCTTCCCGAATCAACCCTGAGCCGCGCGCCGATGCGGATTATTTTTTCGCCGCCTGCATGTGGCGGTGGACGAAGAACCAGTAGACGGCGCCCAGCACGGCAAGGATACCGGCCGCCCAGAGCGTGATGGAGTGGAGCTCGCCGTTTATCAGCGCCTCGTCCTGGCCGGCCTTGATGCCGAGCCAGCAGAGCACCGCGCACCAGAGGCCGGAGCCGATGATGGTCCAAAGGGAAAACTTCCAGTAGTTCATCCGCACGATGCCGGCCGGGATGCCGATGAGGTGGCGCACGACGGGCAGCAGCCGCGCGGCGAAGATGCCGAAGTTGCCATAGGCGGCGGCCCAGCGCTCGGCCTTCTCGACTTTTTCCGGCGAGACCAGGAAATATTTGCCGAACTTCAGCACGAGTGGCCGGCCGGCCCAGCGGGTCGTCCAATACATCGCAGTGGCCCCGAGCCAGGAGCCGAGGGCACCGGCCAGCACGATGCCGATGAGGCTCATGTTACCCTTGGTGTAGGCGAGGTAGGCGGCGGGCGGGATGATCAGCTCGCTGGGCAGCGGCAGGAACGTGCTCTCGATGAACATGAGCAGCACGATGGGCGGGTAACCGCCCGCCTCGAGCGAGTGCGCATACCAGTCGAGGAGGGGCTTGAAAAAGTCGTGCATCGTGGGGATAAAAAAAGGCAGGCCTATTTGCCTGCCAGAATATCGCGAGTCATTGCGAGAAGCGAAGCAACGAAGCAATCCAGCTGGATCGCCACGACCGGCGGTGCCGGTCTCGCGATGACAATCATTAAACGTCGGGCTTGGTCTTGCGCAGGCCCTGCACGCGGTCGCCGGCCTTCCACTGGCCGCGCTTCTTGAGGAGTTCGACGCGCTCGAAGCGCTTCAGGACATTGCGTTTCACGACGAGGCCGCCGCTGGACTTGAGACTGGGATGCTGGGACATAAAAGAGGGTCGGATTAAGGTGATTTCGGCTGCTGGAAGGGGCGGGGTGTAGAGTTCGCCATCGCCCATGACAAGTATTTTTCGCCCACGTGCTCGGCGCTCAGCTCGATCCATTGCGGCGTGCCAAAGGGATGGTGATGATGCACCCACGCGCTGAGGGCCGAGGCGTTGGCCGGCAGGTATTTAAACCACACCCTGAATTCCTCGGCCTGCTCCAGCTTGCCCTCCCAGTGGTAATACGAAGTGACGGGCCCGTCCACTTGCGCGCAGGCCGCGAGGCGGGCTTCAACCGCGCCGCGGGCGAGCCGGTCGGCATCGGCCCGTTTGGCAGTGGTTGTCCAAGCCACGAACATGCAGGCAGTTTTGCACGGCCGGCGTCCGCGGCAAAGCCAAAAAACAGGCCCCGGCGCGAATCAAATTGGCCCTTGACGCACCCCCCGGCTGCCGTAGGTCTATCCGTTCACAATCTTCCCGCCCGCCACCATGAGAGACGAATACATCCGCGAAGCCCAAAAGGTCATTTCCGACCCAAACATCCTGATCAACGTGGTTTCCCGCCGCGTCAAACAGTTGCGCCGGGGCAGCCGTCCGCTGGTGGAGTCGCTTGAGAAGCTCAGCCCGGAGGACGTCGCCCTGCGCGAGGTCATCGAGGGCAAGATCAGCTACGAACTGCACACGGCCTGAACCGGCCGCGCCGGGAGCCATTCCCGATCCACCGCGAAGCGAGGCCCTCCAGCCTCGCTTCTTTTGTTTGCCGCCCCGCGCTTCCCGCCGCATCACTGCATCCGCCCATGGCCGCCAAGCCGCACGACCCCACCCGCTACACCGAGCTGCGCAACCCGAAGGCGCTGCGCGACTATTTCATCCACGACAAGTTCGAGGCGGGCATCAAGCTGGTCGGCACCGAGGTGAAATCCATCCGCGCCGGCAAGGCGCAGATCACCGACGCCTTCGCCCGGGTGGAGAAGGGCGGCGTGTGGCTCTACGGCGCCTACATCCAGGAATACTCGCACGGCGGCCTCTCCCAGCACGCCCCGCGCCGCGTCCGCGCGCTGCTGCTCAACGCGAACGAAATCCGCAAGCTGGCCCAGGCCGTCGAGACCGGCGGCAAGACCATTGTGGCGCTGCGCATGTATTTCAAGCAGGCGCTCGTGAAGGTCGAGATCGCCACCGCTTCCGGCAAAAAGCAGTTCGACAAGCGCGCCGACGTCAAAAAGCGTGAGCAGAACCTCGAGGCCCGCAAGGCCTTCAAACACCGCGCATGAGCAAAAAACTCCCGAACCGCGTCACCGTCCGCGTGCCCGGCAGCACCTCCAACTGCGGCTCGGGCTTCGACACGCTCGGACTCGCGCTGTCCATCTACAACGACATCACGCTGACCCGCGGCGACTGGAGCGGTGCCCGGCCGCTGACCGACCGCGACACCGCCGGGCTCGGCATGGCGGACGAGGCGGCGGCGCTGTTCTTCGTGCGGGCCGGCGTGGAGGAATTCGGCTACGAGCTCAGCATCACCGGCGACGTGCCGATGTCGCGCGGCCTCGGCTCGAGCGTGACGCTGCGCGCCGGCGTGGTCGCGGCGCTCAACGAGCTGGCCGGCGCCAAGCTGACCAAGGACGACCTGTGCAGCCT
>WNFI01665660.1_pt2 | contig 42275 bp, 39 predicted proteins | sample 5400471 | NCBI WGS metagenome assembly WNFI01 (sample SAMN13153348, study PRJNA577476) | soil metagenome | isolation source: 100 cm saprolite on Douglas fir-dominated hillslope | place: USA:California | collected 2013-09-17 | reverse complement strand
GTCTTGAAGGACGGCTGGTTCTACACAGGTGACATCGGCGAGATCGACTCAGACGGCTTCCTCAAGATCACCGACCGCAAGAAGTCGCTCTTCAAGACCGCCGGCGGCAAGTACATCGCTCCGGTGCAGCTCGAGCAAGACCTCGTGGGCGCCGACCCGATCATCGCCCGCGCAGTCGTGGTCGGTGAGGGGCGACCCTACGTGACGGCGCTGATCGTCCCGGACTGGGATTCGGCCAAGAAGCAGGGCCTCGACAAATCCGCTCTAAAGGCGCGGATCCAGTCCATCGTCGATCGGGTGAACTCGGGGCTCGGCCACTGGGAGACGATCAAGTACTTCGCGCTCCTGTCGCACGACTTCACCGAGGATTCCGGCGAGCTGTCGCTGAAGCTGGACGTGAAGCGAAAGGTGGTGGCGGACCACTACCAGGACCAGATCGAGGCCATGTACACGGGGAAATCGAAACCCTCGTAGATTTGCTGGCGTGGCTGGACCCATCGATCTCTCCGACCTCCACGCTGCGCTCGATCGCTTGCGGCCGCAGCTCTGCCACTGCGGGCTCAAGGGCGAATGTCTCGGCTGCAAGGGGATCGAGATGGTCCGCGCGCAGGCCGAAGCCGTCGCAGCCGCTGCCAGCCAGCCGATCCTGATCCAGGTCGCCCAGGAGTCGGCGATGAAAGACATGACCTCGCGCTTCCAGGCGATGTCGGAACGCCTCATGTCGGACCCCGACATCCGGCGCTCGGCGGAGCAGATGCAGGAGCGCTTGATGGCCGATCCGGAGACGCGCCAGCTCCTGGAAGAGCTCATGCGTCGCCTCGGCGGCCCCTCCGGGGAAGAGCTGAACTAACCCGTCAGGGTCAGGTCGCCGCGGGGGTGGCCGTCGGCGCCGGCTTCGGCTTGTGTACGGGAGCCGTCCACAGCGGCAGCGGCGCTGTCTGCAGCCGCTGCAGGATCAGGGTCTCCTGCTGGGAGGTCAGCTTCCTGTCGGTCACCGCCTTGTCGAGGACGGGCTTCAGGTTGGCGATGAGCCTGGTGCGGAAGTCCGCCTCGGAAACGTGCTGGGCCGCCGCCACCTGGGAGAGCGACTGTCCACCGGCCAGGTCCGCCTTGAGCTGCGCGTCGGTGACGCCAAGCGCCGCGGCTGCCGCTGTCAGGTACTGCTGTATGTGCGCCGCGATGTCCCCCTTCTGGACGGGCGCCGCGTGGCCGATCGTAGCGGGCAGCGTGCACGGGGTTTGATTCGCGAGCTTCTGCTTGATCGCGTCGGCCTGGGCCTGCGTGATCTGGCCGCTCTTGACCTGGTCGGCCCGCCTGCGGCGCGGCGGACCTGGTGACGCCGAAGCTGACTCCGGCCGCCGAGGCGGTGACTACCCCCGCGGCGCCTGCCACGGCGACAGCGCCGATGGCCATGCCTGCGACACGGAGGTGGCGGGATCGCATGAAGGTTGTCATGGACACAACTACACCTGAGCGCCGTCTCAGCTTCCTCATGGTTTTGTAAGTCCCCGGGCTATATTCGTGGCTCTGATGGAAGCGCCTCCCACATCTGGCTGGAGCGGCAAGCACGCTGTCGAGCTCTACGTGCGCACGTACACCACCATGCTGCAGAGCTCGGGGGACATCAAGGTCGAGTCGCTGGTCCAGGCGCATCTGGGGATGGGGTCCGTGCTCCATCCGCTCGCCGCCGAGCCCCGGTCCGACATGGGCGCCCTTCTTTACGCGGTGCGCCGTCTTCCCGGCGCGATCAATCACAGCCGGCGCGTGATCATGGGCCAGAGCCCGCAGGGATTCAGGGCCGCGCTCGACGCGGACATCCTGAGCTGGAAGGCGGTCAAGGCCCCCGCCCGCCGCCGCCGCTGGTACCACGACGGCGACAACACCCTCGCGGTGCTGATCGCGTCGCGATCCGACATCGACGACCTGGTGCCGACCCTGGTCGCCTTCCAGATCGAGTGGAACAAGCTGCACCGCGCCCTGCAAGAGGTCGAGCTCACGGACGAGGACGCGAGACGAGCCGCCGGTGCGACGCCCGATGACTGGCAGCGACTCCGTGGCGCGTGGGCCGACGGCTTCGAAGCCAACCTCGCGGCGATCAAGCGCGAGGAGTGCCGGATCGTGCTCCGGCTCATCGGCGGCAGCCACCTCGGATTCGCGCGCAACGCGAGCCGGTGGTGGCAGCCCATCGCGGCGGCGGTGGACGAGCTGGGCGCGCGCGACGCGCCGATCTACTTCGTGTCGTCGAACTCGCACAGCCTGGTCAACGTGCTCACCGGGGTGGCGCGGCGAATCGAGGGCGATATCGTCGACTGGATCGGCAAGTCGGACCGCGACCTCGACGCCGAGCGGCGCAAGCTGGAGGCCGGACACAGCCGCGCGTCGCGCCAGAACTGGCTGTACTACGGTGCGCGCCAGGTCTTCGACGCCCACCCCGAGCGCGAACGGCTGCGCAAGTGGCGGGCTGAGCTGGAGGCGGCCAACGGCGTCCGCCACATCCCAGCGGTCGGCACAGGCGTCGACTCGGCGGCCCAGGTTTTCATGCTGTCGAAGCTGGACGCGTCGGGGATCGACCCGCGTGTCGGGGCTGTCGACGCGGCGAAGCTGCGCGAGTCGGACGCGTGCATCGTCAACGTCGACTACCCGTTGGGCGAGGCCGCGTACCACATCCTCCGCCAGGTCGCCGAGCAAGCCGCGTGGGTGGCAGGCGTTTACGTGCTCGGGAAGGCTGCGACGTTGAATGCAGACGTCGGCGACGTGATGATCCCGAACGCGGTGTACAACGAGCACTCCGGCAACACGTACTGGCTCAGCAACTGCTTCACCGCCAGTGACGTCCAGCCGAATCTCGTCTACGGGTCGGCCCTCGACAATCAGCGCGCGGTGACCGTCCGCGGAACATTCCTGCAGAACCGCGACTACCTCGACTTCTACTACCAGGGGCGGTACACGGTCGTCGAGATGGAGGCCGGTCCCTATCTCGACGCTTGCTACGAGATCGGGCAGCCCGAACGCTACCCCGTCGGCGAGAGCGTCAACATGGCGCAGCTCAGCTTCGACCTCGGCATCGTCCACTACGCCTCTGACACGCCGTACACCCAGGCGAGGACGCTGGGCGCGCGAGGCCTGAGCTATCGCGGGATGGACTCGACCTACGCGTCGGCTATCGCGGTCGCGCGGCGGATCCTCCAGCGCGAGGAGGCGCTCCGCCCGGCGTAGTCAGCGCGTCAGCCGGTCACGACGGCATACGCGAACTGAGGCAGGCTCTCCCCGCCCATCACGCGGATCCGGCTCCACGCGAGCCGGTTCGACATCGTCCGCATCGAGCCTCCGGTGCTCGTCACCGTGGCGTCCTGGTAGCCCGCGGCGCCGACCGCCGCGATCTCGCGCGGTCCGAAGTTCCCGTCTGGGTAACAGAAGGAGACCACCGGCTTGCCGAGCAGCTTGTCGAGCGCCTGCTTGGAGGCGGTGAGCTGGTAGCGCAAACCGTCACTGGACTGGCGCACCAGGTTGGCATGGTCGACAGTGTGCGAGCCGATCTCGAAGCCGGCCCGCTGCGCGGCGACGACCTGGGCCGCCGACATGTAGTTCCACTGCCCCATGAATCCCGAGACCACGTAGCTCACCGCGGTGAAGTCATGGGCCCGAAGAACCGGAAGGGCGGCGGTGTAGAAGTCGGCATACCCGTCGTCGAACGTGAGCACGATCGGCTTCGACGGAAGACCTGTGTGGCCGCCAAGGAAGGCGAGCACCTCTCGCATCGTGACCGGGTGGTAGCCGTTTTGCGCCAGCCAGTCCATTTGCGCCGCAAAGTCCGGCGGTGGCACCGAGAGCCGGTAGCCGAGCCAGTCGCTCGCGACCGGGTTGACGCGGATGTAGTGGTACATGAGGATCGGGACTCGAATCGAGGCGGTGGGCGAGACGGCGGCCGGCGGGCCGGCGGTGGTCGTGAACCGGAACGTCCGCGGTCCGCGCAGTGCCCCGCCTGAGGCGGCATGGCCCCGCAGACCGATCTCATATGTGGTGTCGTGGGTGAGGCCGACGGGCTGCAGCCGGAGGGTGTAGTCGTCGGTCCAGCCCTGGTCGCCGCTCACGGCCGGATCGACGGACAGCAGCACGCTGTCCTGCGCCATGGGCTCGGTGAAGGTGAGCACGATCGCCGCGTTGGTCGGAACCGCATCGCCGGCCGGTTGGATGGACTCCACGTACGCCGGCTGGCGGCCAGGGCCGAACATGCCCGCGGCTGCAGAGGGACCCGTCAGGGCGACCGCGAGGAACGCTGTGGCAATGGCGGCGCCGAGCCGCCACCCACCCCTGCTCTTACGTCGCCGATCCACCCCGCGAAATAGTAGTTCCGCCTACTAAAGACGAGGTTAGGACAAGGTGCTCATGCGGGTGGTTGTGTTCGCCCGCCCCGTGGTGAATCTCGCCACACGGATGGCAGCTTTCGACCTGGATCGTCGTGTGACCGATGTCAAACCGTGCACACAGGCGCTGCTCGAGGTCGCGGACCAGGTGCTCGGCTTCACCCAGCGGACAATCACCCACCACGACGTGCACGCTGAGCGCCGTGTCCTCTGAGGAGAGGGCCCAAACATGCAGGTCATGGAGGCTGACCACCTGGTCCGTCTGCTTGATCTCGTCCGAGACGGCGGCCAGGTCGACGTCGGAGGGCGTGCCCTCGAGGAGCAGGTTCACCGTCTCGCGCACAATCCTCCACGCTCCCAGTGCGATCAGGGCGGCGATGCCGAGCGACAGGATGGGGTCGATGTAGAGCCAGGCGGTCAGCAGGATGACGGCGCCGGCGATGACGACCCCGACCGACGCGCCGATGTCGCCGGCGACGTGCAGAAACGCCGCGCGCATGTTCAAGCTCTTCGTCTCGCCACGGAGCCCAAGAACGACGTAGGCGTTGACCGCGATTCCGATCAGCGCGGTGACGATTACCACCGCCCCCTGGACCGGTTCGGGGTGGGCCAGCCGGCGCACCGCCTCGTAGGCGATCGCGATCACGATGATGATCAGCGTCACCGAGTTGACGAGCGCGGCCAGGATGCTGACGCGCTGGTAGCCGTAGCTGCGCCGCCGGTCGGCGGGGCGCTTCGACTGCTCCACCGCGAACCACGCCAGGCCCAGCGCGAAGACGTCGGTCAGGACGTGGCCGGCGTCGGAAAGCAGAGCCAGCGAGTGGGAGATGAGCCCGCCGGCGAACTCGACCAGCAGGATGACGCAGGTCAGCGCCAGGGCCGTCCGGAGGGTGGCCCCCCGCTCTTTCACCTCTTCCATGCGTTCACTCTACCCATCCCGCCACCAATCTCCTCCTCGTTCCAGGAACGCCAGGAGCATGCCGTGGCGGAGGCCCTCGTGGCTGACGTGGAGCAGCGCCAGGCCGTACCAGTCGAGCAGCAGGAGGAGGGCTTCCACCCCCGCCCGCAGGGCTTTCACGCGGCTGGCCGGGAGGCCGAACCGGGCGGCCAGGTGGCGGGCCTTCTGGCCGTCCAGCCGGGTCTCGCAGGTGAGAAGGTCCGCGCTGGTCAGGACCGCCGGCGGGTTGCGCCGGGCCAGGACCGATGGCAGGTTGGAGGCCGTGCCCCCGGTTGCGACGAGCCGCTCCGCGTCACCGTCCGGCGCGTGGGTCAGCTCGCGGAGGGCAGCCTTGCGCAGCCTGGCCCGCTCCTCGGGCCTGGGAGGGTCGGAGAGGTAGGTGTCGGCGAGCACGCCCGACCCGATGGCCAGGGAGGCGGACCGGAGGATCCGGTGGTCGCGGGCGATCACGACCTCGGTCGACGCCCCTCCCAGGTCGGCCAGGGCCCACTCGCGCCTCACGGCATGGCGGCTGGCCGCGCCGAGAAAGCTGAGCGTCGCCTCGCGGCGTGCCGAGATGATGTGGATCGGCGCGCCGATCTCTTTGCTGGCATCTCGGATGAACGCCGCACCGTCGGAGGCCTGTCGCACGGCCTCGGTGGCGCATGCGATCAGCTGGTCGTAGTCATGCGTCCGCGCCTGGTCGACGACCTTGCGCAAGGCGCGAAAGGCGATCCGCGCGCGGCTGCCTATCACGCCGCTCTTGGCGACCTGCGGTCCGAGCTCTGGCATCTCGACGTAGTGGGCGACGTCGACCAGCTTCCCCCTGACCACGTCGGTGACCAGGATGTGCACGGTGTTCGAACCGACGTCGAGGGCGGCAAGTCGCATTCAACTGGAACTCTAGAATCACGACGTGGCGAAACGCACTCGCGTCGAGCGCGACTCCATGGGCGAGATGGAGGTCCCGGCCGACGCGTACTACGGCGCGTCGACGCAACGCGCGGTGCTCAATTTCCCGATCTCCGGCAGGCCGATGCCGCACCGCTTCATCCGCGCCCTCGGCATGGTCAAGCGGGCGGCGGCGCAGACCAACCGCGAGCTGAACCTCCTGCCGCGCCGGCGCGCCCGCGCGATCGCCGCCGCGGCGCAAGAGGTCATCGAGGGAAAGCTCGACGACCAGTTCCCGATCGACATCTATCAGACCGGCTCCGCCACCTCGACCAACACCAACGCCAACGAGGTGATAGCCAACCGCGCGACCGAGATCCTCGGTGGCGAGCGAGGCTCAAAGCTCGTCCATCCAAACGACCACGTCAACCTCGGCCAGTCGTCGAACGACGTGATCCCGACCGCGATCCAGCTCGCGTCCGCGATGGCGATCCAGGACGAGCTTGTCCCGGCGCTGGAGCGCCTGCAGCGCGCGCTCGAGGCCAAGAGCAAGGAGTTCTGGCCGGTGATCAAGACCGGCCGCACGCACCTCCAGGACGCGACGCCGATCCGCCTCGGCCAGGAGTTCAAGGGCTACGCCGGACAGCTCGAAGAGTCCGTCCGTCGCGCGCACGGCGCCGTCGACGAGCTGTCGCGAGTGCCGCTCGGCGGGACCGCCGTCGGCACGGGCCTCAACTCACATCCCCAGGAGCCTGTGGAAGATCGGTTCGGACATCCGCCTGATGGGCAGCGGGCCGATCGCGGGGCTCGGCGAGCTCCGCCTGCCGGAGACGCAGCCGGGCTCGAGCATCATGCCCGGCAAGGTCAACCCGGTGATCGTCGAATCGCTGTTGATGGTGATCGCGCGCGTCTACGGCAACGACACGACGGTGGTGGTGTCCGGTCAGGCGGGCAGCATCTTCGAGCTCAACGTGATGATGCCGGTCGCCGCAGATGCGATCCTCGAATCGATCACGCTGCTCGCGGCGGCGGCGCGCAACTTCTCCGAGCGCTGCGTCGAAGGCTTGCAGGCGACCGACCGCGGGCCGGAGCTCGTCGAGCGCAGCCCGATGCTCGCGACCGCGCTCAACCCGGTCATCGGATACGACGAGGCGGCCAAGCTCGCCAAGGAATCGATGCGCACCGGCAAGTCGATCCGGCAGCTTGCACGCGCAAAGGGCGTCAGCGAGAAGCAGCTGAACAAGGTGCTCGACCTGGGCAAGATGACCAGGCCAGGCCTGGAAGGTCCCGGCGGAGGCGGCTGAGCCGCCGCCCACGATTGATGCGTCCGCGGAGCGACAACCCGCTCCTGCGCTTTCGCCTCGCCGTGATCCTGCTCGGCATCGTGGTCGTCGTCGGCGTCGCTGGCTACATGCTGATCAACGGCTGGGACCTGCTCGACTCCTTCTACATGGTGATCATCACGATCAGCACGGTCGGCTACACCGAAGTCCATCCTCAAAGCCCAACGGGTCGCCTTTTCACGACGGGCCTCATCGTCGTCGGCGTCGCCACCATGCTCTATGGCTTCGGTGTCTTCGCCGAGACGCTGGCGGACAATGCGTTTGGCAGGTATCGGAGAGAACGACAGTTGCAGCGAGAACTGAACCAGCTACGAGACCACTTCATCATCTGCGGGTACGGCCGCATCGGCACGCAGGTCGTCGCCGAGTTCGAGGATCACAAGGTCCCCTACGTGGTCATCGACCAGACCGAGGAGGCGCTCGAGCGGATCCGGGCCGAGGGCAGGCTCCACATCGAAGGCGACGCGTCGAAGGAGGACATCCTCAAGCAGGCGGGCATCGAACGCGCGAGGGGTCTCATCTCGGCCGTCGACTCGGACGAGCGCGCCGTCTACATCGTGCTCGCGGCGCGCGCATTCAACCCGAGCCTCTACATCGTCGCGCGCGCCGGCAGGCCGGACTCCATCCGGCGCCTCGAGCTGGCCGGGGCGACCCGCACGATCTCGCCGTACGTGATGGCGGGACACCGCATGGCAGAGCTGGCGATCCGGCCCGCCATGGTGGACGTCCTCGACTCGCTGCATCACGCTGAGGCCGGCATCGGCGTCGAGGAGATGCTTGTCGGCGCCGGCACCGCGGCGGTCGGCAGGACGCTGGAGGAGGTCGGCCTGTTCGGACCGGACACCGCGCGGGTGCTGGCGCTGCGCCGTGGCGACGGGACCTTGCTCGTCAACCCCATCGGAAGCACGCGCCTCGAGGAAGGCGACCTGGTGATCGCGCTCGGCACCGAGGACCAGCTCTTCGCGTCGGCTTCGAAGCTGAGGTAGAGCCACTCCCGGCGACTTCGGAACTTGCACTTAAAGTGAAGCCGTGAACAGGCTCGGCAGGCATCCGGAGCTGGTCGCCCTCGGCTCGGTGGCCATCGGTGTGGCGGTCGTCGTCGCCAAGGTCGTGGTCGGCCTGCTCACTGGAAGCCTGGGCATCCTGAGCGAGGCCGCTCACTCTTTCCTCGACCTCGCCGCCAGCGGATTCACGTTCGCGGCGGTGCGCACCTCTCGCAAACCCGCGGACACCGAGCACCCTTATGGCCACGGCCGGACGGAGAACCTGGCCGCATTTGCGGAGGGGGTCCTGCTCCTGATCACCGCCACATTCATCGCGTTCGAGGCGGTGCGCCGGCTGGCCGCGGGCGGGTCGCCGGTCAATCCCGCCGGCTACGCGTTCGCCCTTCTGTTCGGGACGTTGTTGATCGAAGCGGTGCGCGCCGCGGTGTTGCGCCGCGTAGGCCGTCTCGCCTCGAGCGACGCCCTGCTCGCCGACGCGACCAACCGGCTGTCCGACGTCCTCTCCACCGTCGGCGTCATCGCGGGGCTGTTGGGCGTGCGCTTGGGCCTGAGCTGGGCGGACTCGGTCGCGGCCCTGCTTGTCGCGGGGATCGTCGCCAGGGCCGCGGGTGTCATCGCCTGGCGCTCCGGCGACATCCTCATCGACCGCGCGCCGGCGGGCGCCGAGAAGCAGCTGCGCGAAGCCATCCGAAACGTCGATGGTGTGCGCGAGGTCCGGACAGTCCGGGTGAGGCGATCGGGACCGAACCTCATCGGCGATGCAAGCATCGCCACAGGTCGCATGCTGTCGGTTGAAGCGGCCAGCGCCCTCACCAAGGACGTGAAGGCGAAGGCGCGGTCGGTGATGCCGACGCTTGACCTCGCCGTAGCGGTCGAGGGCCAGGCCGAACAAGGGGACCTGGTCGAGCGAGTGCACGCGGCAGCGGCGCGCAACGGGGGCGTGCGCGACCTGCACAACGTAACTGTCGAGCGCGAGGCGGATGGATCGCTCCACCTCACAATGCACGCGAAGCTTCCCGGTGACCAGACGCTCGCGACCGCTTCGCGCACCAGCCGCGAGCTGGAGCGATCGATCCGCGCCGAGCTCCCCGAGGTGACGCGCATCGACATCCACCTCGAGCCGATGGAACCTCAGGTTGTTCCGGGCGAAGACGTCACCGCGCGCAACGCGCAGCTGGCGGCGCGCATCCGGCAGGTCGTGGAGTCGCATCCCGAGGTCCGGCGGCTGGTCGACGTCGAGCTCAGCGACCGGCAAAATCGCCTGTACGCCCACGTCGTTGCCGAGGTCGCGGGCGAGATCAGCCTCGAGCACGCGCACGAGATCGAGAGCCAGCTCGAGGAGATGATCCGGCGCGAGATTCCCGAGACACACGAGGTCGTGACCCGAGTCACGGCGTGAGGCCCGGTCGTGCGGAGGACCTTCCTCAGCTAGTCGAGCTGTGGCGGCGCGAGGTGCTCGAAGAGGGACGCCAGGACATCGTGCCCGACGAGCAGCGCATGCGCCGGATGCTGGCGAGATTCGATTGGGACACGAAGTCGCGCGTGGTCGAAGATGGCGGTGGGCTCGCGGGCGCGGTCCTCGTGATGAGCCGGCCCTCGCCCGAGGGCGTGCTCGCCAACATCTACGCCGCGGGGCGCGGCATGACGTATGGCGAGATGGTGAGCTGGGGCGCGCGGTTCTCGCGGGCCGCGGGCGCGTCCATCGTCCAGGTCGTGGTTACCAAGGGCCGCGGCGAAGGACTCCAGGAAGCCGGTCTCGCACCCGTGAGGCCGTGGTGGCGCATGGACCGTGGCCTGCACGACGGCATGCCCGAAGCGACCCCGGTCGAAGGTTACGAGCTGATCGACGCCAGAGCGGTTCCGACCAGCGTCTGGGAGGATCTGTTCAACCGCACGTTCGCGGACCACTGGCGCCACGTGCCGCGGGCCGGCGAAGAGGTCATCGCCGGCAAGACGCGCGAGCTGTGCCTGATGGCGGTCACCCAGCCGGAGCACTCGCCCGCCGCGATCACACTCGGCGAGGTGGAGCGATACGAAGCCGACCTGCGGCCGCAGCCCGTCGGCCTGATCAGCGCCGTCGGGACGCTGCCGGCTCATCGCCGTAGGGGCCTGGCGGCATGGCTGGTCGCCGATGTACTGCAACGCCTCCACGCCGCAGGAGCCCGATGCGCCTCGCTCTACGTGGACGGCAAGAGCCCGATGCGGGCCTACGACCTGTACCGCCAGCTCGGCTTCGAGGTCACTTTCGAGGCCGAGGTCTGGGAAGCTGTCTTCTCGTGAGGATCAGGCCGCTTTTCGCGCTTGCGGTCCTCTTCCTGCTTTCTGGCTGCCAGAGTCCACAGGCGACCCCCGTCCGTCCGGCCGCGCAGGCGCCCATCCCCAAACCGCCGCCCACCCTGGCGACCGCCATCCAGCGCGCGGCGCATCTCGGACCCGCGGACCGGACGACCACCGTCTTTTTGAGCTTCGGCCTCATCGCACGCAACCAGGACCAGCTCGCCGCCCTTGTCGGCTCAGGCCGGACAGTCTCGCCCGCCGAGTACGCGGCGCGTTTCGGACCTGACCCTCTCCTGGTGCGGCAAGCGGTGTGGGAGGTGAACGCGGCCGGCCTGCAGGCGACCTGGCAGCCTCCGTCCAGCGTGATCGCCGCGGACGGTCCCGCCCCGGCCGCCGCGTCGCTCCTCGGCGTCGACATCGAGTCGTACCGGCTTCCGGACGGCGCGACCTTTTACGCCACGCTCGAACAGCCTCACCTGCCGCCGTCCCTGTCGGCAGTCACGTCGAACGTCAGCGGGCTCGACGACTATCGCGGACCCCGCGGTTACGCGATACGTCCGGGTGGCCTCACACCCGTCGACGTCCTGTCCTATTACGACATCAAGCCGCTGCGGGACGCAGGGCTCGACGGCACAGGCCAGACCATCATGCTGCCGGAGATCGACGACCTTCCCAACCTCAACGACCTCGACAAGTTCGCCGCGAAGTTCGGACTGCCCGCGTTCGGACCGCTGCTCACGCTCAAGCGCGACCCGAGCTGGGGCACTCCCGAGAAGCCGCAGGGCGAGACCGTGCTCGACCTCGAGATCGCGCATTCCGTCGCGCCCAACGCCAGGCTGGTCGTGTACTTCTCCGCGCCGGATTTCGGCCACGGCGACAGGGCGCTCGACCAGCTGGTCACCGATCACCTCGGGTCGATCATCTCCGAGAGCCTCGGATCGTGCGAGCCCGACACGCCGAGCGGTGCGCGCAACGTGTACGCCTCGATCCAGGACCGCGCGATCGCGCTCGGCCTTTCGCATTTCGTGGCGAGCGGCGACAGCGGCGCTTATACGTGCGGCCTCGACCAGGCTCCCGCCGGAAGCTTTCCTTCGACCCTGCCGACGGTGACCGCGGTGGGCGGCACGAGCGTGTTCGAGTCGCAGCAGGGCATCTACTACAAGGAATATGCGTGGGGCAGCCCGATCGATCAGAGCGGCGGCGGCGGCGGCGTGAGCCAGTTCTACGCCACGCCGGCCTACCAGAAGAACGAGCTGCAGGCCGCGTCTCATGGCCAGCGTCAGGTGCCGGACGTTGCCGCCGATGCGGATCCGTCGACGGGCTTCCACATCATCTTCGGCGGCCAGGACGGTCAGGCGGGAGGGACGTCGGCGGCGACGCCGCTGTGGGCGGCGACCGTGGCCTTGATCAACCAGGATCTCAAGCAGAAGGGCCTCCGCGAGGTTGGATTCGCCAACCCTGCTCTCTACTGGATGGGCGAGAACTCGGCAAAGCTCGACCCTGCGCCCTTCCACGACGTGGTCGCGGGCAACAACCTTTACTTCAACGCCGCGACCGGCTGGGACTCCGCGACCGGTTGGGGCAGCATGGACGCGGCGGCGATGGACGCGGCCTGGATTCGCTACCTCAAGGGCGGCGGCGCATGAAGGAACGAGGACCCGATCGCCGCAAGGGCGCCGGACGTCGCGCAGCCGACCCGGTAGTTCGGAGCTCAGAAAGCCCGCAGCTGGTCACATGCCCGCACTGCGGCTCGATCGTGCCGGAGGGGGAATTCTGCGGTCACTGCGGAGCGCACCTCACCGCGGGAAGCGCCCGTCGGACTCATGCCTTTGCGGCCGTGCCGGCGGAGCGTGTGGCGCAGCTATCGATCGTCACGACGCTCTTTCCACACCTGCCCCACCGCCGCGGTGGACCGTTCCGCCTCGCCCTCGTGGCGGGCGGTCTTGTGGTCGTCGTGCTCGCCGCCCTGCACCTCCTGGCGTTCGCAACTGTCGCCGCGGTGCTCGTGCTTCCCGTCCTCTACCTGATGTACCTGTACGAGGTGGAGATCTACGAGTCCGAGCCCTGGCTGGTCGTCGGCGCGACCATGGTGATGGGCGGACTGCTCGGGATCGCGTTCACCATGCTCGCGGGCGGCGCTCTGTCCCAGCTTCAGCTGACGGGCGACCGGGAGACGGCGTTCCTCCTGGCCGGGGTCGTGATCCCCGTCGTCTCGCAGGCGCTGATGCTCGCCGGCCCACTCTTCCTTTATCTGTTTCGCGACCGCTTCCGCGAGCCGCTGGACGGACTTACCTTTGGGGCGGCATCCGCGCTTGGCTTCACCCTGGCGAGCTCGCTGACCCAGTACTGGCCGCTGCTGAGCGGCCCCGTGATCGGATCGGGATCAGCGCTCGATTGGGCCGTGCGGCTGACCCGCACGGGACTGCTCGTCGCAATCGTGAACGCCTGCACGACCGCGCTGGTTGCGGCGGCGCTCTGGCTGCAGCGCTTCGACCGGCGGCGCCACGGCCGGCCCTGGCGCTCGAGCCTCCTCGCCTCGATCCTCGTTGCCTTCGGGGTCCAGGTCGTCCTCGGAATACTCGAGTTCGCAGCCCAGGACCTGGTCCTCAACGTCGCCGTCATCGGCTTCGCCGCGGCTGCCATGCTGCTCTACCTGCGCCTGGCCATCCACGAGGCGCTGCTCGTCGAAGGCGCCGAGCACGAGATCGGTCCCGATGCGCCGTGCCCGGAGTGTCATCGCGTCGTGCCGACGATGGCTTTCTGCCCGCATTGCGGTGCCGCGCGCGCCGCGGCCTCGAAGCAGGGCCGCGGCCGGACCAGGCTCGTCGGAGGCGGGTGATGGCGACCCAGGCCGCGACGCGGTTCTGCGGGCGGTGCGGCGCGCCGCTGGCGGCGGGCGCGACCTACTGCGGGCGCTGCGGGACGCCGGTGCAGATGGCCGCCGTGGCGCCGCCGGTGTACCAGTATCCTCCGCCCCCAAGCGCCGGCTACAGGCCCGCGGGCCAGTACAAGATCGGCCCCGCGCTGATCGCGGGCGGCCTGATCGTGATCGTGCTCGTCGGCGCGGTCGCGATCGGGGGATTCGCCCTGTCGCAATTTGTCAATGGCTCGCATTCGGCGTGCACCTCGAACTGCGCGCCCAAGGTCGTCGCGCCGCTCCCCGAAGAAGCGTCCTGGCGCAGCTCCGCATACCACTTCACGGTCAACTACTCGTCCAGGTGGACTGTGCGCTCGCAGGACGCGAGTGGAGTGACTCTCGGCACGAAGCTCGGCCTGGTGTCCATCGTCGGGCAGAGCGGAGGCACGCCGAACCAGGCCCTGCAAGCCACCATCAACGCCCTTCCGACGGCCACCTATCAGGACGTGACGCTAGTCGCGAGCCTCCACGGCGCGCACATCGGCGACCAGGACGGGGTGGGCGAGGTGTTCTCGGCCAACTTGCTCGGCACGTCCCAGACGGCGACGAAGGTGCGGTTGGCAGTCATCGCCGCGACCAGGGGCAGCGTGACGGTCGTGGTCTTCGCGCTCGACCCGGCCGATCCGAAGAACTCCCCGAACGGGATGGCCGAGGGGCAGGCGTTCGACTACCTGTGCACCGAGTTCGCCTGGAGCTAAATACGTTCGAGGGCGAGTCGAGCGCCGAAGCCCAGCAGCACGACCCCGGTCACGCGCTGCATCCACTGCCTGACGCGCGGCGCCGTGATCACCTGGCGCAGCCGCGTCACGAAGAGGCCGTAGACGTTCATCCACAGCCAACCGATGACGGCGAACGTGACGCCGAGGACGAGGAGGCGGGTCAGCACGGCCTGTCCCGGCAGCACGAACTGGGGCAGGAACGTGACGAAGAAGACGCCGAGCTTCGGGTTGCTGGAGGTGCGCAGCAGCGCGGAAAGACCCACGGCCGTTGCGGTGACCCAGATCACCAGCGCGAGCGCTATGCCGCTGGTGGTCAGCAGCACGCCGCGCCGGCCGTGGGCCAGCGCGTTCTTGGTCACGACCGCCATGTCGGGCCCCGGGGTGACGGCGAGGAGCAGAGACACTCCCGCGAACGCAACGAGCTGGCTGTCGATCATTGCGAGTCCGGAAGGTCGAACGAGATCTCGTACATACCGCCATGCAGCCTGGCCTGGTGGATCCAGCCCATCTTGCGCAGCAGCCCGAGCATCTCGCTGTTCTCCGGCAGGACGATCAAGGAGAACGTCTTGATGTGGTGCGCGCGCCCGACCCGGGCCAGCTCGCTCAAAAGAAGGCTGCCCAGGCCGCGGTGCTGGAACTCGTCGATCACCGCCACCGCGACCTCAGCGACGTCGGTGCCGCTCGCCCGGTCGTAACGGGCAACGCCGACGATGCGCTCCTTGCCGTTCTGCTTTCGAGTGGTCGCAACAATCGCGAAGCGATCGTTGTAGTCGACGACGGCCAGGCGGTGGGCCATCGCGTCTGACATTCGCTTGATCGGCGAGAAGAACCGGAAGTAGACGGTCCTCTCCGACATGGCGGCAACCGCCTCGTGGAGCAGGGGCTCGTCCGCGGGCACGATCGGACGGAGATGCACCCTGGTGCCATCCCTGACCTCGATGGTCCGCGCTTGATAAGCGGTCGTGCTCACGGACACAAAAGGTAACCTCCGCGCGTGGTCGATCCTTCAAGCCGGCGGTGGCGAAACCTCGGCACGGCCGCCGGGGCGGCGACCGCTGCTCTGTTCGCCATCTTCGACCTTTACCAGTGGGCGGTCGCCTACGCGAGCGACCGCTTCCACAACGACTTCACGTTTTACTACTCCGCGGCGGTGGTCGGCGTCACGCACGGATGGCCCTCGATCTACGATCTGTCCCTCCAGCAAGCGGAGCTGGATGCGCTGGAATCGGGCATCAAGGTCGCCGAGCTCGCGCGCTACATCAGTCCGCCACCCCTGGCGTGGTTGGCGCTGCCCCTGACCGCCCTGCCGTATCCAGCGGCCTACTGGGCGTGGAGCGGGCTCCTGCTGGCCGCCCTGCTCCTGACCTGGTGGCTCGTCGCGCCCGGCAGCGGCCCCAGGCGCGTCATCTTCCTGGCCGCCGCGGTCGGGTGGCTTCCCGTCATCTACGGGCTGCAGCTCGGCCAGCCGGGCCTGTTCGTGGCGCTGGGCGTGGCTGGGTCATACGCCTTGTTGCGCGCCAACCGGCCGCTGTGGGCCGGCGCCGCACTCGGCGCGGCGGCGCTGAAGCCGCAGCTTGCTTTCCTCGTGCCTGTGGCCTTGCTCGCCGCGCGCCAGGACCGGGCGTTCATCGGCAGCGCGATCGCGCTCGGCGCGCTGGCCGCGGCCTCAGCCCTCGCCCTGGGAACGACTGGGATCGGCTCCTACGAGGCGCGCCTGACCTTCGCCGCGAGTGTGCCGGTGAACCGCGAGCTCACGCTGGCTTACTTCCTGGGTGACGCCGCGCGACCCATCCAGGTCGCGATCGCGGGTTGGTCGCTCGTCCTCGCTTACCGACTACGTAAGCGCGGGGTCGAGTGGCCGTTCGTCTGCGCCCTCGTGGGCGGCATGCTCGCGACCCCCTACGTCCACCTCGACGACCTGCTGATGCTCGGGCTCGCCGGCTGTCTGACCCTGCGCGCGAAGACGCCGGCGTGGACCTGGGTCTACGTCCTGGCCGCCATCGTTGCCGTCGAGGGCGAGCCGATCTGGGGTCCGGCGCCGGTCATCGCCGCTGAGGTGGGCGCCCTCCTTCTTCTATCGGTGGCCGCGCTGAACTCCCGTGACGCCCTGACCCTTCCGCGAATCGACGCGCGCCCTCTCGAGCTTCGCCCGAGGCAATAGCGTCGACGCCGCCGCGGTACTCCGCGCGCATCGCGTCCTCCAGCGAGCGCGACCACTGGTTGAACACGCTGCGCCGGTCGGCCCGAAGCGCAGCCTGCGGATGGGCGGCGATCTGTTGCGCCAGCTCGACGGCGGCGTCGAGCGCCGCGTGCGCTACGACACGATCGACAAGCCCTATACGCAGAGCCTCGTCTGCTGTGACGCTGCGTCCCGTGAGGATGAGGTCGAGGGCCCGTCCCTGGCCGATCAGCCGCGGAAGCCGGATCGTGCCGAGGTCGATCAGGGGCACGCCGAACCTGCGGTTGAAGACGCCCAGCTCCGCGTTGCGCGCGGCGACACGAAGATCGCACCACAGCGCAAGCTCGAGGCCTCCCGCGACGGCGAATCCCTCGATCGCCGCGATGACCGGCTTGCCGAGCGTCATCCGCGTCGGGCCCATCGGACCGTCGCCTGAATCATCGACGCGACCTGCCTCGCCGGCGGCCAGCGCCTTCAGGTCGTACCCTGCGCAGAAGGTCGTGCCGGCGCCTGTGAGGACGGCGACCGACAGGGAGTCATCGGCGTCGAACCGGCGGAATGCGGCGGCCAGTCCGGCGGCCGTCTCCGCGTCGACGGCGTTGCGCACCTCGGGCCGGTCGATGGTGACGGTGACGACCGCCCCGTCGACCTCGTAGCGAACTTTGCTAGAGAGCGCCTCGGTCGTTTTCGTCTTCCATGTACGGGTAGCGGTGGTTCGTCGGCGGCGCGTACGTCTCCTTGATCACGCGCGGGCTCACCCACCGGATCAGGTTGAGAATCGACCCCGCCTTGTCGTTGGTCCCCGAGGCCCGCGCTCCGCCGAACGGCTGGAGCCCGACCACCGCGCCGGTGGGCTTGTCGTTGATGTAGAAGTTGCCGGCCGCGTTGACCAGCTTCTCCGAAGCCTTGCGGATCGCCTGACGGTCCCGCGCGAAGATGGCTCCCGTCAAGCCATACGGGCTCGTGCGGTCGCACAGGTCGAGCGTCTCGTCGAACTTTCCATCTGCGTACGGATAGACGGTCAGGATCGGACCGAACAGCTCCTCGCGCAGCAGCTTGAACTCAGGGTCGGTGGTCTCGATGACTGTCGGCCGGATGAACCAACCGACCTTGTCGTCGCCTTTGCCGCCCGCGATGACCTTTGCGCTCTCGCTCTTCCGGGCGTACTCGATCGCGTTCATGTGTTTGGCGTAAGCGTGTCCGTCGATGACCGCGCCCATGAAGTTGCCGAAGTCCGCCACGTCGCCTTGCGGGATTGCGTCCACCAGGTCGACGAGCTCGGACTTCATGCTCTTCCACATCGATTGCGGGATGTATGCGCGCGAGGCCGCGGAGCACTTCTGGCCCTGGTACTCGAACGCGCCGCGGACCAGCGCGGTGCGCAGCGCGTCGGCGTCAGCCGATTCGTGCGCCATCACGAAGTCCTTGCCACCCGTCTCGCCGACCAGTCGCGGGTAGGTGCGATAGCGGCTAACGTTCGTGCCGACCTCGCGCCACATGTTCTGAAAGACCTCGGTCGAGCCTGTGAAGTGAATGCCCGCAAGCTCTGGATGGCTGAGCACCTTGTCCGAGATCTCGGACGCGCTGCCGCTCACCATGTTGATCACGCCTGGCGGCATGCCTGCTTCGATGAGGATCTCCATGAGGAAATGCGACACGAGCAGCGTCTGGGTCGCCGGCTTGAAGATGACCGTGTTGCCCATGACCATCGGTGCGGTCGGCAGGTTGCCGGCGATGGAAGTGAAGTTGAACGGGCTGACCGCGAAGATGAAACCTTCGAGCGGCCGGTACTCGAGGCGGTTCCACGCGGTCCCGTCGTTGTATGGCTGGCTGCGAAGGAGCTGGTCGCCGAAGAACGCGTTGTAGCGCCAGAAGTCGATCGTTTCGCAAGCCGCGTCGATCTCGGCCTGGTGCACCGTCTTAGACTGACCGAGCATGGTCGCCGCGTTGATCGTGTCGCGCCATGGCCCGGCGAGCAGGGCCGCCGCGCGGAGCAGCACCGCCGCGCGCTCGTGGTAGGCCGTGGCCGCCCACTTCTTGCGCGCGCCAAGCGCCGCGTTGATCGCGTCGTCTATGTCCTTGGCGCCGCCGACGGCATACTCGGCGATGGCCAGCTCGTGACGGTGCGGAGATCGGATGTCGCTGCGTGACGCGCCCCAGCGCCGCTGGTCGCCGATCAGCATCGGGACCTCAGTGCGGGCGTCGGTCAACTCGGCCAGGCGTGCCTTGAGGGTCTTGCGGTGAGGGTCACTCGGCGCGTAGGAGCGAACCGCCTCATTGGTCGGCTGGGGAACCTGAAAATGTCCGTCGGCGGTCATCTGCCCTCCTTCGCGGGGTGATCGTGCGCTTCGATCATGGCACGTAACCCGAACCCGTATCCCGACTGGTGAGCGTCGGCTACGCGGCGGAGTCCGCGAGCTTGGTGGGGGAGCGCATACGCCGGACTGTCGCGCTGTTGCGCCGGCGCGGTTATGCCGTCACGGCGCCACGCCTGGCCGAGCTGTGCCTTGGCGGAGCGCTGTCCGAGACCGACATCCGATGGGCCGTCGCGGCCGATCCCGAGCTCGCGATCGCCGAGGGCCTCGTCGTCGAACGCGATGCCCTCGGCAGGGTCGGCTCGATCCGCAGCCGATCTCTCGCTCACCAGACCGAATCTGCCGCCTACCTCGAGCTGACCCTCGCCTTCGTCCGCAAGCTCGTCGCCGTCGCGCCATTCATCAGGGCAGTCTCCATCGCGGGGTCGCTGGCGAGCGGCGGCTTCCGGGCCTCGGACGACGTCGACCTGAACCTCGTCGTCGACGACGGCCACCGCCACCTGGCGTACGTCGTGCTCAACCTGATCGGTCTGCTCCACGCGATGCGCCACCGCGGCAAGCCCGTCGACGACCTCACACGCCGGCCGATCGCGCCGCGGCTGATGACGGCGAACCTCATCCTCGAGCGCTCGCAGTGCCGACCGCTCGAGAGGCAGGATGAGGACATGGCGTTCGAGCTCCTGGTCAGCGAGCCGGTGTTCGGGCTCGATACGGTCAGAGAGATCGTCGAGGAGAACCGTGGACTTCTCGAGCATTTCCCACAGCTGGCGGAGAGAACTGCGTCACGCGTCGTCGAACCTCCGACGCGACGCGCTCCCGCGATGCTCTATCCCGCATTCCTCGAGCGGCCCGCGCGATACCTCGGGCAGGGGGCCTGGCGTTACATGCAGTGGACGCGGCGCAACCGGCCGGAAGCGCTCGCGCGGGTGGCCTTCGTGCGCGAGACCATGCGGCCGTACACATTGTTCGACGCAAGTTGATCCGCTGGATCCCGATCGTGGTTGTGGCCGCCACGAGCCTCTTGCTTTTCGTCTTCGGGCTGAATCTGCTTTATCTCACGGCGCGGGCTTTGCGTCTCCGCAGCGCAAAGGTGCGGGCCGTGCTTTCAGACGAGCCTCTTGTATGTGTCCAGCTCCCCGTATACGACGAGCGCTACGTCGCCGAGCGCGTCATCGACGCGGCGTGTGCCATCGAGTGGCCGCGCGATCGCTTCGAGGTGCAGGTCCTCGACGACTCCGATGACGAGACGACCCAGATCGTGGCCCGGCGCGTCGCGCGGTGGCAGGGCAAGGGGGTTCAGATCACGCATGTCCGGCGCGGATCGCGAGCGGGCTTCAAGGCGGGCGCGCTGGCGCACGGCCTCGAGCTGACTCACGCGCCCTTCATCGCGATCTTCGACGCCGACTTCGTTCCGCCGCCCGACTTCCTCCGCCGCACTATCGGCGCCTTCGACGGCGCGCGGGTCGCGTTCGTCCAGGCTCGATGGGGTCACCTGGACGAGGGTTACTCATGGTTCACGCGCCTCCAGGCGCTGTTCATCGACTTCCACTTCCTGGTCGAGCAATCGGTGCGCTCGGCGAGCGGGTACTTCGTCAACTTCACCGGGTCCGCCGGCGTCTGGAGGCGGGCTGCGATCGAGGACGCCGGCGGGTGGACGGCCAACACGCTCACCGAAGACCTCGACCTGAGCTACCGCGCCCAGCTCGGAGGCTGGACGGCAGCCTACGTGGAAGACCTTGTCGTGCCGGAGGAGCTTCCCGTCTCGATCGACTCCTACCGGACCCAGCAATCCAGATGGGCGACTGGGACTTTCCAGTGCGCCTTCCGCCTCCTCGGCCCCGTCTGGCGAAGCGCGAATCGCCCTGTTGTCAAGGTCCAGGCGACGATCCACCTGCTCGCTTATGGCGTCGGCCCGCTGATGCTCGTGCAGCTGGTCTGTTACCCGGCTCTCTTGCTCCTCGTCGGGCGCCAGAACATCCCCTGGCAACTAGGCGCCGCGCTGCTTCTCGGCGTGTGCGTCGCCGCGTCGCCGTGGCTCGGTTTCATGGTCGCGCAGACGCGACGCGGGCGGGGCTGGTGGACCGCGATTCCCTCTCTGCTGTGCCAGGTGATCGGCGCCGGGATGTCGCTCAACGTCATCTTCGCCCTGTTCAAGGCGTTTCGGCCTGGCGGAACCTTCGTGCGTACGCCCAAGCACCACATCGTCCGCCGCGGCCAGGAATGGCGCGACCAGGCGTATGTGCGCGTAGGCGATCCACGGGCGCTCATCGAGGCGGCGTTCGGATTTGGCGCGCTCGCCATCGTTCCGTTTGCGATTGTCCTCGACCAGGGCCTCCTGGCCGTCTACTCGGGGCTGTTTGCGGTCGGCTTTCTGACGGTGGCAGCGCTCAGCCTCGCCGATCTCCTCGAGGTGCTGGCGCTGCGCCGCCTCGGCCGCCACGCCCTCTCGCGCGTCCAGTCGATGGCACCCGCCGTGGGGCTGCTCGGCCTGGGATGCGCGCTCCTCCTGATCGCGGCGCAGATGCCCGAACCGTTCGAGGACGGATACGCTCACTGGCTCGTCGCCGCCAACCTCGCGGCCACCGGCCACCTGCACGACCCGCTCTTCGGCATGGAGGACACCTGGCTGCCCGCCTATCACGTGCTCGCGGCGGGAGTCCTTCGGATCTTCGGCCTGTGGCAGCTCGGCGCGCTGAAGGCGTTGAGCGCGCTGATGGGCGTGGTCATCGCGGCCTGCGTCTACGCGCTTGCGCCGAACACCCGCCAGGCTCGGCTGGCGGTGGCCCTGCTGGTGCTGAACCCCGTTTTCCTGTTCACGTCGGGGTCGGCGGTCGTCGAGCCCCTGCTCACCGCGCTGCTCACGGCGGCCGGCCTGGCGGCGGTGCGCGGCAAGATGAAGCTCGCCGCGCTGCTCGCGGTGCTTGCCTGCGCCACCTCGACCAAGGCTTGGATCTGGATCGGGGCGGCTGCGGCCTTCGCAGTGATCGAGGCGGCGAGGTCGCGCGTGGCCGGCCGCCAGCGCGCCGGCGCTGTGGCCTGGGCGATCCCCGCGCTCGGCGTACTGGTCTTTCTTCAATTCGGGTTCGCGCCCGCCAACCATTCGCTCGCGCGCGGCGCGGTCGAGGTGATGTCGGCCACATCGCGGGGCAGCATCGCGGCCGGGGGCGCCGGCAGGCTGGGCGAGCTTGCCTCGACATTCGGCCTGGCAGCGTTGCCGCTCCTGGCTTTTGCCGCGGTCGGGGCCGTCGCGGCAGCCCGCAGCCAGGCAACCGCGCTCTGGAGATTCCTCTACGCGCCGGCCGCCGTCTACCTCGTGGCGGTGTTCGGCCTCGTCGCGACGGGCTTCTACAGCGGGAGTCACCGCTACCTGTACCCGGCCCTGCCGGCGATTGCGCTGCTGGCGGCGGCCGCCCTGGACCGCTATGTGGTGACGGTCCGGATTTCAGCGGTGGCGGCCACCGCCGCGCTGGCCATCGCGTTCCTGCCCCTCTTCTCCGGCTTTGCCAACGGGAACGCCGGCCTGGCAGCGGCGGGCCGCGCGTCGGCCGGGACGCCTGGGGTGCTGATGACCGACTCGCCCACCGCCGCCTACTACAGCGCCAAGCCGCCGTCGCAGATCACCGGCAGCCAGGCTCTACCCCTGGATCGAACGCAGGCCCTGGACTGGATCCAGACCCATAACGTGAGCGAGCTGGTGCTCGAAAACATCAGCTATTACCGGGCCACCGAGGTCTTCCCGGAGCTGGCGTCGGGCCAGGCCACCCCTCCTTTCCGGCCACTTGGCGAGCAGGCGCAGTACCACGTCCCCGGCGGCAAGTCGGTCTTTGCTTACCGGCTCGGTTCTGCCCTACTGGCGCAGTCGATCTATCCCGGGGTCGAGGCCTGTATCGAGGGCGCGCCGGGTCAGGGCAAGACCGCACCTCTCGCCAGAGGCCTGGTCCTCGAGGTAGCCGGCCGCGAGGTGGCGGGCGAGGGCATGGGCATGGGAGTGCCGATCGTCCGCCGCACATAAATACCAGTTCGCGCCCATCGCGTCGCGCGGCGCGATCGAGGTCACATACACGGTCGACCAGACGGGGGTGAGCGTATCGGTCACGCCGCTCTGGCTCGCTCCTGGTTACTCGCAGGTCGGCATCCTCAACGAGCAGTCCGCTTCCTTTGACGACTTCGCCGCCGCGCAGCAGCCGACCCTCGTCGGCAGCGCGTTCGGCAACTGGGTTCCAGTGACCGGCGATTGGGCTCGCCTGCGCTCCGCCTCGCTCGACCTGGAGTGGGCGGCGCCGGCGATTCCGGGAGCGCAGCTCTTCGCCGGACGGGAGCTGGTCGCCCCGGACTTCGATTGGGCAGGCCTCGACTACATGTTTTCCGCGTCGTTCGCCGGCGCCCGCTATCACATCAACGTGCAGGAGGCGAGATGACCCCTTCTCAAGCCCCGGTCGACGTCGTGCTCGTCTACCCGCAGCGCGCTCCCAGGCAGGGCCGGCACTGGATCATGCCTTCGCTGGGCCTGATGTACCTCAGCGCTTCGCTGCGTCGCGCCGGTTATTCGGTGCGTCACATCGACCACACGTTCCTGGAACGACATGAGGTCATTGCCGAGATCCAGCGCCTTCGGCCGGCGGTGATCGGCGTCTACTGCATGATCACGATGCAGGACGAGGCGCTCTCCCTCGCCGCGCAGGTGCGCGGCAAAGCGCTGACGGTGGTCGGCGGCCCATATCCCTCAGGCGAGCCGGAGACGTTTGTCGACCAGTTCGACCTCGTAGCAGTGGGCGAGGGCGAGGAGACGATCGTCTCGATCATGGAGCACCTGGACGACCGTCGATTCGAGGAGATCCCCGGCGTCGTCTTCAAGCGCGACGGAGAGATCGTGAAGAGCACCGCGAGGCAGCGCACCAAAGACATGACCGACCTGCCCCTCCCCTATCGCGGCGACGTTCCCAACGACGAGTACATCCGCTACTGGCGCAAACACTGGAAGGACGCGACCACGCCGCTGATGTCCACCCGCGGCTGTCCGTTCCGCTGCGACTTCTGCCACAAGTCCGTGTTCGGGGACCTGTTCAGCGCCCGACCGGTGGAGTCCGTGGTGGCGGAGATGCGCGAGATCGCGGAGCTGGGCTACGACCACATCTGGATGTCGGATGACCTCTTCACCCTCAACTACAAGCGGACCTTCGACCTGGCGAAGGCGATCGAAGAAGCCCACCTGCCGCTGACGTGGGAATGCCTGAGCCGCGTCACCCACGTCGACCAGGCCCTCTTCGAGCAGATGCACCGCGCCGGCTGCAAGCGAATCTTCTTCGGCATCGAGTCCGGTGACGAGCGCGTGCTGAAGGAGATGAAGAAGGGGATCACGCCCGACCAGGCGCGGGCTGCTGTCGAGGCCTGCGTCGCCGCCGGGATCAAGGCGGCCGGGTTCTTCATGGTCGGCTACCTCGGCGAAACCACGGACTCGTTGATCCGCAGCATCAATTTCTCGAGCAGCCTGCCCCTGGACTATGTGAGCTACACGATCGCCTATCCGCTTCCCGGCACCGGCTTCTATGACCGCGTACGCGAGCGTCGCTTGCATGGCGAGTGGCACAAGGTTCGCCACAATCGCCTGCTGTTCAACACGGACTTTTCGGAGCACAAGCTGCGCGCGGCGATCCTGAAGGGCGCGATCCAGCACCGCCTCAACCGGATGCACATGCGACCCGCCGCCAGAGCGTTCCAGCTCGCCACCGACCCCGTCCTACGCGCGCTCAAGTAGCGATCGCCGTTGTTGGCTCGAAACGTGTTCTCCTTCGACTTGATGAGAGGCTCGTCTCAACATGAGTGAAGCCTGGGCGAGCCTGTTCCGCATCGTCGTCGGGCTGTACTGGCTCTATTTCGCTAGCCAGAAGTGGCAGGGCGTCGGGTGGATGCACTCCCTGATCACGCAGTCGGCGCATGCAAACCCCATCCCGGGCCTGCACGAGCTGCTCGTCGGGTTGGTCGCTCCGAACTGGTTGTTCTTCGCTGTGGCCCAGGGCGTCGGGGAAACAGTCGTCGCAGTGCTTCTGATCCTCGGCCTGGCCAGCCGCTGGGCGGCGGTCCTTGGCACCTTGCTCGCAGGAGGCCTCGCCCTCACCGTTGCATTCGCTGTCAACGACGACGGTTTCCGGTGGCTGTATTACCTCGGGGTGCTCGTCAACGCGCAGGTCATCGTGTCCGGCCCCGGCTCGTTTGCGCTCGGCCGTTTCGGATGGGTACCTGCCTGGTTGAGATAACGTTTCAACTGTGAGCATCGACGCCGAGGGTTACGGGTTCCCCGAGCACCAGCGGACGCTGTCACGCCTGATCGATGACATTCGTATCCTCTCCCCGGCCGGGGTGGAGCGCGCGGCCCAGGGCTGGGACAAGCACGCGCGGCTGCACAGCCTAGACGCGATCCACGAAGCCGAGAAGGCCGCGATCCGGGCGATCGAGAAGGAAGGCCGCGGCGCGGCATGGGACGAGGTCCGCCGCAACCTGTTCGGCCTGACTGAGTCGGGCGGAGCTCTCGTGAGCTGGAAGGCGGAGCATGGCGACGTCGGGCACAAGGCTGAGGACGCGGCGTTCATGGCCGCGCTCGGCCTGGTCGCAGGCAACCTGATCGGCAAGGAGCAGCAGGCGACCCTCCTCCGGCCGCTGTCCGAGGCGCTGCCCTGGCTGCTGCCAGAGGAGAACCAGCCGGTCGCCTAACCGGCTTCTGTACCGACCACCTCGTTGAGGTCGATGTCAGCGCTCTCCAGGACTGCCGGGTCGACCCTGCGGCGGCTCTCGATCAGCTTCCCGCCCAGCTCGTTGGTCTTGCCGTCGTTCATCGACAGCACGGCGTTGACGAGGCCGTCTCGGAGATAGAAGACCGAGAATGCGAGCGCCTTGCGGTCGCCGCGCCAGACCGCCTTGTCGTCACCGGACGCGTTGCCGCGGTACTCGAGGCTGACGTCGTACTGGTCGGACCAGAAGTAAGGGAGCTTCGTGTACGGCGAATCGCCGTCTGCGATCGACGCCGCGATACCGCGTCCGTGACCCTTCGCGACCTCCCAGTGCTCGACCCGGATCGACCGTCCGAGGACGGGGTGCGGGTGGACCGCGATATCCCCGCCCGCGTACACGTTTTCGGCGGCCTTCAGCCCCTCGTCGACATGCACGCCTCCGCCGTCGCAGCTGAGTCCCAGCGCCCTCGGCAGATCCGTGTTGGGCTCGATGCCCGCCGCGACGAGCACGAGGTCCGCGTCCTCGCGCGTCCCGTCCGACAGCGTCACCCCGACCACGCGTCCGGTCTCGAGATGACATTCCGTGACCGTCGTGCCGGTGCGCAGGTCGACGCCATGGCTGCGATGAATCCCGGCGTAGATCTCGCCGACCTCGGTGCCCAGCGCTCTCTGGAGCGGTACGGGCAGCGCCTCGACGATGATCACGTCTTTGCCCAGGGTGCGCGCCGATGCGGCGACCTCGGCTCCGATGAATCCGGCACCGATCAGGAGCAGGCGCTTCGACCTGCCCAGCGCCTCTCTGATGGCTTTGCTGTCGCGCAGCGAGCGCAGGGTGACCACGTTGTCCGCGCTCGGAACGCCGGGGGGCCGCCGCGGCGTGCCGCCCAGTCCAAGCACCAGGACGTCGAACGTGACGTCATCGCCGCGGCTCACCGTCAGCCGGCGCTCTTGCAGTGAACCTCCGACTACGTGCTGCTCGAGGCGCAGCTCGATCCGCTCCTTGGCGTAGTCGGCCTCGTCATGCAGGAACACTTTGGGGAGCTCGATCTCGCCGCGCATGAACTCCTTCGACAGGTACGGCCGGTCGTACGGCCGGTCGTGGTCGGCGCTCAGGATGACAATCTCGCCGTCGAAGCCACGCTTGCGCAGGGCGAACGCCGCGGCATCGCCGGTGCCGCCACCCCCGACGATCACGACACGCGACATCTACTTTCCTGACGATCCGCGGGTGTCGTGCAGCCAGCCGTGGCGGTCGGGCGCCACGCCGCGCTGGATGTCGACCAGGGCCTGACGCAGCTCCATGCTCACATCGCCAGGGCCGCCGTCACGCACCGTCCACGAGCCATGTGCCGACTTCACGGCGCCGACGGGCGTGATGACCGCGGCCGTCCCGCAGGCGAACACCTCGGTGAGCGAACCGTCCTCGCACCCCGTACGCCACTCGTCGACGCTGATCCGTCCCTCCTCGACGGCGTAGCCGAGGTCGCGTCCCAGGACCAGAAGAGAGTCGCGCGTGATGCCCGGCAGAAGCGTCCCGGTCAGGGCGGGCGTCATCAGTCGCGCCTGGCGGCCCTCGCCGAAGACGAAGCAGAGGTTCATCCCGCCCATCTCTTCCACCCACCGGTGCTCGCGCGAGTCCAACCAGACGACCTGGTCGCACCCTTTCTCCGCGGCCTGGGCCTGAGCGAGAAGTCCGCCCGCGTAGTTGCCGCCGGTCTTGGCGGCACCGGTGCCCCCGGGCGCCGCCCGGCTGAAGTCCTCGGAGAGCCACACCATCACTGGTTTCACGCCGCGGGGAAAGTAGGAGCCGGATGGAGACCCGAGAACGTCTCCTCTGGCAGCTCGGGAAGGGCCAGCCGCCGCGCGGAATGGCGAAAACGCGCGGCGTGGGCGTCGGGCCGGAACGCCGCGACCCCACCGTCCGCCTGGCGGAAGGCCTTCAGGCCTTCGAACACAGCCTGGGCGTAGTGCAGCACCGAAGTCCCGGGGTCGAGGGTCAGGGGCGCATAGGCCGCAAGCTCGGCGTCGTGCCAGCCCTGGGCCGCCGACCACCGGATGCGGATCATGTGCTCGGTGAAGATGCGGCCAAAGCCAGGGTCGGCCAGGCGCCGCTCCCTCTCCGCTGCCGGCAGCCGGCGTGCGACCGGGTTGAGTTGAAACTCGATGGCCGAGGTCCGCGAGCTCACCGTTCTGCCAACAGTAACGGGTTGCCTGAGGGCGGCATGAGGCCGGATCTTTCGACCCGGCCTCGCGAGAGGAAGGAAGGGGTTCTTGCTCGGTTTAGAGCTGCGGGGCGGCGGCGACCGGGATGGTCACCACCGCGTGCTCGACCGCCGTGAAGGTCTCTGCAGCGAGCTCAATCACGGCCGGCGCCCCAGCAGGCACGATGGCCAGGATTGGCGTCTGAGGCTTCTCAAGCCGCCCGCCTCTCGCGGGAGGCCGGCTCATGGCGACGGGGTCGAGGATCTTCCGGAGCTGTACTTCCAGAAACCGGTCGAAGTCGTTCATCTGTAGCAGAAACGCCTCCCACAACCGGAGTACTCGCGGCCTCAAAGATTTTCGATTGACGCCCCGCGAAGGGGAAGGGCAGGGCGCCCAGAACGAGCCTACGCCGCGCGCGTGGTGGGCTGAACAGCCGCCTGCTGGTCCTCTTCGTTGGCCGCGTTGGGAGGCTCGACGACTGCCCCGTTGGGGCCGAGCGTGTGAGCGAGTTTGACGAGCATGAGTCGCGTCGGGCCGGGTCCCAGGATCCTTGCGGCCATGACCACGAAGGCCTTCACCAGGAGGAACAGGCTTGCCGAACGGTTCATCAGCTGAAGCGCCCGTCGAGCAACCACTGCGATTACAGAACGCGTCCCAGCGACCGAGTATTGGTGCGCGCAGGCCCGAGTCAGCGACGTCGACGATTCAGTCATAGACCACCCTTCCTCTCCATGCCGCCACCGCAGCCTGGAGGAGCTCCACTGAAGCAGCCGGTCAGAGCTCCCTCATCTGATCAACGCGCACGCGACGATCAGTACTCGCGAGTACGTATCCCGGCGTTTCGCGCGCGCGCCGGACGACGGAACTAAAATCCCGTTGGGCGCAACGGGCGCAGAAGGGGGGCTGGAACATGGTGGAGAATGAGCCTGGGCTCGGCGCCACCGTTGAATTCTGGATGCCGCTGTCAGAATCCAGAGCGCAACAGTGAGCAACGACGCCACGCGCGTGCTCATCGTCGAAGACCACCAGGTCGTCGCCGATGGGCTTGCGGCGCTGATCAACGACCAGCCCGACATGACAGTGATCGGTCAGGCAGGATCCGTGGCGGACTCGCTCGCGCGAACCGCCGAGCTGAAGCCTGATCTGGTTCTGATCGACTTCAGGCTCACGGACGGGACCGGCGCCGACGCTGCGGCAGGCATCCGTCAGATCCGGCCTGAGACCAGGCTCATCTTCCTCACCCGAGAGGACAGCGACGCCGTACGATTCGCCGCCCTCGAGGCAGGTGCGAGCGCTTTCATCCACAAGTCGCGCGCCCAAGCTCGGCATCAGCTACACGACGGTCCGGACCCACATCCGGAGCCTTGGGAGCAAGCTCGGCGTCCACTCCAAGCTCGAGGCGATCGTCAAGGCCCGCGAATTAGCGCTGGTTGAGTAGTCCTCCCCATTCGTGGGGATGCCAGCGACGTAGGGGAGGCCGTTACGCCCCTGAGACTCGCCTCCTGTTGCCGGCGCGGCCCAGCAGCCTGATCGCCGGCTGGTCCTCCTGCCGGCGGCGCGCGGTCTTGCGGCGCCGCTTGTCTTCGTAGAGGTCGCCGTCGGCGGCCTGGTAGACGCGCTGCCAGTCCTGGCCTTTCCGCCAAGCCGCGATCCCGACGCTGACCTCGACCTGCTCTTGGGCCTTCATGCCCAGCCCCGCCTGGTCGACCGCGCGGCCCAGCCGCGCTGCCACGTCACGCGCGCGTTCGAGGTCGGTCTCCGGCATCGCGACCGCGAACTCGTCTCCACCGACGCGCGCGCACACGTCGGAAGCGCGAACGACCCGCTGCAGCTGCTGGGCGACCAGCTTGAGCGCTTCGTCGCCGGCGCTGTGGCCCAGGCGGTCGTTGATTCGCTTGAGGTTGTCGACGTCGATCATCATCAGCGACAGGCGCCGGTCATGCCTCTCGGCGAGCGCGACCTCCCGCTCCATCACGCGCTCGAACTCGCGGCGGTTCGCCAGTCCGGTGAGGTGGTCGGTGCGCGCTTCGCTCGCGAACTGGCGCGAGCGGTCGATCGCGATCGCGACCTGGTCCGCGACCGCGGCCATGAAAAGCATGTCGGACGTGTTGAACACACGATCGCTGACGGTTCCCACGGTCATCACGCCGACGTTCCGGCCGCGCACGCGCAGCTGGGCCCGGAGAGCGTTCCATTCGGCGCTCGAGACCCGATCGACCTGTGACTCGGACTTGCCGGCCGCGGACGCAGATGCCTTCACATGAGGACCGACCCGACGGCTGAAGTCATCGACCTGGTCGTGCGCGAGGCCGACGGTATGGACGAGCTTGTACGACGATCTTTCGCGCAGCCACAGCCCGCCGGTGCCGAGGCGTAGCGCGGCAAGCGCTTCGACCAGTGCGACCTCCGCCGTCTCCGAGAGATCGAGCGAGCGAGCCATCGCTGTGACGATCGCCGCCAGTCCATACATCTCGCTCTCACGCGCGCGGTGCTGCTCGTCGACCTGGTCGAGATAGCCGCGCGCGATGGCGGTGGTGAGCCGCTCGGTCACGTCGTCGAGGCGGCCCTGCGCGATGTTGACGATCTCGTCGTAGTGAGGCTGACCCTGGATCGGACGCGACAGCAGTTCAATCGTCGCGCGCCGGTAGACCGCAAGCGTGTCGATCAAAGACTCGAGCGGAAGCCCCTGCGCCGCCCTCAACCGGCCAAACTCACGCGCCCGCTGCTCGAACTCGAGCCAGGGCGGCTCGATGTCGTTCCGCAGCGCGGCCAGGAGCATGTCGATGAAACCGGCCGAGGTCCTGACGAGGTCCTCGCCAGTCTGCTCGGCGATCAATACAAGCCCGGGCGATCGTGCGCGCACCACCTCGAGCGCCTTGCGGCCGCTCTCCATGGAATCGACGCCGCTCGCGAGCGTGCCCAGAAGGTCGACGGCGTAGGTGCCGTCCGACTCTGCCCCGGGACTCATTGCATCTTGAAAACGTCGCGGGGCGGGCTGACACCCGCTACTGCAAGTGAATTAGCCCAAATCCGCCCATCGGTACGGCGACCGGAGCCCCCCTTTTAAGGGACAGTTACCCCAGACGAGAACCAACTCGCGAACTCACGGGGGGTAAGGAACGAATATGGCAGAGCCGATCTCTGCGGACATGGCCGGCGAGACGCGTCGAGCCACCACCTCCTACCAGGCCGGCAACGAGGCCGACTTTGAGCGCCTCTACCAGACCTCGTACGGAAAGATTCTCGGCACGTTGACGGCGATGCTGGGCGACCGCGCCGCCGCCGAAGACTGTGCCCAGGACGCATTCGAGCGCGCTTACAAAAAGTGGGCTACCTGGCAGCCGATCGCCCCCGCCGAGGCGTGGGTCCACCGGATCGCGATCAATGCCGCGGTGTCCTACCAGCGCAAGATGCGACTCCGGGAGGTCGGCGAGGTGATTCGCCGACTGGGCCGCCCGGGCCTCGCCCCGGATCCACAGGAGCTGGTGGAGCACCGCGACCTGGCGGCCGCGCTGGCGAAGCTGCCGCCGAAGCAGGCGGCGGCGATCGTCCTCCGCCACTACCACGGCTACACGAACCGGGCGATCGCCCAGGCTTTGGGCATCCCGGAGCGGACGGTGGCTTCCAGGCTTGCGGTCGCGAAGGAGCGTCTGCGCGTGATGCTCAGGAATTCGTACGGTCCGCAGGCCGGGCTCGAGGACACTGTGGAGCGCAGCGGGGGCTTTGCGGTAGCAGAGTAGTAGCTGGAGTCGTCAGCTAGAGCTCGATAGGGCGCACTCAGGTCAGCCCTGGCCGCCGCGTTCGCAGCCCCCTCGCCGCCAAGGTAAGCCACCGCATCAGGCTGCGCCGGAATGGGCTCCAGCGCCGAGACGGGCGGTCAGGCGTCACGCGCCGCTCGTAACGCGCGGCGTTGGAGTCAGCGCACGCCTGGCACCCGCAGCCGTGGCCCGTGTCGGGCAGTCGCCTGCCTTGCTTGTCGAACCTGGCCTGCAACGTTCCTAGCAGTAGGTGCCGGGCAGGTAGTACGCGAGCGAGTCGAGCGCCTGCCGCATGAACGGGTGCCGCATGTTCATGTTCCTGGCTCTCCTCACCGGCGGCACGAAAGTGGCCGCGACCATGACCGTGAGCAGCGCGATAGGGAAGTGAAGGAGCCGGGGTGCTTCCACGCCCATGAAGAACGCGCCGGCCATTGCAAGTATTGGCAGGAGAGGGGTCATCTCGCGTCCTTTAAGGAGCGACTTCGGTGCCCGTTCTTAATGAAATCGCGTGGACATGTTCACATTCGCTGTCCGGCGCGTTGTCTTGAATGGCGTGGACACCGACCCGCTCGGTGTCCCACGCCCTCGATATCCATGGAAGTGCTCTTGATCATCCTGCTGGCTACGCTGGCGCTCTCCCTCAGGGCCGGCCTCTACGGACGGCGATGGAGCATCGCCGACTCGGACTCGACCTCAGTCTCATGGCTCATTGACACCTGCGCCCGGACCTTCCTTCTGGTCCTTCTTTGTCTGCTCGGTCTTCTCGCCCTGGGCGTGATGTATGGAAACGTCCTGGGCGCGCACGCCAGCTCGTAGGCGGTGCCGCCGCCCTGCCCCGTGCTGCTTTGTGTTGTCTGGCGAAAACCCTGACTGACGAGTCGGAACGACGAGCTGAGACGATCCGTGTAAAACCGCGCCTTTCGGCTTCGATTCAGTGCAATTGACAACGCTTCAGCCTTATTAACCCTGCTGCCGTGAGTGCACCGGCATGCCCGTCGTAGGTTGCCCCCGGGATCTCACTCCACCTTTTCAGAGGCGGACGGCAAACGGGGGTATCGGTGCAGTCAGTTCGAAAGCTCGTGTTGCGTTTCCGGTCGCGGCCGAAAGCCGTGCTGGCGATGGCGTTCGTCCTGTTCTCCAACCACGCCACGCTGGTCGCCCTGGCGGCTGTCCCCTCAGCCGCTGTCCTCAGCGTGCCGGCGGTCCAGGGCACCCGGCTTCCTTGCAACGCCGCGCTAGGGTGCACGACGCCCCAGCACTCGGTCGCACCGACGTCTGAGCTGAGCCTCCCCAACGGCCTGACCCAATGCCCGGACTCGGGTCCGGGCGCAGCGTGCGCCACCGAGGTGCCCAACGGAGCGGACGGCACCGCGTCACTTCCGGACAGCCAGACGGCATGTCCCTCGCTGGCGATCAAACCGCTGCCCTCCACCCCCGCCGCATGTTCCGACGTGGTGCTGGGCGGCCGCTCGCCGAGCACGCCGACGATCGCCAGCTCTCGGATAGAGCCTAGCGTGCCGCTTGCGTCACTCGGTACCCGATGGTCGAGCCAGAAGCTCGACCTGAAGGTCAGCGCCGCAAGCGTGCGATCCGGCGAGAAGGCGACCCTGACCGCCACCTCGACGGTCAGCGTGACCTCGACCGACGCCGCGATCGAGATCTTCGACCAGACCCCTGGCACGTTGATCGGCGCCTGCGCGCAGGGCAGCCAGTGCGCGGTCGCCTACTCCTCCCGGGGCGGGACGCACGCGTTCAGCGCCTACCTCACGCAGCCCACCTCCAGGATTCCGTCGCCCGGTGAGGTGCCGGTGACGTCGAACATCGTCAAGGTCAGCTGGCTCGGCGTGTCGCTCGTCTCCGACAGACGCGCGGTCGGCCCCGGCCACCCCATCACCTTCACCGCGAAGTCGACCATCGACGTGGCCAACTCCGGTCACGCTCTCGAGATCTACGACGGCACCACCAACAAGATGCTGACGTACTGCACCCGCGGCACCACCTGCTCCACCTCATTTGAGATGACGAACAGCGCATCGCATCTGATGGTCGGCTATCTCTCTGGCACTCCCGAGGCGCGTTCATCGCCGGTCGGCGCGACCTGGTTGTCGGTGGGTCTGAACGCGAGCATGCTCACTCCGCAGTCCAGCCAGACCGTCTATCTCAAGGCGACGACCAACACGGACCTCTCCAGGACCCCGTGGAGCGTCGGGATCTACGACAGCGGCGGCGCGCTTGTCGCGCTGTGCAAGACGGGCTACGTCTGCAACGGCACCACCAGCGCGGTCAACTCGCCGTACACCGCGGTGATCGGAGCGGTGGCCTCTCCCAACCTCGCCGGCAAGCTGAGCTCACTCGTCGGCTCGGCGCCGCCGGCCACGTTCCTCACCGACATCCAGGTCCACTCGGGCGCGGTCGAGCCGGCGAGGATCATCTGGGGGGTCGACTCTTGCAAGGCCATGACGACTGACGGCAGCACTGTCAACGGTCTGTACGCCGACGTCTCTTATCGCATGGGAGCGCCCGGAGTCTGGGGCCGGTACCTCACCGACACTGTCTGCCCCGGCATAAGCGAGGCGGAGATCAACATCGCCCACCGGCTGCGCCTCGGGATCATCCCGATCTACAACGAATACAACTGCTCGAACGTCGCCGGTTACGACACCGGGTACTCCTACGGCATCGCGGCGACCGACGCCGCGGCACGCCGCCCACTACGCGCCCGCCTACTACGGCAACGGCACCGCCGGGAGCGTATTCGCCTCAGCCTGGTGCAACGCGGTCAGCCCCGACATCGGTCGCCCCGAGGTCGCCGCGGGATCATACCTGTGGTCATTCGAGCCTTCGTATGTCAACGCGGGGGACAAGGGCAACCCGCCGGCCTATTCGCCGTATGGCAGTGGGTGCGGCGGCAACACCGTCGCCTGGCAATACCAGCTGAGCGCGGGAGGCGCGCAGGACGTCGACATGGACGAGGTCCTGACGAGCATGCCCCTGTGGTTCCCGTGATCTTCTGAGTACACACTCCTCCCCCAGGCGCCCGGGTGCCGATACGGCCCCGGGCGTTTCATTCATAGCCCAGTTCATATCTCTTAACTGGAAACCAATGAGGAGGAAGTCAATGGAGCACAGGGAGACCGATGTCGAACGGGATCCGGTCACCGGCCAGGTGCACGAGCACCGGCGGATGGTGAGCGAGGACCCCGCCATGCCGGCGGAGTCCACGTCGGAGGTGGTCAGCTCGACCAACCCGGGTTGGCGGGCCGTGCAGCTCATCTACCTCGTGTTCGGGGTGATCGACGGGCTGCTGCTGATCCGGATGGTGCTCAAGCTGCTCGGAGCCAACCCGCACGCGGGGTTCTCGAACTGGCTCTACAGCGTGACCGATGTTTTCCTCGTGCCGTTCAAGAACCTGCTGCCGACGATCGGCAACGAGCAGTCGCAGCTCGAGATGTCCCTCGTGATCGCGATCCTCGTCTACGCATTGATCGGATGGGCGATCGCCCGCCTGTTCGCGATCGTCTTCTACCGCAACATCACCGTGGCGCGCCGCTCCGGCGGGCTGCGGCCGCGAGGCTACTGACCAACCGACCGAAAAGATCCGGGATCCTCGCTCAGCCTGCTCTCAGTCCGGGAGCGGCGGCGAGGTCCCGGATGTCCTGCACCTGGCGGGTGATCCAGCGCGCGATGTCGTTGGTTCGCACCACGTCGCGCGCGCCCTCATTGCGGTGCCGCCTCTCGTCGATGCCCATCACGATCGCCTGGTGCATCGCTTCGGCCGTCGCCTCGATGTCAAAGGGATTGACCGACAGCGCGTGCGGGTGCAGCTCCTCGTGGGCGCCGACGTTCTCCGACAGCACGATCACGCCGTCGTTTCGGTTGATCAATGCGCCCTCTTTCGCTACCAGATTCAGGCCGTCGTAGACGGAGTTCACGACCAGAACGTCGAAGTTGCGCATGGCCGCCATCGCTTTGCGGACGCTCTCGCCGAGCTCGAGCCTGATCGGTTGCCATCCGCGCGCCCCGTACTGGGCGTTGATGCGCTGCACGGTCTGGCGTACCTTGCGGAGGTAGTTTCGATAGGCGGCCACGTCCTGCCGCGATGGCTGCAGAAATGCCCAGAACTGGACCCGGCCCTTGAGCTCCGGATGATGGGCGAGCAGCTTCTCGTAGGCGAGAAAGCCCCGCACGATGTTCTTCGACGGGTCAGTGCGGTCGATGCGTACGATCAGATGCTCGGGCCGCCAGTTGCGAAGCTTGCGCTCCTCGACCATGACGCCATGCGAGTAAGCGAGCCGCGTCGTGCCGGCGACGTCGATCGATATCGGGTACGCGCGCGCGTAGACGACACGGCCGTCGACAAGCACAGCCTTCTCGCGTTCGTCCACCGTCAGACCCGCGTTCTCCTCGCAGGTCATAAGGAAGTTGCGCACGTCGAGGCTCGTCTGGAAGCCGACGATGTCGCAACCGAGCAGCCCGTGCAGGATCGCGTCGCGCATCTCCCGTGGGAGCACCTTCCAGTACTGGGGTGTCGGCCACGGGATATGGACGAAGTGCTGGATTATCGCTCCGTGCAACTGCTCGCGCACGAGCTTCGGCACCAGGTAGAGCTGATAGTCGTGAACCATCACAAGCGGCCTGCCAGGTAGCCCTCGCGCCACCTCGATCACCTTCCGGGCCACCAGCTTGTTGACCTCGACGTATCCGTTCCGCCATGCGCGGTGGATCCGGCCGTTGATCATGGGTTGGTTGGCGAGGTCCCAGAGGTAGTGCTGGACGAACCACAGCACCGGGTTGGAGATCACAGAGTAGTACTGCTCGTACTGCTCGGCTGTTGGCGTCGCGTAGTGGAGCCGCGTCTCGCTGCGGATCAGCGGTGCGTTCCAGGTCGTGCCGTGCTCTTCGATGAGGGCGCGTTCGCCTGCGGTTCGCGCGCACGCCACCCAGTCCGCCGCGGCAACCTCGGCCAGCGTCAGCAGCGCGGTGATCACGCCTCCCGCCCCGCGGGTGAAGCCTCCCTCAGGCCGCGGCTCGTGTGGCGCCCGGTTGGCGACGACGATCGCCGAGCTGTGGGGCAGCGTGCGCGTCACGTAGCCGCGAAGCGACGTGCCCGGACGGCGGCGCTCGACGCTTTCGAGGAACGGCGTGTCGCGGCTGGTCATGGCGAGCATCAGCTCGGTTTAGCCGCCGCCGGGCGATGGTGATGGCTTCGGCGAGGGCGACGGTGATGGCTGCGCCGAAGGCGACGGCGATGGAAGGACCGAAGGCGACGGGCTGGCTGACGGCGAGGGCGACGCTGACGGCGACGGCGATGCGGTGCAGGCGCCGGGCAGGAACGGATCCTGCGTGTCGCTGCCGCAGCCCTGGACTACGCCGGACGGCCGCGAATACCAGTCGCGCATGTTGGGCGGAAGTGCGTTGACGAAGCGCCTCATGATCGTCACGCCAACGTTCTCGCCATAGGCGCGGATGAGGCCGCCGCCGCCGTTGGGTGCGGTGTTGCCCACCCAGACGCCGGAGACGATGTCCGGGTTATAGGCCATGATCCACGAGTCGGGGATGCCCCCCTTACCGTTGTCGCTCGTGCCTGTCTTGCTCGCCATCTGGCGGTTCCAGCCGAAGCCCCACTGGTACTGGTAGCTCTTCAGCACGTCTGACATCAGGAACGCCTCGGCCGGCGTGAGGACCGTCGTGCTGCTTGGGTTTTCGTATTTGAAGACCTGGTGGCCGGACGAGTCCTCCACCGACTTGATCACCCGCAGGTCTACGCGCTGGCCCTGGTTGGCAAACGTCTGGTAGCCCTGGACGTGCTCGTACAGCGTGATCGAGCTCGCGCCGATCGCCGTCGACAGGTAGGGCTGGAGCTCGCTCTTGACGCCCATCGCGTGCGCCAGGTCGATGACGTTGTTCATGCCTTCCATCTGGCCGACCTGAACCGCCGGGATGTTGCGCGAGTAAAGGATCGCGGTCCTGGCTGGGATGTCGCCCATGCCGCCGTTGTCGAAGTCGCGCGGCATGTAGCCGTTGAAGTTGGTGAGCGCGTCGTGGAGGGTCGTCGCCCAGGTGATCTTGTGGTCGCGCAGCGCCGCCTCGTAGACGTATGGCTTGAAGGATGAGCCTGGCTGACGCCTGGAGAGCACGACATCGAACTGGCCGCCGATCGAGTCGTTGGCGTAGTCGGCGGAACCGACCCAGGCAAGCATCTCGCCGGTCCTTGGATCGGCCGCCACCAGCGACGCGTTGTTCACGTTATAGATCCCGAGGTCCTGCACGCCGAGGGTCACCGCCCGCTCAGCGACCAGCTGCACGTCCAGGTCGAGCGTCGTGCGCACGACAATGCCGCCCTGTTGCACGTCCGCCGACCCGAACACCGTCTCGAGGTCGGCGAGCACGTGGTCGACGAAGTGCGGGGCTTTGCTCTGGCGCGCCGACGCCTGGATGTGCAGCTCCGACTTGATGTCTTCCTGCGCCGCCTTGTCCGCCTCCTCCAGGTTCAAGGCGTGGATCGCGACCATGCCCTGGAGGACGTAGCTCTCCCGGCTCTGCGCAAGCTCGAGATGGATAACCGGGTCATAGAGGCTGGGCGCCTGGATCAAGCCCGCGAGGAAGGCCGCCTGGGCGGGCGTGAGATCCTTCGCGTCCTTGTTGAAATACGTGCGCGCGGCCGCGCCGATGCCGTACGCGCCGTGTCCGAAATAAACGCGGTTGAGATACATCTCCAGGATCTGGTCCTTCGAATACCGCTGCTCCAGCACGACGGCGAGGACGATCTCCTGCAGCTTCCGCGTCAGTGACTTCTGAGGGGTGAGCAGCTGGATCTTGACCAGCTGTTGGGTGATTGTGCTGCCGCCCTGGTTCAGCCCGTGCGAGGTCACGTCGACCCATGCCGCGCGCGCGGTCGACTCGGGGTCGATCGCGCCGTGGTGGTAGAAGTTGCGGTCCTCGGCGGCGAGCGCCGCCTTGGGTGCGTACGACCCCATCTGCTGGAGTCCGAGGGTCACGTGGTAGTGACCGGCCGGGCTCCAGTCCTCGATGAGCTTGCCGTTGCGGTCGAGCACGATCACGTCGCCGGCCGCGAGCACGTTCTGGCTCGGGTCCGGCAGGTCTTTGATCGCCCACAGGACGTAGAGCGTCATCGCGATCAGCAGGACGCCAAGCCCGCCTGAGATCACGACCCGCCTGGCCCAAAGCCAGTGGACCGGGCGAAGCCAGAACGCAGGCCGGCCGCCGCGCGCGGCAGGTTCGTTAGACACCCCTCGCGCTCCCTCCTCCGAGCGCTCACGTAGGCGGTCTTGCCCCGCCCGCCGAGCGCTACGTTGAGAACAACGCCCGGTTAGAGAGGGCTACTCAGGAAACCGGTTTAGAAAGCCTCTCAGCTGAACTCAACCGCAATATAGCCGTAGCCGTTCGATCCGACCACCCAGGCTGTGGCCACATAGCGGTACGGACCCAGGATGTTGGCGCGATGGTCCGGGCTGTTCATGAACATGGTGTTGAGCTGCGGGTCGTTGACGCCGCCCGACCAGTAGCCGATGTTCTCCCCCGCCTGCCGGCCGAGGCCGCAGGTGAGGTCCACCGAGGGCCCGTTCGTGTGCGAGAGATACTGCTGGGCGGCGATCCGCCGAGCGTTGCTGACCGCCACGTTGTAGAGGCATCCGTTCCACGTCAGCGGACCAAGGCCGTTGGCGGCGCGATCCTGGTTGATCAGCGCCTGCTGCGTCGAGCCGACGACTATGGAGGGGGCGGCCGCAGCCGGCGGGCCCGGCGCGCGCGATCCGACGGCGGCCGTCGGCGGTGCGGGATCCGGGGCCGGGCTCGGTGGCAGGACCTTGTGCGGCGGATCGACCGCCGGGACGTTGGGGTTCACGAGCGGGACCGAAGCCGTCAGGGTCTGGCCAGCTGCCGACCGCAGATGCACCGCGGAGGCGATGCCCACGCCAAAGGTCGCGACGACGAGTAGTCCCCCGATCCAGGAGAGAAACCGCATAGCCGAGAACCGAGTCTGACCACCGCCGGATGCGCCTCGGCATTGTTCGGGTTAGCTTTTGTAAATCAAATCGATCGGGCGTGAAGAAGCCGCGTCCTACAGCGGCGCCGGCGGCCGATTATTCGGGAAGCCGGCTCTTGAGGCGCTCGAAGCCGAACACGAGGTAGGTCTCCGCGACTCGGTGCCAGCCAGGCTTGGCTCCCCACATCGAGGCCATGGCCCGCAAGGCAAACTGAAGCGCCTCGTAGACCTGGAATCGCTGGAGGGTCGCGTGGGGTCGGAGCTCGCGATAACGGCGGATGAATCGGACGCGCGCCTCTTCGACCGCGACCGAGTCCCTCCAATCCCTGGGCCGCGTCGGCACGAGGTACGCGCAGAACTTGCCCAGGTCGTAGCTGGTCTCGGCCGTGGCGTAGTAGTCGAAGTCGAGCAGTGTGAAGTGGTCGTTGTGAAACATGAACTGGTCGTATTTGAGGTCGCCGTGCGTCGGCAGCCATTCCTCTTCGGGCGTCCTCTGCACCCGCTCCCGCATGTGGGTCAGGAGGTCTTTGAGCAAGAAGTGCCCTTCGGGATGGACGTAGGCGAACTTCTCCACGACTCCGTCGAGCCGCGCCAGCTCGTTCTCGATCGTAATTCGCTCGTCGTTGTCGACGCGCGATTCGTGAATCACGGCCAGGGCATCCGCAGCCGGCTCGGGCAGCCGCACGAACGGCGTGCTCGTACGACGCTCACCGACCGGCTTACCCCTGATGCCCTCCTCGAGCAGCATGCCCATTTCCTCGATGTAGCCCAGGGGGCGGGGTAAGTTCAAGTATCCGGGGTACCTGGCCGATGCATGCCACAGGCCGTCCACGATCTGATTCGTGCGCAGACCCCGCCGGCCCGGCTGGACCTTGCCATAGATCACCTTTTCGCTGCCCCCGACCTCGATCGCGTAGCGCAGGATCGCGCTGACCTCCGGTAGATAGCGCACTCGCTCGATGTTGATGCGCCGCGCCGCGGCCAGCACCTCCTCGACGTCATCGAGCCCGAACAGAACGCTCGCCATGCGGACGGGGTCATTCGCCACCGGCAGGTTGGGCATCGATGGGTCGTACGGGTAGAACCAGTACGCGTGCCGGGTCTCCGGAAACAGCTTCGGGTAGCCGACCCCGTCGATCGGGTCACAGGCATTGCCGGCCCCCTGCCTCACGAGGCGTGCGCTGAGCTGTTCCCACGCCTCGGAGTTCAGCGCGCCCCTTGCGACCAGCCTCAGGCTGCGCGGCTCCTCGTCCTTATATATGTCGACCGCGAAGACCGACCAGTAGCCGTTGGGTGGGTCCATCCGGTCCATGCGGTGGCGGACGGAGTCGATCTCCCAGCCCGTGCCGGCCAGTATTTCTTCCACGAAAGCGGCGACCGACTCCTTGTCGGTCGCCGCCTCCATGGTTACTAAAGATGAAGTTTGCGTTTCCATAGCAAGCGAATTGCCCTACTAGGGAACGCTGAGCGGGGCGTTCTGCGACATATCCCCGGAGCTGCGGGGTTGGTGTCCAGGATGGCGGCAGGCAATTTGCTCATTTCCACGTGGAGGTGGGCATTTGGAAGCGTTCGACGAATTCCTGGCAAGTCGACCTGCGCTCGCGAAGCGTCTGGTCGTCAACGCGTTCATCCTGATGGCCGGACTTCTCCTGATGCTGGCCCGCACGTCACCGGCTCTGGCCGCCGACAACTCACACGGTCAGGGCAAAGCACAAGATCACACGAGTGCTTCCGCGGTGGCTCCTCGTCACGACAGCCCAACGGCGAAGAGCGAGAACCACATAGGCGGCGGTGGCGGATCGGGCGGCGGCGGGGGAGGCAACGGCGGCAGTGGTGACGGCAGCCCCTCCGGGAGCAGTGGCGCGACCCACACGAGCGGAGGCGGCTCGGGCCAAACCAGCAGCGGGGCAACGGCCCTCGCACCCCAGGCCAGCTCTGGCGCCTCTGGCTCCTCGAACGCCAGCGCGAGCGCGCAGACGAGCGCCCACGCAAACGCGCAGGCGCAGACTCAATCCAGCACTCAGGCGAGCACCGCACCTACGACCAGTAGCTCTTCCAAGAGCAGCGCCGACAGCAAGGGCGGCAGCGCGAGCAAGGGCAGCGGCGGCGGCGACAACAACAGCGACCAGGAGACAGGCAACAGCACCGGCTCCACCGGACAGGGTTCGGCGCAGACCACATCCCCTCATGCCGCAAACAGCACCGGTTCGACCGGTCAGGGGTCGGCCCAGACCGCGTCAGGTCAGGTCGGCAACAGCACCGGATCGAGCGGACAGGGGTCGGCCCAGACGGCATCAGGTCAGGTCGGCAACAGCACCGGATCGAGCGGCCAGGGATCGGCCCAGACCGCATCGGGTCGCGTCGGCAACAGCACCGGATCGAGCGGCCAGGGATCGGCTCAGACCGCATCAGGTCAGGTCGGCAACAGCACGGGTTCGACCGGACAGGGCTCGGCCCAGACGGCTTCCGGCGAAGTCCTGGGCAACAGCACGGGCTCGACCGGGCAGGGCTCGGCCCAGACGGCTTCCGGCGAAGTCCTCGGCAACAGCACCGGCTCGACCGGCGCAGGTTCAGCGAACACGGCGTCGGGCCAGGTAGGCAACTCCACAGGTTCAACGGGTCAAGGCTCGGCGCAAACC